>ERZ795060.1187-NODE-1187-length-31346-cov-5.073727_pt1 | contig 31346 bp, 31 predicted proteins | sample MGYA00375144_ERZ795060 | MGnify/ENA primary metagenome ERZ795060 (study PRJEB30189, sample SAMN05720157) | activated sludge metagenome | isolation source: anaerobic digester from wastewater treatment plant | place: Japan | collected 2015-05-15 ...
ATTAAGCGAATCTGATAAGAATTATTATAAACAAATAATTTTAATAAATAGGGACTTTGTAAAAGCAAGAGAACTTATATCTTATTTTCCAGATATCTTAAAATTACCTAAAAATATAGAAGAGCCTAATAGTAATGAAATTAACTATTTAGTATACGATATAAAAGATTTAGATGAAATGGTTATTAAAAAATTAAACATTGAAAATGGAAAGCACATAGTAATTGTCTCCGCTTTCTCGTGCGGTTTTTCAGAAAAACTTCTGGATGATATTTTTACTGATGAAAAATTAAGAAAGATTTTTAATAATTATGGGATAGTTTTATTTAACGATTTTTCTCCGCAATCTTTATTGTTTACAAAACTACATTATGCATTTAAAGATATTTATTTAATATATAAAGAAAAAAGCTTTAAAGATTTTAAATTGAATGTTTTCCCTTCAATATACTTCATAAAAGACGGAAAGATAATAAAACAAATTGAGGGTAATAGCGAAAATTTATTGGAAGAATTTAAAAAAATAGCATTAAATAATGGCTATAACGATTATCTTAATACCAACAAATATTTTTTTTATGAAAAATGTAAGTTGCTATCGGAAAATAAAACTCTTATATCGCAGGATAAATGGATAAATTTTTTAGGGGATATAGAGGTATACAGAGGAGTGATAAAAATGTTTGATCTGGATTTTGTTGTTAAAAACTTTACTGACGATACTGATAGAATATGTATCTATAGCCAGCTTACCCCGCTTTCTAAAGAAAAAAAACAGATTACATCTCAAAAGTCTTTTAAAATACAAGAGTTTAAAAAATATTTTAAAGATGATGATTATATAAAGATTATTGAATCCTTATCCATAAATCGCGGTAAAATTTTAGGGTTAGAAAAAAATTTTTCTATAATTATGAGTTTGCCCGAGAAAAATAAAAAATATATATTATGCGAGCTCTTTGGGGATTGTGGTAAATAAATTTTGGCTGGAGCAAATCGATAATATATTTTTTTAAATTACAAACATTGTAATAATTTTATATGCTTATTATACATAACCTATTAATTGTAAAATTTGACATACATCTTTTTTTTTTTTACAATTTAATAAGATATAGGGAGGTTAAAAGAAGCCGATATAAATAAAAGAACCGTAAAAATAAACGACAGGGAGAAGTTAATTCAACTAATGTGTAATTATGTTAAAGTCTATAATGAAGGAGAAAAAGAATAAGAATCTCCACATTATCATCTGGTTGATAAAAATATAAGAGGAGATTTTTAGAATATCTTAATCAGAAGTACACACACTGTTGTGCAAATCCAACTCCTGAAGTTTGTATAAAACTATATGACCATGGAACATTAATTCCAGAAAATAACGAACAAATATGCCCTTAAAACCCAATATTTTATTTATCTTTTTGCTTTTCGTCGTTTTTAGTTGTAAACCAAAAGAAGAGAAAAAAATATTGAAATTGGAAAGTATCAAAAAAGTTTTATATCTAAAGAAGAACATAAAAGTGAAATAAAAGAAAATTTCCTATCTTACAATTTGTGGATACCGGATGGGGTAATTGAATCTATAATTAAATGGAATAAAAAATTCATCCCATGGGAATCAAAAGATTATACCGCTGAAATATTTATTAATTATAGAACAACCGGTTTTTTTGATTTAACTGCTGAAAGTTATTTATCAAGAGGTATTGGCGATTTTAATAATGATGGGATATTGGATGCGGTGGTAATAGGCCACATAGATGATAATGAGATAGTATTAGCGATTCTCTCAAATAAAGAAGGAGACTATGCTGATATCCAGTATGTGCGGACAGAGAAGAAAATTTTAAAGTAGCAGCTGATTACAATGCCTGTTATGACTGGCCGTCTGGAAGTGGATTGCCACAATGGAAAAACCCGTTTAAAAGCTCACATTCTGAAAAAATTAAGACACCTTTATTAGTAATTACAAATATTGTTAAAAAAGGAACAAAACTGAATGGATGCATAGGCGATATGAACTGCAAATCTTTTGTTTTAAAATCAGATGGATTTATAATTTCCAGGAGATATGTTGAATATATTAAAGACTTCTCTGTTAGTATTACTAACGGAATTTTATATATTCTTGATACAGAATCAAATAAACCTAAGTTTGAGCCTATACAATTAGATTTAAATATAGAACTGACAAACAAGAAAAAATAAATAAATTATCACAAAACAATTTATTAAATTACCTGTATTTATAACTTTTTTTCCTCAGGCAATTTCGGTTAGGTTATTTTTGATAAGATGTATCATATCAAGTTAGATTATATTTGATTTGATTCGTGATACTAAAAAGAGGTAATTAAATTTGTAAAATATAGTTTTTAGCGGAGGAATAAATGAGAGGAATAATACTTGCAGGAGGAAGCGGTACGCGGCTCTATCCAGTTACTAACGTTTTGTGTAAACAGCTTCTTCCGATATACGATAAACCCATGATATATTACCCGCTTTCCACTCTTATGCTTGCCGGAATAAGAGAAGTTTTGATAATATCTACGCCTAACGATATATCCAGATTTAAAGATTTATTAGGCGGCGGAGAAGAGTTGGGGATGAGATTTTTTTATAAAGAACAGCCCAAACCCAACGGAATAGCCGAGGCTTTTATAATAGGAAAAGATTTTATAGGGAACGAGGATGTGGCTCTTATCCTGGGCGATAATATATTTTACGGCCACGGCATCACCGAACTTCTTAAAAACGCAAAGAAAAATTTGGAAAAGAAAAGGGCTACGGTTTTCGGTTATTACGTTAACGACCCCGAAAGGTACGGTGTGGTAGAGTTCGACGGAAATAATAAGGTCGTATCCATAGAAGAAAAACCAAAAAATCCGAAATCGAATTGGGCGGTGGTAGGGCTTTATTTTTATACAAACGATGTGGTGGATATAGCTAAAAATCTAAAACCTTCCGCAAGAGGGGAGCTTGAGATTACCGACGTAAATAAAGAATATCTTAAGAAGGGATTATTGGATGTGGAGCTTATGGGAAGAGGTTACGCATGGCTTGATACCGGAACTCACGAAAGTTTGATAGAAGCCGGGATATTCATACAGACCATAGAAAAAAGGCAGGGTTTAAAGATCGGATGTATAGAAGAGGTGGCTTATAACCAGGGATTTATAGACAGGGAAAGTTTAAAAAAATTGGGATTGAAGTACTCTAAAAATTCTTACGGAAGGTATTTATTAAAAATCGCCGGAGAGTGATTATGCCTTTTGAGTTTCAAAAGCTTTCGATAGATGGGTTGGTTTTGGTAAAACCTAAAATATTCAAAGACGCAAGAGGTTTTTTCACCGAAAGCTATAAAAAATCCGATTTTAAAAAAAACGGGATAGATTGCGATTTCGTTCAGGATAATCATTCTTTTTCGGTTAAAAACGTAATAAGAGGATTGCATTTTCAAAAACCTCCTTTCGAACAGTCCAAACTTGTAAGATGCTTAAAAGGCGAAATAATGGATGTGGCGGTCGATATGAGAAAAGATTCTCCAAGTTATCTTAAATGGGAGGCGGTCGTTTTAAGCGAAGCCAATTGTCATATGCTTTTTATACCGAAGGGTTTTGCCCACGGTTTTTTGGTTTTAAGCGAATATGCGGACGTTTATTATAAATGCGATTTGGAATATGCTCCTGATTACGACGCGGGGGTAAGATACGACGACCCGGATATAAACATATCATGGGGAGTGTCTTCTCCTTCGGTTTCGGATAAAGATATGAAGCTTCCTTTTATAAAAGATTTGAAATTTTAGCGGAGGGTTGATGAATAACATAATGGTTACCGGCGGAGCCGGCTTTATAGGTTCCAATTTCATAAGGTATGTTTTTAACAATACCGATTTTAAAGGCAATATAATAAACTACGATAAGCTTACCTACGCCGGAAACTTAGAAAGCCTGAAAGATATAGAATCGAAATATAAAAAAAGATATTTTTTTGTAAAAGGAGACATATCCGATTACAAGAAGGTCATCGAAACTTTTAAAAAATATAAAATAGATTCCGTGGTTCACTTTGCCGCGGAGAGCCATGTCGATAGATCGATACTTGGACCCGAGGATTTTATAAAAACTAATATAAACGGTACTTTTATTTTATTAAAAGCGGCGCTTGAATCGGCTAAAAACGGAAGTTTTTACAGATTTCATCATGTAAGTACCGACGAGGTTTACGGTTCTTTGGGGCCAAAAGGATATTTTTACGAAACTACTCCTTACGACCCCAGAAGCCCTTACTCCGCATCCAAAGCCTCAAGCGACCATCTGGTAAGAGCTTATTATCACACATACGGATTAAACGTTACCATTTCGAACTGTTCCAATAATTACGGGCCATATCAGTTTCCCGAAAAACTTATTCCTCTATCGATATTAAACGCGGTTGAAGGAAAAGATATTCCGGTCTACGGCGACGGGAAAAACGTAAGAGATTGGCTTTATGTCCAGGACCATTGTTCGGCCGTATGGCTTGTTTTAAAAAACGGCGAGAATGGGAAAACATATAATATCGGCGGCGAGAGCGAGAAGAAAAACATAGAGGTTGTAAAAAAAATATGCGATATTCTTGAAGAACTTTATCCTTCTTCCGAAAATCCTAATCTTTCCGGCAAAAAATACAAAGACCTTATAAAATTTGTAAAAGATAGGCCGGGGCATGACAGAAGATACGCCATAAACTGCGATAAGATAAAAAAAGAATTGGGTTGGAAACAAAAATACGATTTTGACGACGGAATAAAACAAACGGTAAAATGGTATCTGGATAATAAAGAGTGGATAAATAACATAAAATCGGGCGAGTATAAAAAATGGATTAAAAAAAATTATATAAACAGATAAGGAGATCGTATGAAAAAAGCTTTAATTACGGGAATTAGAGGACAGGACGGCGCGTATCTTGCCAAACTTTTATTGGATAAAGGGTATAAAGTTTACGGAGCCGACAGAAGAAGCGGAGATTCGAGTTTGTGGCGACTTAAGGAACTCGGAATAGAAAACAAAATAGAGCACATATATATGGATTTGCTGGAATACTCCAATATAATAGACGTTATTAAAAAAATCAAACCGGACGAGATATATAATTTGGCCGCCCAGAGTTTCGTTCAGGCTTCTTTCGATCAGCCGATTCTTACCGCCGAGATAGACGCGATGGGTGTTTTAAGGATGCTTGAGGCGGTGAGACTTTTTAGCCCCAAAACAAGATTTTATCAGGCTTCCACCAGCGAAATGTTCGGTAAAGTCCAGGCCGTTCCTCAGAACGAAAAAACTCCTTTTTATCCGAGAAGCCCATACGGGGTATCGAAACTTTTTGGACATTGGATGGTTATAAATTATAGAGAATCCTACGGGCTTTTCGCATGCGCCGGGATACTTTTTAATCACGAATCTCCGTTGAGAGGAGTGGAATTTATAACAAGAAAAATTACTTATAACATAGCTAAGATAAAATACGGGCTTTGCGATAAAATACAGGTTGGGAATTTAGACTCAAAAAGAGACTGGGGATATGCGAAAGAGTATGTGGAAGGTATGTGGCTTATGCTTCAACAAAAAAATCCGGACGACTATGTCCTTGCCACAAACGAAACTCATAGCATAAGAGAACTTATAGAATACGCTTTCGAATACGCGGGAATAAATATAAAGTGGAAGGGAAAAGGGTTAAACGAAAAAGGCGTAGACCGAAAAACCGGCAAAACATTGATAGAAGTAAGCGAAAGGTATTACAGGCCGGCGGAGGTGGATTTGCTTTTGGGAGAGGCCAAGAAAGCCGAGAAGGTTTTGGGATGGAAACCGAAAACAAAGTTTAAGGAGCTTGTCAGGATGATGATCGAAGCCGATTTGAAACGCGTGTCTAACGACGCTAAAACCGACGCGGAGGATTTATGAAAGTCGTGATACTTGCCGGCGGAAGCGGTACTCGTTTATGGCCGATATCCAGAGAAAATTATCCAAAGCAATTTATTAAAATAAACGGCGAGAGTTTGCTTTTAAAAACTTACAAAAGATTTTTAAAAATATGCGACAAAAAAGACATATATGTGATTACCAACGAAAAATATCGTTTTTATGTTTTTAACGAAATATCCTCTTTAAACGATAAAATAGAAAACAATCTTATTCTTGAACCCGTCGGAAGAAATACCTCCGGAGCGATAATTTTGTCTTTGGTTTTTTTAAAAGAAAAAGCCAAATTAAAAGAAAACGAGCCGGTATTTGTAACTCCATCCGACCATATAATAATAAACGAGGAAAAGTTTATAGATTCAATAAAGATTTCACGGGATTATTGTTTTAAAAAAAAGATAATAACCTTCGGTATAAAACCTGAAAATCCTCATACCGGCTACGGTTACATAAAAGCCGGAAAGGAAATCGAAGAAAATATATTCGAAGTCGAAAAATTTACCGAGAAGCCGAATCTTGAAAAAGCAAAAGAATATTTTAAATCCGGAAAATATTTTTGGAACTCCGGAATGTTTATGTTTTCGTATGAAACGATGTTAAAAGAGTTTAAGAAACATAAACCATCTATGTATAATTATTTTAAATACGATTATGAAAAATTGTTGAAAAACTTTTCGGAACTTGAAAATATTTCGATAGATTATTCCATAATGGAAAAAACCGATAACGCATTAACGGTTAAATCCGATATAGGATGGTCGGATGTGGGAGGTTGGGAATCTTTTTCGGATATAGTGGATAAAGACGATAAAAATAATGTAAAGATAGGAAATATTATGGAGTTGAATACCAAAAACTCCATAGTTTATTCAAACTCTAAAAGGCTAATAACCATGATAGATATGGAAGATATCATGGTTGTAGATAGCGAAGACGCTTTGTTGATAGCTAAAAAAGGAAGCGGGGAGAAGGTAAAAGAGATAGTTTCAAAGCTTAAAAATAAAAATAAAATAGAAGCGGTGGAGCACCCAACTGTTTATCGGCCATGGGGAAGTTATACCGTTTTGGAAGAGGGGGAGAGATATAAAATCAAAAGAATATTCGTAAAACCCGATCATAAGCTTAGCCGACAGATGCATTATCATAGAAGCGAACATTGGGTCGTGATAAAAGGTACCGCAAAGGTTATAATAAACGATAGAGAAAATATAGTTCATGAAAACGAAAGCATATATGTTCCGAAATCCACAAAGCACAGGCTTGAAAATCCCGGGAAAGTGCCTCTTGAGCTTATAGAGGTCCAAAACGGCGAGTATGTCGGAGAGGACGATATAGTTAGATTTGACGACGTTTACGGCAGAAAATAAATATGAAGTATCTTATAACCGGCTCTAACGGACAGTTGGCTTTCGAATTTTTAAACAAAATTAAAAAAGGGGATGTCTACGGTTTCGATATAGACAAGTTAGACATATCGGACGAAAAATCTTTAAAAGAATGCATAGATTGGCTAAAACCGGATATCATAATAAACTGCGCCGCGTATAACAACGTAGACAAAGCGGAAAGCGACTCGGAAGCCGCGTATAAAGTTAACGCCTACGCTTTGAGGAATATGGCTTTGTTTTCGCATAAATATAAAACAAAGATAGTTCACTTTTCTACCGATTACGTGTTTTGCGGTAAAGAAGATTTTATCCCTTATGGAGAAGAAGATGCTCCGGCTCCTTTGAATAAATACGGAATGAGCAAATTGGAGGGCGAAAAACTACTTTGTTTAAATTACGAAGATTTTTTGATTTTCAGAGTAAGCTGGCTTTACGGTAGAGGGAAACAGAATTTTATTTACAAGCTTAACGAATGGTCCAATAAATTTTCGGAAATAAAAGTATCGGTAGACGAGGTTTCGGTTCCGACTTTTACGGGTTTTGTGGCCGATATCTCTATCAAATCCATCGATAGCGATTTAAAGGGTTTGTTTCACCTTGTACCTAAAGGTTTTGTCTCCAGATACGATTGGTCTAAAAAAGTTTTTAATATTGCGGGTAAAGAAGTGAAAATTATTAGGGCCAAACAATCGGATTTTAATCTTCCGGCCAAAAGGCCGTCTTTTTCGGCTATGAGCTCTCAAAAAATCTCCGTTTTTTTCGGTATTAATTTCGAAAGTTGGGATTATTATCTTGAGAGATATTTAAAAGAAGGGGAAAAATTATGATACTTATAGCGGGAGGAGCTGGTTATATAGGTTCTCATGTAAATAAAATGATTAGCCGAAAAGGATACGATACCGTAGTTTTGGATAATCTGGTTTACGGTCATAAAGAATTTGTAAAGTGGGGTAAATTTTATAAATGCGATTTGTGCGACGTAAAAGAAATGGAAAAAATTTTTAAATCCAACAAAATAGACGCGGTTATGCATTTTTCCGCTTACACTTATGTCGGCGAATCCGTAGCCGATCCTTCCAAATACTATAAAAATAACGTTTCAAATACATTAAACCTTCTGGATGTTATGGTAAAATACGGGGTTAAAAAATTTATCTTTTCTTCAACCTGTGCGACTTACGGTTTCCCGATAGAAATACCGATAACCGAATCTCATCCTCAAAATCCGATAAATCCGTACGGGAAAACAAAACTTATGATCGAGAAAATATTGGAGGATTACGATAAAGCTTACGGACTAAAATATATAAATTTAAGATATTTTAACGCAAGCGGAGCGGACCCCGATCTTGAAATAGGAGAGTGGCACAATCCGGAGACTCATCTTATACCATTGGCCTTATATAACGCGCTCGGTTTAACACCAAAGATAACGGTTTTCGGAACCGATTACGATACCGAGGACGGAACATGCGTTAGAGATTATATTCACGTAAACGATCTTGCCAAAGCTCACATTCTTGCGCTTGAGTATTTAAACCAAAAGAATAAAAGCGATAGTTTTAATTTAGGTAACGGCAGAGGTTTTTCGGTTAAAAAAATAATCGATACCGTAGAAAAGGTTTCGGGATTAAAATTAAATGTTGAGTATGGAAAAAGAAGAGAAGGAGATCCCGCTATTTTGGTCGGAAGCTCAAAAAAAGCTATAAAAGTTTTAGGTTGGAAACCCGAATTTTATAAAATAGAGGATATAGTCGAAACCGCTTATCTCTGGCATAAAAAGAACAAAGATAAGATTTCGGAGGATTTATGGAAAAGAAAAATTTAGGAAAGATAGTAAGCGAATTGTGCTGGACCAATATAATGCTATGGCATGAGGAATACAAAGCCAGATGCGATAACGACGTAGAAGTGGCGAAGGCCAAAAGAAACATAGACAAACTAAACCAACAAAGAAACGATCTTATCGAAAAGATAGATGAAATAGTTTTGGAGGCTAAAAATGGCGGAAACGATAGGTAGTATTACGGATAAAATAAGCATAATTCAACTTAAAATATTTCATATGAAAGAACAACTTCAAAGAACCGACGTAACCGAAGAGTTTAAATCTCAGATAAATAACAAGATTTCGGTTTTAAACGAGCAAAAAAAAGATTTAGAGGATGAGCTTACCGAGCTTTTCTACGATGTTTTTTCGGGAAAAAGAAAGCTTAAAGTTTATCGTCAGTTTAAAAATGTACAACGACCCTTCTTACAGAATAAAAAAATGAATTTTTTGATAATAGTTTATAAAGGGATAGGAGATGTGGTTTTGACAACCCCGCTTGTCAAAGCCATAAAGAAAAAAATTCCCCAAAGCAGCGTTTATTTTTTAACAAAAAAATACTCCGCACCGATACTTTCAAATAATCCTTATATCGACGAGGTGCTCGTTAGAGAAGAGTTGAGTTTGAAGAAATTAAGAAGCCTTAAAATAAACGTTTCCATAGATTATATGCTTTCAAGTTCGTCGGCGTTTTACTCTATGGCAAGCGGAGCGGAAAAAAGAATCGCTTTTTACAGAGACTGGGGTTTTTTGGCTTATAACTGTATGTTAAAAATAAATTTTACCGGTTACAATGTCAGACAGAAGTTTGAGTATCTAAGACCTCTGGGCATAGATCCGGATTCGATAGAGGATATAAAACCCGATGTTTATCCTTCGGAGTCGGATTTTGAAAAAATAAAAGAATATCTTTTTTCTAAAAATATAGATGTAGAAAAAAACAAAATAGTCAATATGGATATAACAAGTCCGAGGGCATATAGGCAATTATCGGCCGATAAATTTATTTTTATCGCCGATAAGCTTGTAGAAAACGGATTTAAAACTGTTTTCGCTCCCAATTCAAACGAATACGATTATGTAAAAAACGCCATAGATTCTTATTCGAAATATAAGGATAATCATATAATTTTAAAAAACCTTTCGTTGATGCAACTTTCCGCTTTGATATCTTTAGCTAAACTGCATATAGGAACTTCTTCCGCGCCGATGCATATAGCGGTGGCTTTCGACGTTCCCACTTTTACGGTTTATAGCCCTCATACAAGTCCCTTATCCTGGGATCCCGGAGGAGAAAGACACCGGTATGTTCAAGGGGATCTTGATAAATTACAAGCCGCAGATTTATGGGATAAAATAAGAGATTTTATTTCCAGATTAGAGGTGTAAATGAGAATTTCGTTTGCGATAATAGGACATAACGAAGAAAAACTGATAGAGGGATGCCTTGAAAGCGTAAAAGATATAGCTTATGAAATAATTTATGCCGATTGCGAAAGCCAGGACCGAAGCCTTAATATCGCTATGAAATATACCGATAAAATATTTAGGGTTAAAAACGATTTGAATCTTAACGTAAACAAACAGTTTGCCATAGATAAATGCGAGGGCGATTGGGTTTTCTACATCGATCCGGATGAAAGGCTTACCGGAGAGATTAAAAAAGAAATTATGGAAGTCTTAAATAAAACCGATTTTAACGGATTTTTAATGCCGCGAAGAAATTATTACTTTGGGAAATGGCTCAGATACGGCGGTAAATATCCCGACAGGCAGTTAAGGCTTTTTAAAAAGGGAAAAGCTAAATTTGAGTGTTTATCCATACACGAAAGAATAAAAGTGGAAGGGAAGGTGGGGGAGTTAAAAAATCCTTTCGACCATATCGTAATAGAGGATACCGATAGGTTAGCCCAAAAGATTTATTCTTACATATATAGAACTTCTTATGAAATGGATAGGCTTAAAATAGATAACGAGAAAAGATTAAATAAATCGATACAAAGATTTTTTACCAATTATTTTTTAAAATTGGGTTTTTTTGACGGCAGGGTCGGTTTTTTCGTGGCTATAATAGATTTATTTAACGGTTTTTTGTCTTATTTCAAAATTAAAGAGTTAAAAGACAACATAAAATAGATTATTTTGTATAATATTAGTATAGCCCGGTTGGCGCAGTTGGCTAGCGCGTTCCCTTGACATGGGAAAGGTCATAGGTTCAAGTCCTATACCGGGCATTTTTGCTTCTTGCTGTTTCAGAGGTAAGCAAGCCAACGATTTGGCTTGCGTTAGGACTTGAAAGTCCGCAGAAAAACACAATCATACAGTTTTTCGAGTGGACTTCTCTTAAAAGTTTTGCTTTGGACACCGTGGCGAATGCGAAGCATTACGCCACCGTAGCGAGGTCGCGAAAAAATTCGCGGTGAGCGAATTTTATTTGCGGAAAAGTCCTATACCGGGCATTTTTGCTTTCCGCTATTTTCGAGATATTCAATCCTTATCTTTTCTAAATCTTAATTATTATTTGCCGTTTTAGTTTGGAAAAAGATTTTCAAAGCCTTATTAACGGTTTTGCGGTAAATGGTATAATATATTTTTAAGGAGATTTTATGGACGAAAAATTATTGAAAATAAGACATTCGTTGTCTCATGTTATGGCTTTAGCGGTAAAAAGATTATACAAAGACGTTAAGTTGGGTATAGGGCCGGCCATAGATAACGGATTTTATTACGATTTCGATTTTCAAACGCCGATTAAAGAAGAGGAGATTGGGAAAATAGAAGAGGAGATGAGGAAAATAATAAATGAAAATCAAGATTTTGTAAAAGAAGAGTGGGGGAAAGATAAAGCTATGGATTTTTTCTCCAAAAACGGAGAAAAGTTTAAAACCGAGCTTATAGAGGAACTTAAAGACGGGACTATAAGCGTATATAAAAACGGGGAGTTCGTGGATTTATGCAAAGGTCCTCATATCGGCAATACCTCGGAATTGAAAAAAGTGGGATTTAAGCTGGTTTCGTTGGCTGGCGCGTATTGGCGTGGAAGCGAGAGAAATCCGATGCTTACCAGAATTTACGCTTACGCTTTTGAAACCGAAAAAGAATTAAACGATTATATTAAAATGCAAGAAGAGGCCAAGAAAAGAGACCACAGAAACATATCGAAACAAATGGATTTATATTCCGTTAACGAGTATGTAGGTCCGGGGCTTGTGCTATGGCATCCTAACGGCGCAACCATAAGATATGAGATAGAAAATTTTTGGAGAGAAAGACATTTAAAAAACGGTTATAAATTCATAAATACTCCGCATATAGGAAGAGAAGTTTTATGGCAGACATCGGGGCATTTGGGGTTTTATAAAGAAGCGATGTATGCGCCGATGAAGATAGATGAAATCAATTATTATATTAAACCGATGAACTGTCCGTTTCATATACAGATATATAAATCGAAAACTCGCTCGTATAGAGATTTGCCTTTGAGATGGGCGGAGCTTGGAACGGTATATAGATTTGAAAAAGCCGGAGTTTTGCACGGACTTATGAGAGTCAGAGGTTTTACTCAGGACGACGCTCATATAATATGTTCGGCGGAGCAGGTCGAAAGCGAGGTACTCACGGTTTTGAAATTTAGCTTGGATATATGGAAGGTGTTCGGTTTTTCGGAGATTAAAGCTTATATATCCACTAAACCCAAGGATGCGATAGGAGACGAGGATATGTGGAAAAAGGCGGAAAAAAGTTTGATATCCGCGGTTGAAAGCGAAGGATTGAAATATGAAATAGACGAGGGAGGAGGCGCTTTTTACGGTCCGAAAATAGACCTTAAAGTAAGAGACGCCATAGGCAGAGAGTGGCAGATGACAACAATACAATTCGATTTTAATCTTCCGCAAAGATTTGAGATGGAATATTCGGGATCCGACGGCAAGCTTCACAGGCCCTATATGATTCACAGAGCCTTATTGGGCTCGCTTGAGCGTTTTTTCGGAGTTTTAATAGAACATTTCGCGGGCGCTTTTCCTTTGTGGCTAAGCCCGGTTCAGGTAAGCGTTTTAAATATAACCGAAGATGAGTCCGATTACGCGAATCTGGTATTTTCAAGGCTTATAGAAAACGGAATAAGAGCCGATATAGATCTTTCAAACGAACCAATATCCGGCAAAATAAGAGCCGCAGCTTCGATGAAACCGCCTTATGTCGTAATAGTCGGTAAAAAAGAAAAAGAAAAAGGGTGTATTTCGCTTAAATTAAGAGGCAATAAAAACGTCTACGATGTCGGTTTAGACGATTTCATAGCCAAATTAAAAAAAGAAATTTCCGACAGAAGTTTAACTCTTTCTTATTAGAAATATTTTTTGCTTCATAATCCCGCCAGTATTAATCGTAATAATTATAAGCCTTATTTCTCATACTATATTGGGCCCAAAGTCCCTTAACATATCGTTTGTTTATGTTAAAATATTTTTATGAGATACATTTATAGGAGGAGTATATGTTTAAAACGATTTTGCTGTGCTCTTTTTTTGGTTCTAAATTCGATAAAGCTTTTTTCTCTGGATATAGATAATCCTCTTCCCAACTGGCTCGATTTAAAAAGAGAAACCAAACAAACCGATTTTGTTTCCATTCCAAAAACCAAAGCAATCCCGCCTTCGGATTTCAGGATACCGGCCGAGTATGAGCCGACATCCGCCGTTTTGATGTCTTATGCGGGATATACTACAATGCTTAAGGAAATAGCAAAAGCCGTTTCAAACTACGCAAAAGCCTATGTATGGGTGATGTCGGGCCCTTCTTCCATCGCCGGAGTGGATAAAGATAAATACGTTAATTTTTCCATACCGATAGATACCGTCTGGATGAGAGATTACGGGCCGTTCGGACTTTCTAAAAAAATGGAAAAGGTAGGATTGGTCGATACCATATACAGGCATTATCAATATAGAACAAACGACGATGTGGTGCCTCAAAAAGTGGCTCAAACTCAAAATTTTTCGGTTTACGGCGCAGATATTATATTGGACGGCGGGAACTTTATGGTGGATAGTTATGGTAATCTTTACATGACCGAAAGAACTTATATGTGGAATAGCGGAAAATCTAAAGACGAAGTAAATTCGATTTTGAAAAATTATTTCAAAGTAAAAAATATTTACACATTCGATTATGCGGGATACCCCGGCGAGCCTTACGACGGAACCGGGCATATAGATATGTTTATGAAGCTCTTAAACGACGATACTGTTTTGATAGCAAAAAACGATAAAGAGCCTTTTAAAACCGTTTTCGATAAAGCGGCCAAGTTTTTCGAAGATAGAAAAGCGCCCAACGGCAAAAAATATACCGTTTTGAGGATAGACGGTTATTATACAAATAATGTATGGTATACATATACGAACTCTTTGATAGTAAACGGTTATGTTCTTATGCCGACATATTCCAAATATTCTTCGGCCAATTCCGAAGCTCAAAAACTCTACGAATCCGCGGGACTTAAAGTTATACCGATAAATTCCGACCAATCGATAACCGCCGGCGGGTCTATTCATTGCGTAACTCAGGTTATACCCGATATAGGTAAGATATTGAAGAGAGAAGGAAATATAGAGGTATTAAAAGAAGTAAAAGAAACTCCGGAATTGTCGGAAAAAATACTAAATACCTCAATTTCCGAGTCTAAATAAAAGATTTTATATAGCCGGAATATATATCCTGAAAGAAGCACCGCTCGTATCTTTTCTGTTTGAGCCGTAAATATAGCCGTTGTGGTTTTTAACTATACCATAGACGCTGGATAGCCCCAAACCGGTTCCTTTACCTTTAGGTTTTGTGGTAAAAAAAGGTTCGAACAAATGTTTTAAAGCATCGTCGTTTAGTCCTTTGCCGCTATCCAATACTTCTATTACCGCATACTCTCCTACATGAAAAGGTTCTGTGTATTCGTCGTTGGATTTATGATTATATGTTTTTATTTTGATGGTTCCGGTTCCTTCTATCGAATCTCTTGCGTTTGCGGTTAGATTCAGTAAAGCTTGCTTTATTAATTGCTCGTCTATGTTGGCTCTTTTTAAATCCTCAGATAGCTCGTATATTAACTTGTTTTTTGATGTTATTTGGGCCTGTATAAGAGGCTTTATTTCGCATAGCAAATTGTTTATGTCGGTTTCTTTGGCTACCGGAACGGATTTCCTCGCAAATGTCAAAAGCTGTTTTATCATATTGGCCTGGTCTTTTGCGCTTTTTAATATTTCAATTAAAAGTTGTTCGTATACGGAGCCCTGTTTCATTTCGTCTTTTATGAGTTCCAAAGAACCTATTATTACCGTCAAAAAATTATTAAAATCGTGAGATAACTCTCCGACCATAAGAGCTACCGATTCCAATTTTTGAGATTCTATTAGTTTGGATTCCAGTTCTATTATGTTGGTAAGATCTTCTTCTCTCGATAAATAAAAAGAAACTTTATCTCCTATTTTTATTGGCTGTATATTCACCCTGACCTGATAAAAGCTTCCGTCTTTTTTCTTATTTATCATTCGAGAGGAAAAAAAATTGCCTTTGGAGATCGTATCCCACATTTTTTTATAAAATTCGCTGTTATGTTTCCCGCTTTTAAATATCGAAGTTTTTTTTCCTATTAATTCTTCTCTTGTATAACCGGTAGCGTTTAAAACCGCGTCGTTTACGTATAATATTTTACCGACGTCGTCTGTTATAATATATGGTACCGGAGTCTGATCTATGGCGTGTTTTAATATCTGACATATTTTAAAGTCGATTTCCAGGTCCATATATAGATTATATAAAAACTTGAATTTTTTTGCCATATTTGCTAATATAATATATTATGTACGCTATAATAAAAACAGGTGGTAAACAGTACTGGGTAACACCAGGCGAAGTTTTGCAAGTTGAAAAACTTAACGCCAAAGTGGGCGAGGATGTTGAAATTAAGGCACTTTGGTCCAGCGGAGAAAACGAATCTTCTGCGTCTAATAAAGGAAAAGTGATAGCTACGGTAGTCAGGCACATTAAGTCCCCCAAGGTCATAGTTTTTAAAAGAAGACCTAAGAAAGCATATGAAAAATCCAAAGGACACAGACAGGTTTTAACCGAGATTAAGGTTAAGGATATACAGTTGTCGTAAGGAGTTAAGTTATGGCTCATACCAAGTCTCAAGGTTCTTCCACAAACGGAAGAGACAGTAACCCAAAGTATTTGGGTGTTAAAAGATACGGCGGGCAGACCGTTAAAGCCGGAGAGGTTCTGGTAAGACAAAGAGGTACCAAGTTTCTTCCGGGATTGAATGTAAGATCGGGAAGAGATTATACTCTTTTTGCGGTTAAGGATGGCGTAGTAAAATTCGAATACGTTAAGAAAGGTAAACAGCAGGTTAGCGTATATCCGGCCAATTAAAGTTTATTTTCTAAAAGCCTCCGATCTATTTTTAGACGGAGGCTTTTTCTTTTAGTTTTCGATTATGGACATAAAAAATTTCGTAGACGAAGTAAAAATATATGTTAAAGCCGGCGACGGCGGTAACGGTTGCGTTTCTTTTAGAAGAGAAAAATATGTCCCTTTCGGAGGCCCGGACGGCGGTAACGGCGGAAAAGGCGGGGACGTTTACATAGAGGCTTCAAAAGAATTTAATACTCTTACTCATTTGGCTTTAAATCCTCATATAAAAGCCGAAAGAGGGGAACATGGGAAGGGTTCGAATAAATACGGAAAAAATGCGAAAGATGTTTTAATATACGTGCCTTGCGGTACGGTTGTAAAGGATATTAAAGGCGATATAATCGCGGATATGCTAAATCACGGAGAAAGAATTTTAATAGCTAAAGGGGGAAACGGCGGAAGAGGAAACGCCATGTTTAAATCTTCGACAAACAGAGCTCCGGATTTTGCGGAAAAAGGAGAAAAAGGGGAGGAGAAAACTATTTGCTTGAGTTTAAGAGTTATAGCCGATATAGGACTTGTAGGTTTTCCAAACGCCGGAAAATCCACTCTTTTATCCAGAATTACAAAAGCTACTCCCAAAATCGCCGATTACCCGTTTACCACTTTAAATCCCAATATCGGTATTTGCATGTATAAAGGCAAAACTTTGATTGTCGCGGATATACCCGGCCTTATAGAAGGAGCAAGCGAAGGCAAAGGGCTCGGCCATGAGTTCTTAAAACACATATCCAGAACAAAACTTTTAATTCATCTCGTAGATCCTATGGGATATTACGATATAACGCCCGAAAAATCGATTAAAATAATAGACAAAGAGTTGAAAAAATATTCAGAAGAGGTTTATTCCAAAACAAAAATACTCGCAATTACAAAATCGGATATAACCGGCTCGGAAGAAGTTTATAAAAAAATCAAATCGAAATTTAAAAAGAATAAAGTTTTTTTAATATCGTCGGTTACGGGCAAGGGAATAAACGAAATGCTCGATTATGTCATATCGGCGATAGGCAAAATAAAATCGGATTATCATAAACCGGCGGAAGAAAATAATTTAATAAAAGTAGATAGAGGCTTTGAAATAGTAAAAAAAGAAGGCATATTTTTCGTTTACGGTTTAGAAATAGAAAAGATGGTTAATAAAACCGATATAAACAACGAAACCGCGATGAAAAGGCTTTTTAATATATTTAAAAAGATAGGGTTGATAAAACAATTGCTAAAAAAAGGAATAAAAGAGGGGGATAGCGTAGTAATAGGCGGAACGGAATTCGTCTGGAAAAACGAATTTTAAGTTTGTAATTTAATAACTATCTTGTAAAATTATTGTTTAAATAATCTTTTATCATTTTGCTTCTTGAAGGATGCCTTAGTTTTCTTATCGCTTTGGCTTCTATTTGTCTGACTCTTTCTCTTGTTACTCTAAATATCTTTCCGACTTCTTCTAAGGTTCTGGGATAACCGGTATCTATACCGAACCTGAGCTTTAATATTTTGGCTTCTCTTTCAGTTAGAGTCGATAATATTTTATTCACTTCTCTTTTTCTTAATATATCAACGACGGAGTTTGAGGGGGGGGTTGCGTATCTATCCTCTATGAAATCCTCAAGCGATGAGTCCTCGTCTTCTCCTATGGGGGTGGCAAGCGAGACCGGGTCTTGCATTATCTTTAATGCCGTCTTTACTTTGTCTATGGATATCCTGAGTTTTTTCGAGTACTCCATGACGTCCGGGTCTCTTCCAAACTCCTGTCTATATTTTTTCGCCACTTTCATAAGTTTTGAAACAAGCTCCTTCATATGCACCGGTATTCTTATGGTTCTCGATTGATCGGCTATGGCTCTGTTTATGGATTGTCTTATCCACCATGTGGCGTAAGTGGAGAATTTAAAACCTCTTTTGTATTCGAATTTTTCCACGGCTTTCATCAGTCCCAGTCCCCCTTCCTGTATCAGATCCGACAATTCCAGGTTGGAGTTAATGTGTTTTTTAGCTATGGATACCACCAATCTTAAATTCGCTTTGATAAGTTTGAGTTTGTCTTGAAGTATCTGGTCTTCGAGAAAAAGTATTTTGTCGTTTAGCGCCAGAAACTCGTCTATGTTTTGGGGTATGTTTTTTAAAAGTTGAGCCTCTTTTTGTTTTATGTTGTTTATGTTTTCTATTGCGGCTTCCACTTCCTTCGGGAAAAAATTATGCAATTTTTTAAACTCTTCTTTGGTCATTTTATTGTTTTTGTGTTTTTCAAAGTCGGATATCAGATTATCTATGTCTCCGTAAAACTTTTTATATCTTTCCAATTCGTCCCTTAATTCTTTTATTTTCCCGGCCACGTTTTTTATTTTGTTGGTAAGCCTTTTTATCTTTTCTTGATTAAGATTTAAATTTAATATGTTTTCTACGATTATAAGTCTTTTTTCTTCTATTTTAGCTTGTATTTTCAGTTTTTGTTCGTTTGTCGTTTTTGGGTTTATTTTTTCCGAGAGTTTGTTTATTTCTTTTTCGATTTTTGTTATGTTTCTTACCACCTGCTTCATTTTCTTTTTCATCTGGTTAAGTTCTCTGGTGGTTTTTCTGCCTCTCGGCATCAGTTCTTTGGTCGTCATTTCTTCCTGTTCTATTAATGTTTCCCAATTTTTTATTTCTCTCATCGTTAAAGGGCATTGTAAAACCATGGTTTTTAGTTCTTTTTCTCTTTCTTTTATGTTTCTGGCCAGAGTAAGCTCTTCTTCTCTGGATAAAAGAGGGGTTTTGCCCATTTCGGAAAGATACATCTTTATCGAGTTGGATACGTCCGTTGAAAAACTCGACCATTCTTCTCCCGCGAAATCTTTTTCGGAAGATTTGATTTTCTGCTTTTCTCTTACTTCTATTCCCAATTCTTCCAAAGTGGACATAAAGTTGTCGACATCTTCGGGACTCATGGAAGTGTTGGACATGGATTTGCTTATTTCGTCCAGAGTTATATATCCGTACTCCTTTCCTATTTCTATAAGGTCTCTCAGTTGTTTTTGGCTTGACATATTTTCTCCTTTTAAATTTTTATATTTTTAAGTTCTATCGTAAGTTTGTTAAATCTTTCAAATTCTTCGGGAGTGAGATTCGGAATTTTGTCTTTTAGTTTTTTCCATTCTCTCTCCATATGATTTTTTTTAACGATACTGAGTGTTTTTTTGAAATTGGATTCGTTTAAAGTGTCTTCGCTTAAAGAAGGGGATATTATGTGTTTCATTATTTTATCTTTATATTCCGGAAAAGCTTCTATCAACAAATTGTGTATTTCTTTAAAATCGGAAGCGTTTTTTATGAAGTCGAATATTTTTTTTGAAAAATCGGAAGATAGTTGCTCAGATGAAATGTCTGTCGCGAGTTTGACGAGGTTTGGATTGGCTAACAACATGTCTATTAGATTTTCTTCTATGGTAACAGTTTCGCTTGAATTTTGTGAGGCTGATAATTGCTGTTTCGCTTTTGAAAAATTTTTGAAAAGATAATTGTTTATCGCATGTTCGGGTATTGAAAAAATTTGAGATATTTTTTTAATCCACTCTATTTTTATTATCTCGTTTTGTTGTTTTAAAAGTGTCGGGGCCATAAAATCTATTATTTTCATCTTTTCGTCCGGCTTAAATTGAGTTTTTTGGTTTTTAATCATCGTTATTTTAAAGTCTATTATGTCCTTTGCGCTTTTTAACAGTTCGATCATTTCATCCGCCCCGTTTTTTATAAGATACTCGTCGGGGTCTATGCCTCTGGGAAGTAGCGCAATCTTCGAATAAACTCCGATATCCGTAAATATGTCCGCCGCTTTGAGCGCCGCGTTTATCCCGGCGTTATCGGAATCGAACATTATTATTACTTCATCCACGTAGTTTTTTATCGTTTTGGCTTGTTCGTAAGTGAAAGACGTCCCCAGGGGGGAGATCGTTATTCCAAACATGTACTGATGCATCATCATAGCGTCCATATAGCCTTCTACGATAATGGCTTTTTTTTCCTTTCTTATTTTTTGTAGGGAGTTATAAATTCCAAAAAGCGTTCTTCTTTTTGAAAATACCGAAGTCTCCGATGAGTTTAAATATTTCGGCTGATCCCCATCTTCTATTGCTCTTGCTCCAAATCCCAATACGTCTCCGGATATGGATTTTATAGGTATCATTATCCTGTTTCTAAAAGAGTCTATTATTCTTCCCGAAGCGGACGATACGATTTGGGATTTCAAAAGAAGCTTTTCGGGATATTTTTTAGATAGTTCTCTATATAGCGCGTCGTAGGAATTAGGGGCGTATCCGATATTAAACTCGGATATGGTTTCTTCTTTGAATCCCCTTTCTTTAAGTATGGATAGCGCTTTTTTCCCATCGGAGGTCCTAAGGTATCTGGAAAATAATTCGCATGCCTCGTAATTTATCTTTTTTATTATTATTTTTTCCTTATCTTCCTCGGAGGAATGGTTAATAGGATCTATGATTTGAGCGTCAATACCGGCCTTTAAAGCCAACTTTTTTATAGCCTCGACGTATGTGGTGTTTTCGTATAGGCTTACAAATTTTATCATATCTCCGCCGGCATGGCATCCAAAACAATAAAAAAGCTGCTTTTCCCTCGATACGGTAAAAGAAGGCGTTTTTTCGCTATGGAAAGGACACAACGCGATGTAACTTCTTCCTCTTTTTTTTATATCTGGTATATATTCCGAAATAACATCGACAATATCAAGCCTTTCCTTGATTTCGGTTGCGATTTTATGAATATCCATTAAAAGGATTTATCTCTTAGAGTTTAGTTTTCTTATTTTTCTTTTAAACTCCTGCCTCTTGATTTTTTTCTCAAGGCTCGGAGATATATAGAATTCTCTTTTCTTAATTTCTCTAAGAATGGAATTTTTTTCGCATTCGTGTTTGAATCTTTTTATCGCGTCTTCCGGAGACTCGTTTTCTCTAACTCTTACGTATACCAAGTTAATCACCTCGCTTTTATCGGTTTTTATCCCGGCGGCCAGAGGAATCTTCTACCCGCTAAAAAATGATAATGCAGGTGAAAAACGCTCTGTCCCGCCTTTTTTCCGCAATTGGATACTATTCTAAAATCGGATATATTTAGTTTTTTCGCTATGTTTCTCGCGGCTATGTTTATCGCTCCTATGGTCTGAAGATCCGAATCCTTAGCTTCCAGTATGCTTTCTATATGATTCTTTGGTATTATCAGTATATGAGTCGGCGCCTGAGGGTTTAAATCCTCAAAAGCCAAGGTTTTGTCATCCTCATATACTATCCTGGATTTAACTTCGCCGCAAGCTATTTTACAAAATATGCAATCCATTTTATAATATTATAGCATTTTTAAAGGATAAATTAAAATTCGGATAACGGAAGCGTCCATTCCCCGAACTTCCCGGGATTATATGATAGATTATTGGACAGGGATTTCGGGTTTCTCTTTATTCTTACGGCTTTTATCCCGGCTTTTTTTGCCTGTATTACGCCTTCGTCCGAATTTGAAAAGAAAAAAATGTATTTTTTAGATTCCAACAGTTCGTATTTTTGGTTTTGGTCGGATACGAAATATATTCCGTTAGCCCATCCGTTCCATTTTTTGTTCACGGATTGAATGTTTAGTGGTTCTCTGTCTATAATAAAATCGATTTTGAACCCCAGAATCTTTAAAAAAAACAAAGATAAAAAAGGAACTATTTTTGTTCTTTCAAGTTCGGTGTTTCCGTTTATCGCGTAATAAATATTATCTTTGCCGTTTTCTTTGGCATTTTTTTTCACTTCTTCGGTGTATGCGATGCCGTCGTCATATTCGAAAGCGACCGAAAAGCCGCATACGCTTATGCTCGAGTAAAAAACCGACCATATTGCGAAAGAATAACAAAATATTCTAAATCTGTTATACCACTTATTGAAAAAAGCTTTAACCGATTCTATTATTTTATTCATGTCTTTTCTTTTATTATATCAAGTTTATGGGTTCTCGAATACCACATTACGGCGTCTATAAGTTTTACGTTTAATATCGAAAATTCCGTTATGTGATTTAAAATATCGGTGTCGTTTCGTATGCTGCTTTCCGCGGCTATTATCCTGTAAGTTTTTCCCGGTTGCAAAATTAAACCGTTCAAATCTTTCTTGTATATTACTTTGCCTTTAAAATAAACGCTCGAATCGTTTTCAATGGCCCTGGTCAAAAGATAAATAAGGTTTTCTCCTCTTGTTTTAATGTATACAAGCCTTTCTTTTTCGTTCGGAAAAAGGGAGTATATGTCCTTTACTTTAACATCCCCTTTCTTAATTCCGTTTATTAAGAGATTGTTATCGAATATGGACAGATCGGATTTTAGAAATGAAAACATAGCATAAGATACGAGTTCTCCCATGGGTGATTTTCCGTCTTTTTTCGGTTCTATATCGTTTAAAGAAACGGTCAGTTTTTTGGAAAAAAAAGAAACGGTTTTTGTAGCTATTTCGTCCGTTTTTGGAGTTGGAATTTCGCTTTTTTTCACGGTCGGTTCAAATTGCCTTATCTTTTCGAAAAAAGCGAATTTCTTTTCAAACGAAAATACTTTTTTCGAGTATCCGTATCCTATTATTTTTACTCCGTTTAGAACAAAGTTTTTGTCGATGTTAGCGAATATTATTTCTGGTTTTTTTGTAAGCGCCGATAAAAAATCGGAGAAATATTTCTTTGTTTTATTTTTTTCATACGAGATCGGATTTGCGGTGTGAAGAATGATCGCGATTCTTTTGTAATTTTTTTTCAAAGCCAATTTGTTTATTTCGTATTGCGGTTTTTCTATTCTAAAATCGGATATGTAAAAAGGTTTGGACGGATCGGTATCGTTTGCGATTACCGATAAAATCAACGTCTTTTGTCCTTGAAAATCCAATTCGTAGTGTTTTTTTATCTCAATATTTTTTTCTTTTTTCGAATAGATGTTTGTGGCTAAAATTTTGTCGTTATGCGCCAATTCTGTCATTTCTTTTAACGATATGTTTTCCAAATCGGCCGGAGTCAAAGATATTATATCCAGGTCGCATTCCGAAGATAGCGCCAATATTTCTTTTCCTCTGGAATATAAACTTTCGACTACTTCGGCAGAAATCAACGGAAAAGTTATTTTTATCTCGTTTTTTTCTTTTTTATCGCAGTAATCTTTATAATTTTTTTCTATCCATATGTTTTTCTGAAGATGAGGATAAAAAGATATCTTTAATTCGGATTTTTTAGAATTACAGGATACCAATAAAAAAAAGAGTAATATGCTTTTTTTCATTCCATCGGGATAAATCTCTTGCCTTCCGGTTTTTTAATCTCTTTGTTGGCTTTTATCCATTCTATCATTGCGTCTCTGACCAGAATAAGCGTATCGTTAACTTCGCTCGCTTTCGAAAAAGCTCTTCCTCCGCTTCCTCCGGATGTAAGATAATTGTTTGTCGCTACAGTATATTCTTTTTCCGGTTCTAACGGTTTGCCGTCTTTTTCTATCTTTATTTCTGAAACTTTTCCGTCGATTAGTTTGTATTTTACCGTTATTCCGGATATGTGCATGGCCGTTCTATCCTGTCTTAAATTATCTTTTATCAATTCGTATATTAAACTTCCTTTCATTTTTAACTTTACTATGGTGTTTTCAAAAGGCATCACCTGATAAACATCCCTTAATTTTATGTCGCCCGCGGTTATTATGTTTCTCACGCCTCCGGCGTTTTGGAATGCCATATCGGCGTTAGCTTTCCATCTGGTGACATCGGTTACAAAATTGCCTATCGGGTTGTCGAAGGTGGGGGAGTCGTAGTTTAAGTTTTCCAAAGCTTTTCCTATTACCACATCCATTTTTTTAGCGGTTTCCGAGGATATCTCTTCGGTGATTTTCAGTATGTCTTTGTCTTCTCCGGTCTCGTCCACCCATAAAGGAATAAGTTCGCACCCGACTTCTTTTATCTTACCGGTTTTGTCGTCAAAGTTTATTACCGCTTTGGAGACATGAGATAATCCCCAGTAGCTTTCGCATATGGTAGTTCCGGTCTCCGGCTCTTTCCATCCTTTTATAAGGCCGGTATGATTGTGTCCTCCAAAGATAATGTTTGCGTTTTTGGCGGCTTTTGCTATTGAAATAGTAGTGTGTTTTTTTGCGGTTAAAGTATATGTGGATATGTCTAATATTTGCTGGGAGTAATCCCCGTCTATTCCGACATGGGCGAGTATTATTATGGCGTCCGGTTTTTCTTTGTTTATCTCTTTCATGTATTTTGCGGTTTCCGACGCTTCGTCTTTAAAATCCAGGTGTTTTACGTTAAGCGGAAGTGTGGATGTTTTCGTGTGTTCTCCCGCTATCCCAAGTATCGCTATCTTTTTCTTGTTTTTTTCTATAATTACCCAGGGTTTAGCGTAGTCGATTCTTTTCCCGGTTTCTTTATAATAAAGGTTAGCGCCTAAAAAAGGAAAATTTGACATGGATATAAGTTTTTTAAGGTTATCCTCTCCAAAATCATAATCGTGGTTTCCCATAAGGGCCGCGGAGTATCCTATTGCGTTCATATATTTTATCGTAGCTTCTCCTTTTGTTATATTGCCCTCGGGAGTTCCTTGAAACATATCTCCGGAATCTAAAACTATATACGGATTAGCGTCTTTTTTAATGAGAGAGTAAAGGGCCGCAAACCCGCCTATTTTCCTTGAAGGGTTGTTCTTATCCCACTTGGCTTCTCTCGATGAGTACATTCCGTGAACGTCGCTTGTATGATATATCGAAATCTTTTCGGCAAACAAATTTGCGCTTATAAATAAAAATATGGCGGATAATATTTTTCTCATTTTTCCTCCGTTTCTAACTTTTCTATTATTAATGAAATTAAAAAAAACATATTGTCGATTTCTCTATATATGGTATCATATTTTAGGTTTTTCGCAAAGCCGTTGTTAAGTTTGGATGTTTTTATTTCGAGTTTTATCGTTTCTCTGCTATCTTTTACGAGTTTTTTCGCTTTTTCGTATCTGGAATCTATTAACAATTTTAAAATCTTTTTAAAATCCGTAAAATATTCGGTTAATAATTCGTCTTTGATGTCGTAATATTTTATTTTGCGGAATATTTCCGAAGCCCCAATTTTTATTTGTTTGATAAGGATGTTTTCGTTTTTATCGTCTAAATCGAATTCTTTCCTTTCAAATTCTTTTAAAAGATTTTTTAAGTTTTCTTTTATTTTAAATCCCATTTTTAAAAAAAGAACCCCGCAAAAAGCGGGGTTCTTTTGAATATAAAAGAGATGAGATATTATCTCTTTGAGAACTGGAATCTCTTTCTCGCTTTCGGTTTTCCCGGTTTTTTCCTTTCGACCATTCTCGGGTCTCTGGTTAAAAATCCGGCTTTCTTCATGGAGTGGTGAAAGCTTTCTCCCAATTTGGCTATCGCTCTTGCTATGGCGTGTCTTATCGCGCCGGCCTGAGAGGATATACCACCGCCTTTTACGTATACCGAGCAGTCGAATTTCTGGTCCTTAACGTAATCGAAGGGGGATATGACGACCGTTTTAAATCTCATATTGTTTCCGAAATAGGTATTTATGTCTCTGTCGTTTACGGTAACCTTTCCGGAACCGTTAGGAATCAAAAAAACCTTTGCTGTGGATGTTTTTCTTCTCCCCGTAGCTAATATCTTTTCCATATTATTTCACCTCTTTGTTTTTGTTTTCGGGTATGACGATATCCATTTTGTCGTTTTTATATAATTTCAATTTTCTTAACCTTTTGTCTCTCAACTTGTTTTCGTCTAACATTCTTTTTACAGCGAGATATACAACCTTTCTCGAATCTTTCGCCATCATATCTTTGAACGAAGTGGTTTTGGCGCCTTTTGCGTAGCCGGAATGAGAAAAATAAAATTTTTCCTCTTCTTTGTTTCCGGTGAGTTTTATATGGTCGGTATTTATTACGACCACAAAATCTCCGCAGTCTAAATTAGGGGTATAATAAGATTTATTTTTACCCATAAGCAGAGTCGCTATTTTAGAAGCCATTCTGCCCAAAACTTGGTCTTTGGCATCTATTAGATGCCATTTTCTGTTTTTTTCTATTTTTTCTTTATTAGGTAAATAAGTTTTTGTTGCCATAGATAAAAGTATATCAAATTTTTTAAATAAAAACAAATTTAGTAAAATATTTTTGCTTTAATTTTTGCTTTTTTGTTAGTCCGGAGGATTAATGAATAATATCAAAACCGTTTATATCCCTCAAAATATTAAGGAATTTTCAAGCGTTTTTTCTAAAAAAAGCCTTATAATGGCGGGTTCCACTTATTCTTTTAAATCTTTTGAAAAAGACAAAGAATTAAAAGAAATCGTATCGATAAATAATCTTCCTTTAAAATATATAAAAAAGGAATCTAATAATATCGTTATAGGAGCACTTTCCACATTCGACGATATTGAAAACTCAGGTTTATGTAAAAAACATTTTTTCGGCTTCCTTTCTCACGCCTCGTCTTATTGTTCCAGCCAATTGATAAGAAATATGGCCACTTTGGGCGGAAATATCGCCCATCCCAACGCATTTAACATAATGCCGGTCGTAATGGAGACGTTAAACGGAAAATTAAAAGTTTTCGACGGCAAAAAATACAAAATTTTGAGTTTGTCGGATTATTATAATGAAAGGAACAAGGTTTTGATAACGGAAGCGATGATTCCTTTAAAATACGATAAAAATTTATTTTACTTTGAAAAAATATCCAGAACCAAAACAAGCTGGGAATCTTATATAACTTTTTCGTTCAGAGCTGATGTCAAAAAAACAAAGATAAACGATATAAGGCTTGTCTTCGGTTCGGTTAAAGCGGTTCCTTTATATAGCCCGGAAATTGAAAAGGAAATGGTTTCAAGAGATATAAAGGATATAAATGTCGAAGAAATTTCAAAAAAATATTCCGATCTTATATATTCAGTCGCTTCCTCTCATAAATATTCGGAGTACAGAAAAGAAGTTACATATAACACGGTTAAAGGTTTTTTGAAAAAGATTTTTGGAAGATAAGGAGCATATATGAAAAAACTTTTAAAAAACAAAGAAGGTTTGATAGAAATCGGTTTTAGACTAAACGGGACGGAGATTAAAACCTCGGTAAAACCCAACGAAACTCTTTTAGAACTGATAAGGAGGTTGGGATACAAAGGCACCAAGAAGGGTTGCGATACCGGAGATTGCGGAAGCTGTACGATTATTATAGACGGTATAGCGAAGGTTAGTTGCCTTTTGCCCGCTTTTTACGCGGAGGGGAAAGAGATAATTACCATAGAAGGTTTGGGAGATGTTTCAAATCCTCATCCGATACAAAAAGCCTACGCCGATTCCGGAGCGGTTCAGTGCGGATTTTGCATACCGGGGATGATAATGACGACAAAATTCCTTCTGGATAGAAAACCGAAACCTTCGGATTCCGATATTAAACACGCTTTAGACGGAAATCTTTGTCGTTGCACGGGATATGTAAAACAGATAGAAGCGGTAAAGATTGCCGCTTCGAAAATAAATAAAAAATAGGAGATTTTATGTCAGAGAATAATTTTAAAGTTGTAAATAAAAGATTGGAAAAGATAGATTCTTTAAGTTTGGCTTGCGGAAAACCGATGTTTTGCGACGATATAGATATAAAGAATATGCTTTACGGAAAGATTATGTTTTCTCCGTATCCGCATGCGATTATTAAAAATATAGATGTTTCCAAGGCCTTAAAGGTTAAGGGAGTTAAGGCCGTAGTAACATACAAAGACGTTCCCAGAATTCCTCATACGACCGCCGGACAGGGGTATCCCGAACCTTCCTCTTACGATACATATATGCTCGACAAAAAAGTCAGATATGTAGGCGATAGAGTTTGCGCCGTCGCCGCCGAAACTTTAGAGGCATGCGAAGAAGCGATTTCAAAAATAGAGATAGATTGGGAGGTTTTGGAAGCGGTTTTCGATCCGTTTAAGGCCATGGAGGGAAAGATTATAATACACGACGAGGATGATTCTAAAAATATTCCGGACGCAAAACATAACATAGCGGCAAAAGTCCCGGATCTTGTTATGCTTAAAAACTCGGAGCCTTTTTCGGAAGCCGAATATGTAGTCGAAAACACATATGAAATTCCTTATCTTCAGCACTGCGCGATAGAACCTCATACTACCATAACCTACTTAGACGATTACGACAGATTAATAATCAGAAGCTCTACTCAGGTTCCGTTTCACGTAAGAAGAATAGTCGCTCAAACTTTGAATATTCCTTTGAAAAAAATAAGGGTGATAAAACCGAGAATCGGAGGAGGTTTCGGTTCAAAACAGGAAATACTCCTGGAAGATATATGTTCGTTTTTGACTTTGAAAACCAAAAGACCCGTTAAAATAGAATATACGAGAAAAGACGTTTTCGTATCTTCAAGAACAAGACATCCCGCCGTTACAAAGTTAAAAACCGGAGTTAAAAAAGACGGAACCATTACCGATATGGAGTTGGATGTGACTTTAAATACCGGCGCTTACGGTTCCCACGCTCTTACGGTTTTGATGTGCTCGGGTTCTCATACTTTGCCGATGTATAAAGTAAAAAATAACTTAAAATTTTCCGGCCGAAGCGTTTATACCAACCTTCCGGTCGCCGGGGCATACAGAGGTTACGGCGCAACTCAGGCATTCTTTGCTTTGGAATCTCAGATGGATATAATGGCGGAAAAGATAGGAATGGACCCGGTTGAGTTTAGGAAAAGAAATTATATTAAATTGGGAGAATCGTCGCCGGTTTTTAAGGCGATGGGGGAAGGAAGAGAAGGAGTGGATCAGTCCATAACTTCCATAGGTTTGATGGAGGCAATAGATAGGGGGTTAAAAGAAATAAAATGGTACGAAAAAAAAGAAAGATATTATAGATTAAATCAAAAATCCGAGGTAAAATACGGTCTGGGTATGGCGTGTATGATGCAGGGTTCGGGAATCGCCGAAATAGACATGGCGAGCGCCACGATAAAAATGAACGAAGACGGTTCTTTTAACCTTTTGATAGGAGCTACCGATTTGGGAACCGGATCCGATACCATATTGGCTCAGATTGCGGCCGAGACTCTTGGAGTGGAGTTAAACGATATAATAGTTTATTCTTCGGATACCGATATAACGCCGTTCGATGTAGGGGCTTACGCTTCAAGTACCACATTCGTTTCCGGAGGCGCGGTGAAAAAAGCTGCCGGGTATGTAAGGGATATGATAATAGAAGACGCGTCTAAAATATTAAAAGAGCCGAAAGAAAATTTAAAAGTAGAGTCTAAGTATGTGGTATCCAAAACCGGTAAGAAAGTAAGCTTTAAAGAAATAGCGAATACCGCTTTTTATTACCACGACCAACATCAGATAATAGCAAGCGCTTCTCATTACGGTAGAACCTCTCCTCCTCCTTTTGCGGCTCATTTTGCCGAAGTAAGCGTTAATACGAGAACCGGTGTCGTGGATATTATTAATTATGTGGCATGCGTGGATTGCGGAACCGCGATAAACCCGACGCTTGCCGAGGGTCAAAACGACGGGGCAGTAGTAAACGGTATAGGGCACACGTTATCTGAAAGTTTTGAAATATCTCAAAACGGTACCGTTTTGAACGCAAACTTTAGAAGATATAAAATACTATCGACAAAAGATATTTCCGAAATAAAAAGCATAATAATCCCCACTTACGAACCCGAAGGACCCTACGGCGCCAAGTCGGTTTCGGAGATAGGAATAAACGGACCTCTTCCCGCAATAGCCAACGCCATATACGACGCCGTTAAGATAAGACTTTTTAAAGCTCCGTTTACTCCCGATAAGGTTTTGAAAGCCTTAAAAGATAGTAAATAAACGATTTTACAAAAGCAGTTTATTTATATTTAAGAAGTTTAGTAGGGATTTCTTAACAGCATGCGCTCATCGGGAATCTCCCGCAAATAAAATTCGCTCACCGCTCATTTTTTCGCGGGCCGCCCCTCGCTCGCTTGTATGATTAAGCTCGCTGCGGGCTTTCGATTCCCGCGAAACAGCTTTTCGCTGTTTCTTAGCACCAGCATGCGCTCATCGGGAATCGAACCCGAATCTGCGGCTTCGCAGGCCGACGCTCTATCCATTGAGCTATGAGCGCTTTTTATCTCCCTTATTTTTGGGTTATAAAAAAATTATATAAAATATAGAAGTATTAAAATAAAAAGTCGTTTTAAAATCTTAAAGGGAGTTTAATATGGATAACAAAAAAATAACCAGAAACGATGTGGTTAAAACGGTGGATAAACACGGGATAAAGTTTATTAAACTTTGTTTTGTCGACATATTGGGGCAGCTTAAAGCTTTTACGATAACGAGAAAAGAGCTGGAACACGCTCTGGACGAGGGTATGGGATTTGACGGCTCTTCGATAGAAGGATTAGCCAGAATTTACGAATCGGATTTGCTTCTTATGCCGGATCCCGCCACTTTCAATATACTGCCGGAAAGTTTTGACGGCAATAAAACGGCGGTAATGTTTGGAGATATAATTACTCCGGACGGGAAGAATTACGATGGGGATACCAGGTATATTTTAAAAAAGAACCTTTCTCATATGAAGAAGATGGGGTACGACGAATTTATGGTCGGTCCCGAACTTGAATATTTTTATTTTAAAAATAATAATAGACCGGAGATTATAGACGACGGGGGG
>ERZ795060.1191-NODE-1191-length-31287-cov-12.680872_pt1 | contig 31287 bp, 32 predicted proteins | sample MGYA00375144_ERZ795060 | MGnify/ENA primary metagenome ERZ795060 (study PRJEB30189, sample SAMN05720157) | activated sludge metagenome | isolation source: anaerobic digester from wastewater treatment plant | place: Japan | collected 2015-05-15 ...
AACAGATGATAAATGGAATAGCATTGGGAAGTATCTATGCCCTGATAGCTTTAGGGTATACTATGGTGTATGGGATATTGAGACTTATTAATTTTGCCCATGGAGATATATATATGGTTGGAGCATTCGCTGGCTATTTCGCTATGACATTATTTAAGTGGGGAATAGTTCCATCCTTTATCTTTTCTATGCTGGTATGTGCTCTATTAGGAGTAAGTATAGAAAGATTTGCATATAAGCCTCTTAGAAACGCTCCACGTATAGCGGTTTTAACAACCGCTATAGGGGTTTCTTTTCTGCTTGAAAATTTAGGAGTTATATTTTGGACTCCTACACCCAGAGCTTTTCCTCAGGTGATACCACTTAAGATATATCAGGGTATATATGAAAGGTTTGGAGTAATTATAAATAATAGACAGATAGTTATCGTATCTATCTCTATTGCACTGATGATTCTTCTCCAGTTTATAGTAAATAGAACCAAGATAGGTATGGCTATGAGAGCAGTCTCATCCGACAGAGAGACTGCATGGATGATGGGTGTTAATATAGATCACGTAATATCATTTACTTTTGCTATAGGTTCTATGCTGGCAGCTGCTGGTGGAGTTCTGGTTGGGATTTACTTTAACAGGATAGACCCTCTTATGGGCGTTATGCCAGGTATAAAGGCATTTGTAGCTGCTGTTCTTGGGGGAATAGGAATAATACCTGGAGCTATGGTTGGTGGTTTTATCCTGGGAATTGCAGAAATTCTTGTCTCAGCATTTATAGCATCTTCCTATAGAGATGCCATAGCCTTTGCTATACTTATATTGATACTGCTGGTAAGACCTTCCGGAATATTTGGAACCGCAGCCAGGGAGAAGGTGTAGAGTATGGAAAGATTAAAGAATCTCAGATATCTTTTAGTGGTTATTGGAATACTTATTATATATGGAATTGATCTTTTATCACCAAATATAAGTCCTTATTACCTGCAGATAATCATATTTTCTGGGATAAATATTATACTTGCAGTAAGTTTAAATGTAATAAATGGGCTCTGTGGTCAATTCTCTCTGGGACATGCTGGTTTTATGGCTGTTGGTGCTTACTTTTCTTCTTTTCTAACATTCTATTATAGAATACCATTTCCCATAGCCCTTATACTGGGAGGCATATTAGCTGGAATAGTTGGACTTGGAGTTGGAATTCCTACCTTGAGATTACGGGGAGATTATTTAGCTATAGCCACGCTGGGGATGGGAGAGATAATCAGAGTAATATTGTTTAATCTTGACATAGTTGGAGGAGCAAGAGGTTTCCCGGGTATACCAAAATACACAAACTTCTTCTGGGTATATCTTGCAGTTGCAGTTGTATTAATAAGTTCGTATAATCTTTTAAGGAGTCCACAGGGTAGAGCTATCCTCTCAATAAGAGAGGACGAGATAGCGTCTGAAGCTATGGGGGTAGATACTACCAGATTCAAGATCTTTGCCTTTATCTTTGGTTCATTCTGGGCTGGGGTAGCAGGAGGACTCTGGGCGCACTATCTTCAATTTCTGCATCCAAGTTCATTTACATTTATGAAATCGGTAGAGGTCCTGGTTATGGTAGTCCTGGGAGGATTGGGAAATATAAGTGGTGCGGCAGTTTCAGCTGTATTTCTCACATTTCTTCCCGAGGCTCTCAGGTATATAAAAGTGATATTTAATACAACCGTAGACCCGAGAATGGTTATATATTCTCTGATCCTTATATTAACAATGTTATTGAGACCTCAGGGGTTATTGGGAGGATATAGAAGGAAGGTTAAGGTTCAATGAGTCTATTGAGACTAAATGATGTTATGGTAGCATTTGGAGGACTCCTGGCGGTATCTAATTTTGACCTTAATGTAGAGGATAGAGAGCTCATAGGATTGATAGGTCCAAATGGAGCAGGTAAAACTACTATTTTTAATGTTATTACAGGATTCCATACACCTGTCAGGGGTAGTGTTATATTTTCTGGAGTTGATATAACTGGTAAATTGCCAAATTATATAGCAAAACTGGGTATCTCCAGGACTTTTCAGAACATCAGACTCTTCCAAAATCTTACAGTTCTGGAAAATGTGATGATAGGGTCACAGATACATTCACGTATTTCCTATATTCATTCGCTATTAAGAACATCTTACTTTTACAGAGAAGAGTCCAGGATAGAGGAAAATGCTATGAGAGCTTTAGAACTTACAGGACTTGAAAGATTAAAAGACGAAATAGCGAGAAATCTACCCTACGGAGATCAGCGCAAGTTGGAAATAGCCAGAGCTATAGCTACCGAGCCAAGATTAATACTTTTGGACGAACCAGCTGCTGGTATGAACCCCAGGGAGACGGATGAACTTATGAATATGATAAAGTTCCTAAGAAACGAATTAAATCTGACGATACTTTTAATAGAACATGATATGCATGTGGTTATGAATATATGTGAAAGAGTGATAGTATTAAATTATGGAGAGATAATAGCAGAAGGAGCTCCGGACGAGATAAAAAGTAAGCCAGAGGTGCTCGAAGCCTATCTGGGCAGCGTAGTAGTAGGATAGATGGAGGTGTAAAGGTGAAAAAATATATCAAATACTTCAATGCTGAATCAGTAACTGAAGGGCATCCCGATAAGATTGCTGATCAGATCTCAGATGCTATACTGGATAGTTATCTGGAAGTGGACCCTGAGTCCAGAGTTGCATGTGAAACTCTGGTAACACTTGGTTTGGTCCATGTGACGGGGGAAGTATCAAGCATGGCATTAATTGATGTGAATAAAGTAATAAGGGATACTGTAAGAGATATAGGATATACAGATGCTTCTTATGGATTTGATGCAGACAGTTGTGGAATACTGGTTTCTCTGAAAGAGCAGTCTCCTGATATAGCAAGAGGGGTAATAAAAAAGAATAGAGAAATAGGTGCTGGGGATCAGGGACTTATGTTTGGTTATGCAACCAATGAGGCTATGGATGTTATGGAGAGTGCATCATATATGCCTACTCCTATAATATTAGCTCATCGATTGGCATATAGACTGGCAGAAGTTAGAAAATCCGGTTTTCTTCCATATCTTAGACCTGATGGTAAGACACAGGTTACTGTTGTTTATGAGGGAGACAAGCCTGTAAAGGTGGACAGGGTGGTCATTGCTGCTCAACATAGTCCTGACATAGAAATGGAAAGATTAAGAAAAGAGATGATGGAGTATGTGATCAGATATGTGATCCCTCCAGAATGGCTGGATAAAGAGACTAAATATTATATAAATGCTACCGACAGGTTTGTGATAGGTGGTCCAGCTGGAGATGCGGGTCTTACCGGTCGTAAGATTATAGTAGATACATATGGTGGAATGGCTCATCATGGAGGAGGAAGCTTCTCCGGGAAGGACCCAACAAAGGTTGACAGGTCTGCATCATATATGGCAAGATACGCCGCAAAGAATATAGTAGCGAGTGGTTTAGCTGATAAATGTGAGGTCCATGTAGCTTATGTTATAGGTGTGAGTGAGCCAATCTCTCTTTATGTGGAGACATTTAATACCGAAAAGGTCGATCCAGAAAAATTGAACAGGGTGGTAAAGGAAATCTTTGACTTTAGACCTAGAGGTATAATAGAAACCTTCGATCTCAGAAGACCTATATATAAGAAGACAGCTGCATATGGTCACTTTGGAAGGATAGATGTAGACCTACCATGGGAGAGACTTGATAAAGTAGATGAATTAAAGAATGCCTTTAATTTATAAGGTTCTTATAGATAGGAGTTCGCCTAAGGATTTAATATTTAGCTACTCGGGTAATGAAGATTTTCAAACAGGAGATTATGTTGTTGTTCCTCTGAGGGGGAACATTGCTAAAGGATATGTAATAGAAAAGGAAGAAGGACCCACTTCAGAGGTTAAAGAGATAACAGGTAGGATATTTGACCTTCCGGTAGTTTTGCCCTATATATTAGAGCTGGTGCACTGGTTTAAAATCTATTATATGTGTAATCTTTCTCAGGCACTGGCAACGGTAATACCCCCCGAGATAAGGGGGGTCAAAGTTTTATACAGAGATAACAGGCTAGAGATTAAACACCCAAAGGTTAGAAAAAAGAAAAAATATAAAAATTATTTAGATTTTATTGAGATATCTCAATGTAATATGCCCATACCAGATAATTTTTCTAGACTCCTGGCAAATATTCCGATAGAAAAAAGAATCAGTTTATATTTTAAACTTATAAAAAAAGAGCTGGAAGCAGATCGGGGAAGTATTGTCCTTTTCCCTGAAGTTGAAATGTTAATCGATTTAGAAGATAGGTTTAGAGAATTATTTGGGGAAGACCTTGCTGTAATGCATAGTAGACAGACACCGGCGGTAAGGTATGGAGAGTGGTGGCGTATAAGAAGAGGAGAAGCAAAGGTAGTCCTAGGAACAAGATCCGGGGTATTTGTCCCAATGAAAGACCCTGGACTTATAATCCTGGATGAAGAACAAAGTGATAGCTATAAAGATGAGAGTAGACCTCTCTATGATGCAAGAACAGTAGCCTGCAAATTGCAGGAATTAACCGGATGTAAGATAGTATTTGGTAGTAGTACCCCCACTCTGGAGACATATAAAGAGGCGATAGAGGGTAAAATATCACTTCTATCTGAGGATCAATTGAGGGACCTATCCAATATAAGACTGGTGAATATGAAGGGTAAAAGGGGATTTTTCAGCAGAGAACTTATATCTTACTGTAAGGCAACGCTATCCAGGAAAAAACAGATAATCATACTGGTCAACCGGAAGGGATATTTTACTATAGAGATATGCAAGAAATGTGGATATATACAGAGATGCCCAAATTGTAACACTGTCCTTGTCTATCATAAAGATGAAGGACTTGTATGCCATTACTGTGGTTATAAGGCAGAAAGAATAGAGGTATGTCCTCAATGTAATGGGAAGATGGAATCCTTCGGGTATGGTACAGAAAGAATAGAAGACATAACGCATAAATTATTTCCTAAAGCCAGAATATCCAGACTTGATGCTGACCTTTCCGAGAAGGAGATAGATGAGATATGGAAGAAGTTTACAGAAGGGCATATAGATATCCTGGTTGGGACACAGATGATAGCCAGGGGTTTCCGTCTACCGAATGTATATCTGGCTGGTATTCTGGTACCAGATACCAGTCTGAATATTCCGGACTTTAGATCCAGCGAAAAGATTTTTAATCTCATATATTCTTTAGCAGAACAGGCTAAAGATGATAAACACGTAATTATCCAGACTCTGAATCCAGATTATTATCCAATAAAATATGCGGTTAGACTGGATTATAAAGATTTTTACCAGTATGAAGTTCGTTTACGGAGGACACTTGGATATCCTCCATACAGTCGTATAATCAGGATAATTGTCTCTGGACTGGAAGAGGAGGGAGTAAAGACGATCATTTCCTCCCTGGCTCAGGATATAGAAAGAAAGCTCGGTATATCATACTCTGGTCCAGCCAGGGCACCCTTATATAAGATGAGAGGAAGATTTTACTGGCATATACTTTTGAAGATAAAGGATCTGAATCTGGACATATTAAAAGTTGTAAAAGAAATTATAAATTCCTATAATTATAAAGGGATAGATATAATGGTGGATGTGGATCCTGTATCTACCGTATAGAATTCAGGAGGTAAAGCAATGTCAGGTTTGGCTATAAGAATATATGGGGACCCTGTCTTAAGACAGAAGGCACTCCCGATAAAGAATATAGATAGAAGAGTAAGAAGATTAGCTAAATATATGGAAGAAGCTATGGATAAGGCTAATGGTGTGGGATTAGCTGCCCCTCAGGTTGGAGTGAGTGAGAGAATCATTGTGGTAAAGGTAAAATCCCCTATAGTACTGGTAAATCCTGTGATTACTTATATGGAGGGAGAAGATTTAGCTGAGGAGGGTTGCTTAAGTCTTCCCAATGTGGTAGGTGATGTTGGCAGGGCAACTAGAGTTGTGGTGAAAGGTTTGGATTTAAATGAGAGAGAGATAGAGGTGGAGGCTAAGAATCTTCTTGCCAGAGCATTTCAGCATGAGATAGACCATCTGGACGGCATTCTTTTTATAGACAGGGCGGTATCTATCAGGAGGGTTGAAGAATCATCAGATTAGTATTCTTTGGCACTCCAGAGTTTTCTATACCGTCTTTAGAGTATTTACGAGATAGGATATCTCTGGTTATAACTAGGCCGGACAGACCTCAGGGGAGAGGGCTTAAAGTCCTTTCAACACCTGTAAAATCTAAGGCTATAGAATTACGTATACCTGTGCTTTCTCCAGAGCGTCTTATCGATATAAAAGATAAATTAACCGGGTTTGACCTTGGAGTTGTGGTTGCATATGGACTTATTATCCCAAGAAAAATCATAAACCTGTTTCCCATGGGAATTATAAATCTTCATCCATCCCTATTACCCAAATACAGAGGAGCAGCCCCAATTCAGTGGGCTCTATTAAATGGAGAGGAGGAGACAGGGGTAAGCATAATATATCTCACCGAAGAGCTGGATGCCGGGGATATCATAATACAGGAGAAAGTCAAAATCCTGCCAGAAGATAATGCAGAAACCTTATCTTCAAGATTAAGTGTTATCGGAGCGAATGTTCTGGCAAAAGCTGTTGAATTGATTGAAAATAATAAAGTCAGACCTGTCCCGCAAAATTCTTTAGGGATACCATCATATGCCCCCAAAATTGAGCCTCAGATGGGTAGGATAGATTGGAATACAGGTGCAAGAGATATTGTAAATAAAGTCAGAGCACTTTCTCTCTGGCCAGGAGCTTATTTTTACAGTAAGGGCATCAAGGTTAATATGTTGGAGGCTGAAGTTTCCCCTATTAACGGAGAAGCAGGCAAAGTGATCGATATAGGGGATAATGGTATCCTGGTTGGGAGTAGAGATGGATCTGTGTGGATTAAAAAGATACGACCGGAAAACAGAAAGATAATGAGCGGGTTAGATTTCGCCAATGGATATAGAATAAAAATAGGAGACCCTATCTCCGATGGATGAGATAATAAAAGCTAAAGTCCTGGCATATAACATACTTAAACTGGTGGACAAGAAGGGAGCTTTTGCCAATGTATTGCTCAGGGAAAGGTTAAAGGACAAGAAATTTCCAGTATCCCTACATCCTCTTGTAACAGATATCGTATATGGCGTCCTTAGAAGACAGAATACGATAGATTGGTATATATCAAATTTCTCAAAGATAGAACGATTAACCTTAGAGATTCTTATTCTACTCAGAATAGGCGTATATCAAATCTTATATCACAATACCCCGGCACCCCTTATAGTAAATGAAACGGTGGAGATTGGAAAAAGAGTGATCAGTAGAAAAGGGGGGAACCTGATAAATGCAGTTCTGAGGAAGATATCAAATAGCAGTAATTTAAGACCATCTGAAAAGGACCTGGTCTACTCACATCCGATCTGGCTGATAGAAAAATGGGAAAGAGAATTGGGAGTAGACGAAACTGGTCAGCTCTGTGAGAGGAATAATAGACCTGTACCTTTAAGTTTTCGAGTCAATATATTAAAAACCAGTATAGAAGAGGTGGAGAATTCTCTATCTGAAGAGGGAATAATCGTAGAGAGGGGAAGATTTAGTAAGAACTGTCTTATCCTGAGAGAAGGGATAGTTCGACCGATATCCTGTTTAGAAGAAGAAGGGAAAGTATTTATTCAGTCCGAGTCATCAATGGTTGTGGCAGAAAAATTAGAGTTAGATTCTGGTCTTAAGGTACTGGATGGATGCTCCGGTTATGGAGGAAAAACTATCTATGCAGGAGAACTTATGAGAAATAGTGGAGAAATCATTGCGGTTGACAGGGTTAAGAATAAACTGGATATCCTTAAAAGAATAGCCAGTAAGCATAGTGTTTCTATAATTAAGACTATACACTCCCCCCTGGAGGAGCTTACCATAGACAGGGTGGGATACGTGGATAGGGTATTACTGGATGTGCCATGCTCAGGGCTGGGAACACTTTCACGCAGACCTGAGATAAAGTGGAGATTGAAGCCTGAAGACATCTCAAGGTTATCTTCAGCTCAAAAAAGAATCCTTGATGCTGGTTCAAGATTTTTAAAAACTGGGGGTATACTTATCTATAGTGCCTGTACAATCTCCAGGGATGAAACATATGATATAATAAAATCATTTCTTGAGAATAATAGGGGGTTTGATTTGATAGAAGAGGTACAATTCTTCCCTCATAGGGATGATGTTGAGGGATTTTATATGGCAAAGCTTAAGAAAAATGTTGCCTAGTATACTGGATTTAGATATAAAAGGGATAGAAGATATCGTATCTGAACAGGGTTACGAGAGATACAGGGCAAAACAGATTATTGAATGGATATATAAAAAGGGAAAGTTAGATTTTGATGGTATGAGCAACCTCCCTGCTGAATTGCGTGAGTTTTTGTCCTGTAATTTCTCTATATTACCATTTGAGATCATTCAGAGTTATAAGTCTGAGGATACCGTAAAATTTTTGTTCAGGACTGACGATGACCTGATCTTTGAATCGGTAGTTATATTTCATCCTGATAGAGGTATCCTCTGTCTCTCTACCCAGATAGGGTGTCCTGTCAGGTGCAGATTCTGTGCAAGTGGAGAGAATTTTTATAGAAACCTAAGATATGAGGAGATAATAGGACAGTATATATTTGCCAGGAACTATATAAAGAGAGATATAAGAGGGATAGTCTTTATGGGGATGGGGGAGCCATTACTTAATGAAGAGTCACTCTATAGAACAATAGATGTACTTACAGAAATAATAGGAATCTCTCCAAGGCATATAACCGTCTCTACTTCAGGTATACCTAAAGGGATTTTAAACATAGCCCGCCGAAATCCAAAGGTCAGATTGGCTCTTTCTCTCTGGACTCCAGAAGAAGAAGAGAGGGAAAAGTTAGTGCCTGTATCTAAGATCTATCCCTTAAGTGAGGTTATAGAGAGTTTAAGGAGATACGTGGAGATTACAAAAAACAGGGTATCAATTGAATATACGCTTCTTAAAGGGATCAATGATGGAATAGGCGATGTCCACAAATTAATCTCTCTTTTTAGAGATATGCCGGTATTTTTCAATGTTATATTGTATAATCCAAAAGATGAGGATACAAAAATCTACCAGACTTCAGTGGAAGAGGCTTTGAGATTTGTAGATCTGTTGAAGAGGTCAGGTAAAGAAGCTCACCTCAGGGTTAGTAAGGGGGGTAAAATATCAGGGGCATGTGGTCAGTTGAGGGCGGTATATGAGAGATCTAAGTGAAAGATTTATTGTGCTTGAAGGTTCTGATGTTGATAAGATAAGGGCTTATGATAAGTTACTGACAAAGTTTGTAATATTAAGGAGATTAAAAACAACATTAGGGTTAGGGAAACTTATCCCTCTCCTGGAGAAAATAACCAATCTGAAGGACAATTTTTTGAAAGTCCTGGGTTATCAGATTCTGGAAAATGGAACTGTATATTCCATAGAGGAAATTCCTCCCCAGGGAGAGGTTGAGCCTGCTAGTAATATAAAAGAATTGTTAAATATTACCAGGTATGTGGGTAGATCTCTGGAGAGTATAAATGAACTTGGTATAAGGGTAAAACTACCACCGAAAGAAGAGCTATATAAGGATGAAGGAGGAAACTACTTCGTATCCCCACTCAGCTTAATAGACCTGAACAATCCTGATAAACCGCAGGAAAAAGGAGAGGTTCTTAACCTGCTGGCATCTTTCTTTCTGTTATACGCTCCCCAGAATTTAAAGACCACTGTATCTTCTCTTATAGAGAGAAATATTATATGCAAGTTGGATAACGCCGATGCCTTTGTTAATATGCTGAATACACTACTGATTCAGGAGGAACGGATGAAGATAAAGACAGAGGATAAAAAGAATGTGTCTGAGGCTAAAAAGGAAAAGAGAAGGGTAAACCCCTGGGTTATAATTGTAATAGTACTTCTCCTGGTAGCAGGGATAAGTGTGGGAGTACTATACTCGGTGGGTAAGAAATTATTCTTCTCTGAAGAGACGGTCCCAGATGTAATAGTTCCAGATATAGTTAATAAGAGTTTACCAGAAGCTTTTAATGTTTTAAAGGCTAACAATCTTAATATCGAAATTTCAGGGTTAGATTATAGCAGTGTTATACCTGCTGGTAATGTAATATCACAGGACCCGATAAGTGGGACAAAAGTAAAGTCTGGAAGAAGTATAAATGTTATTATAAGCAAGGGGATAGAATTTGTTAATGTCCCCAATATTATCGGGCAAGAACTGGGAAATGCTAGAAAGATGCTGGAATCGGTAGGGCTAAAGATTGGAGATATTAAAGAAACTTATAGTAGAACTTCCCCTGATGGGATAGTAATTTCTCAGAATCCAAAATATGGTAGCATTACCCCCAAAAATTCCCTGGTGACTGTAGAGATAGCCAGACATCTACCAAACACTATGCCTAACCTGATTGGTAAAACGCAGGAAGAGGCTGAAGGATTGATAGATTCTCTTGGGTCTTATAAATTAATAATTAAAGAAGCAGAAAGTGATACCCCTGGGGTTGTCATCTCTCAGAATCCTCTTCCAAATACATCCATAATACAGGAGGTCCCCAGGATAGAGATCACCATTGGTATCCCTAAAAGAGTAGTACCTCAAGTTGTCCCCTCATCACCTGCCGAGACGGGGACTCAGGAGGAGACTCTACCAGCTCAAGATACCTTACCCCAGGAGTGAGGTATCTATGAGAAAGATAAACACATTAGATATCGCTGGAATTATAGAAGATCTATGTAAGAGAGTTAATTATAAACTGGATGAAACGGTAATCTCTACGATAGAGGAAGCATCCAGGAGAGAGAGTTCTCCCATAGGGAAAAGGGTTTTTTCTCAAATGTTAACCAGTTATCAGCTGGCAGAGGAAGAAAAAACGCCTCTCTGTCAGGATACCGGTATGGTATCGGTCTTTTTAGAAATAGGGCAGGAGGTATTTTTAAAGGGAATCCCTTTAGAAGAGGCTATAAATACAGGTGTTAGAAGAGCCTATACAGGTTCCTTTTTTAGAAACTCTATAGTAGATGACCCTATCGGAACTAGAAGGAATACACTAGATAATACACCCTGCATCATCAATACCAGGCTGATCTCCGGAGATAAAATCAATGTGAAATTATTAATAAAAGGATTTGGAAGTGAAAATGCAACTGCATTAAAGATGTTTTCTCCCACTTCGAGTAAGAACGACATAGAAGAATTTATACTGGATACTGTAAGAGAAAGGGGTCCAAATGCCTGTCCACCACTCTTTATCGGGGTAGGAATAGGAGGAACGGCAGATTATGCCGTAAAGCTTTCGAAAGAGGCCCTTCTGAATCTTGAACCTATGGATGAATGGGAACTTTCTATCCTTGATAAGATTAACAGCTTGAGGATAGGTCCAGCTGGGCTTGGAGGAGATGTTACCGCCCTGTATGTAAATCTAAAAACATTTCCCACTCACATAGCAGGGCTTCCTGTGGCTATAAATATTAACTGTCATATACTCAGGACAGGAAGTGCTACCATCTGATGACGTACTATCTATCACTACCTCTAGATGAAGAAGAGAGGATAAAGTTAAAAGTAGGGGATGAGGTTTTTGTCTCGGGAAATGTTTATGGTATGAGAGATCAGGCACACAGGAGACTTGCTGAGCTTATATCTGAAGGGAGAGAGCTCCCCGTAGACATCTGTAATGGTAGTATCTTCTACGTAGGTCCAACAGAGCCTAAACCTGGGGAGAAGGTGGGGTCTATAGGACCTACCACTAGTAGCAGGATGGACCCATTTACTCCACTTTTAATCTCTAAAGGGGTAAGAGTCCTGATAGGGAAGGGGAAGCGAAGTAAAGAAGTTATAAATGCTATTAAGCTTTATAAATCGGTCTATCTGGTGACACCTGGGGGTATCTCTCCATATTTGAGACAATTTGTTCTATACGTAAAACCTATAGCATTTTTAGATTTAGGTCCAGAAGCGATATACGATATAAAACTGGAAAAATTTCCCACCTTTGTAGGGATTGATACAGGAGGTAATTCATTATGAGTTTTTTCAAGGTTTCGCATCCCCTTATAGAGCACAAGCTGAGTATTCTGAGAGATAAGAATACCAGTACCAAAGAGTTCAGAGAACTTGTGATAGAAGTCTCAATGCTTCTGGCATATGAAGCTACCAGATATCTTCCACTAGAAGAAGTAAAGATAGAGACTCCTATATCAGAAGCTACCGGATATATGATAATGGGAAAGAAGCTGAGTGTAGTACCCATACTAAGAGCAGGATTAGTGATGACAGAGGGTATATTAAGGTTAATCCCATCTGCCAGAGTGGGGCATATAGGTCTGTACAGGGATCCGGAGACATTAAAGCCGATACCTTATTACTGTAAGTTGCCTAGTGATATAAGTGAGAGGGATGTCTTTGTGGTTGATCCTATGCTGGCTACCGGTGGTTCAGCTGTTGCAGCTATAGATATATTAAAGAGGGAAGGTTGTAAAAATATAATCTTCATAAGCTTGATATCTGCTCCAGAGGGGAGAGATTTTGCTCTAAGTAAACATCCCGACGTAAACTTTTTTGTAGCCAGTATAGATGAGAGATTAAATGACCATGGATATATAGTCCCGGGATTAGGAGATGCAGGTGACAGATTATTCGGCACAAAATAAAAAGAGAGTTATGTTTGTATTTGGAACAAGACCGGAGGTTTCAAAGCTTGGTCCGGTTATATTTGAGGCTAAAAGAGAACCTCTTATAGAGACCCTTATAGTATCTACCGGACAACACAGAGAGATGCTGGACCAGATGTTAAAGATATTCGGTATAACTCCGGACATTGACCTTTCCATTATGGAAGAAAAACAAAATTTAAGTAGTGTAACGGTAAAAATCATAGAAAGACTTGAGCCTGTGATTCTGGAATATAAACCAGATATTGTAGTTGTGCAGGGGGATACAGCTACTGCATTTGTAGCCAGTCTGGTAAGTTTTTATAACAGGATACCGGTAGCTCATGTAGAGGCAGGTTTGAGAAGTTATAATATCTATAACCCCTTTCCTGAGGAGGCTTACAGGAGATTCATCTCGGTAATATCCAGTCTTAATTTAGCTCCTACCAGGAAGGCTAAGGAAAATCTTATAAAAGAGGGCATAAAAGAGGAAAGTATACTGGTTACTGGAAATACAATTGTGGATGCAGTTTACTGGATATCAAAAGATGTCTCTGATATTATTTCCGATAAGAGGATTATTCTGGTAACTGCCCATAGAAGAGAAAACTGGGGAGAACCGATGAGGGAGCTGGTTCTGGCTATAAAAGAACTCACTGGTATGTTTTCTGATATAAGGTTTGTTATACCCCTCCATAAGAATCCTCTGGTAAGAGAAACATTCTCAAGTATCCTTTCAGAAGAGGGAAGAGTAGATCTTATAGAGCCGTTGGATTATCCATCGCTCATTAGAGTAATGAAGAGCTCATTTCTCATACTTACAGATTCCGGAGGTATCCAGGAAGAAGCTCCAACGTTCGGTAAACCGGTCCTTGTTCTGAGAGAGACTACCGAGAGACCGGAGGGGATAGAAAAAGGTGTGGCAAAACTTATAGGGATGAGAAAAGAGAATATTGTGAATAATGTAAAGGCTTTACTTACAGACGAATCACTTTACCTGGCGATGAGTAAGGCGGGTAATCCTTATGGAGATGGGAATGCCGGTAGAAGAGTTATAAAGGCAATAATGTACTTCCTGGGAATGGGAAGTAAACCTGATGAGTTCGAATCCTAGAGGACCATTCAGGGTATGGCAGTATTTGGGTATAGCACTTTCTCTCGGATTCACTATAGTAGCCTCTATTTTTATCGGATTATATATAGGAGGATTCCTTGATAGAAAATTACTCAGTGGATATTCCTTCAGAGTACTCTTTATGTTTCTCGGAGCGATTACCGGACTGAGGAGTGTTTACAGGCAATTTAAGAAGTGAATAAAATATTCTCTTATATCTTGAGAATCTATATCTATTTATCTTTGATCTTGGGCTTTTTCTTATCCCTGTACAATACAAGATATCTCCCAGGGTATCTAATTGGGTTAACGATTGGACTGGTTGATTTCTCCCTTCTCTATATCTCATTTAAAAAAAGAAAATCTTTATCCTATACAGGGGTTATCTGGAATATGCTATTGAGGATTCTTATTGTTATTCTGATATTATTACTTCTATCTATTTATGGTATAATTAATAGGTTAAATATAGTTGGATTGATATTTGGTATAATAGTGTATCCAATAGTGCTATTTATAGGAGGAATTAGGATTTTAAGATGGAAGAAGTAACACCCAGAGTAGTATTTAGTATCCTTGGAATACCGGTGACAGATGTTGTTACCACTACATGGATAGTTATGGCGATTATAGTTTTTGTAGGCTGGATCCTGACAAGAAGCCTGTCCACAAAAACAAGCAAGATGCAGGTGTTACTCGAAAGTCTTATAGAATTTTATGAGAATATAGCGGTGCAGGTGATGGGAGAGGAAGGAAAGAAGTTTGTCCCACTGGCAATTTCGATAGGATTATTTATCCTTTTTTCTAACTGGATAGAGGTAATACCAGGATTCCATGCTCCTACCAGAGACCTCAGTACGACGATAGCCCTCGCAATAGTTGCTGTTTCGTCTACTTATATAGCAGGTATAAGGAAGAAAGGTCTCCATTTCTTCAAAAAATATATAGAACCAAATCCTATCTTCTTACCTATAAATATATTAGAGGAACTGGTAAGACCTGTATCTCTGGCTTTCCGTCTTTTTGGAAATGTCCTCGGTGAAGAGATAGTAATAGCTATACTTGTAATGATAGTCCCGTTAATCTTACCGATCCCAATGATATTACTTGGACTTTTCACCGGGCTTATTCAGGCATTTATATTTTCTCTCCTCACACTATTATATGTGGCCGGTGCAGTGGGAGAAGAAACTTAACTAGGAGGTGATAATATTATATGTTAACTGGTAAGGCTCTGGTTATAATAGCATCTATTATATCTGCTGGATTCGGGATGGGGATAGCTGTATTGGGTGGAGCTTTAGGAGAGGGAAATGCAGTATCCAAGGCTATGGAATCTCTGGGAAGACAGCCTGAAGCTCAAAGTTCTATTATGACAATACTTTTATTGGGGCTGGCATTCATAGAATCCTTGGTGATATTTATGCTGGTGGTCGCCTTAGTACTTCTCTTTGTAAATCCTTTCGTGGGGATGGTTCAATAAATGATAAGTTTCTCATTTCCAACCTTTATATTTGAGACTATAAACTTTATAATTACTCTTTACCTCATATATAGATTTATTTATAGACCACTATCTTCATATATAACTAAGAGACAGGAGAGTATACAGAATGAGCTTGAAACAGCTAGACTTGAAAAGGAAAAGGCTTCTCAATTAAGAGCAGAACTTGAAGAAAAGTTACAGGAGGCTCAGAAGGAGGCAGAAGCCATAATAAATAAAGCCAAGGAACAGGCTGAAGTAGAAAGGGCTCAGATTTTAGATAGAGCTCAGAGAGAGATTCAGGCACTGATGACCAAGACTCAAAATGAACTTCTCCTTGAGAGAAGCCATGCGATAGAGAAATTTAAAGATGAGGTTACATCCATAGTGGTTGATGTCACTTCTAAACTTATAATGAGTGAATTGAATAATAAAGATGAGGTCAGAGAAAAAATATTTGACAACTATCTTAAGGAGATAGAAACCTATAGATGAGTACGGTATTAACCCCAGCCGATATAGAGTCTCTGGGTAGAGAACTGCTGAAAATAGCGATAAGAGATGATGCTATAGATTTATACAGGGATTCATTCAGAAGACTTATAGATGAAGTTGCCTATAATTTAGAATTAAGAGCTGTTTGGACAAATGAAGATGCCGGATTGAAAAAGAAGCTTATCCTAGAGCATCTCTCAGATAGATTTCCAGAGAGGCTGGTTGAGTTTGTCTATAAGATTATAGACCTCAAGGCTGAGAATTTTCTTCAACAGATATATCTCCATTTTATAGAACTGGTAAATACCAATCAGTACTCCAAAGTAGATATTCATCTGCCATTTCCTATCCCTGAAGAGAGGCTTGAAGAGATTGATAAGATCCTTTCAGAGATCCTTAGTAAGGAAGTTATATGTTCGGTAAAGATAGACAGCGGTATAATAAATGGATTAAAGATAGATTTGGAGGAGGAGGTAATAGACCTCTCTCTAAAGACACAGTTAGACATTCTAAAAGAAAGATTGGAACTTATCCAGGCCAGAGATTCTTTCTATGATGTGATAAAAGAGGTAAAAGATCTTACCGGACAATTTTCGGTAAAACCCTTAAGACTTTCCTTGGGAAGAGTTGAAGGTATCAGAGATTGTGTGGTAACTGCCTCCGGATTAAAAAATAGCAGATATGGAGAACTGGTCTTATTACCGAACAATATCTATGGGATGACAATGAATCTGGAGGAAGATTCAGTAGGAATAATTCTCTTGGGACCTTCTGATAGAATCAGGGTAGGAGACGCAGTAAGGTCTACAGGAAGAGTATTGGAGATTCCAGTAGGTGAAGAGCTTCTGGGAAGAGTTGTAGACCCGTTAGGAAGACCTTTAGATGGTGGATCTCCAATCGAGACAGCCAGATTCAGAAAACTTGAATCCCTGGCACCTACTGTGGTAGAACGAGAGCCTGTAAATACTCCTTTGCAGACAGGGTTAAAGGTGATAGATGCCTTATTTCCTATAGGTAGAGGACAGAGAGAACTGATAATAGGAGATAGACAGACAGGAAAGACAGCCATAGCGATAGATGCAATCATCAATCAGAAGAATGAGAATGTTATATGTATATATGTGGCTATAGGACAGAAAGCTACCACTGTCGCTGAGATAGTAAAGATTCTGGAAGATAGGGGGGCTATGGACTATACCATCGTGGTGTCTGCTTTTGCTGACGATCCTGCCTCTTTACTCTATATAGCACCGTATGCTGGGTGTGCTATAGGGGAAGAATTTATGTATCAGGGGAAGGATGTCTTGATAGTTTATGATGACTTATCAAAACATGCCAAGGCTTATAGAGAAATATCCCTTCTTTTGAAAAGACCGCCTGGAAGAGAGGCTTATCCTGGAGACATATTCTATCTGCACTCGAGACTTTTAGAACGTTCTGCAAAATTGAATGATTATCTGGGAGGAGGCTCTCTCACTGCCTTACCAATAGTAGAAACACAACAGGGAGATATATCAGCCTATATACCTACAAACCTCATCTCTATAACTGACGGACAGATATATCTTGATTCATCGCTCTTTTATGAAGGAGTAAGACCAGCAGTTGATATAGGCCTATCTGTCTCAAGGGTTGGGGGTAGTGCACAGATAAAGGCTATGAGACAGGTCTCCGGAAGACTGAGGTTAGACCTCGCTCAGTATCGTGAAGTAGAGACATTTGCACAGATATCTACTGAGATAGACTCATCTACCAGGGCTCAACTGGAGAGAGGAAGTCGTATAAGAGAAATATTAAAACAGCCACAGTACAGTCCAATGGATGTAATAGATCAGGTTATTATCCTGTTTACAGTTACCAGGGGATACATAGATGAGATAGCTTTAGAAGAGATATTGCACTTCCAGAATAATCTATTGGAATATATAAATAAAAACTATAAAGAGCTAAAAGAGAAAATAAGAACCGAAGGATTAACAGAAGAGAATATTAAAGAGCTGACCAGGGCTATATTTGAATTTAAGAGAACCTTCAGTAGCGAATAATGTTATCCAGACAGAGATTAAGAAGACAGATAAGTAATGTCAGTCATATAACAGATATAATATATTCAACAGAGTTAACCTCGGCTTCTCGATTAAGAAAAAGTCAGTCCAGGTTGAGGAGTATTACCCCCTATAGCGAATCTATAGAACGTTTACTCCAGGATTTCGCAGGGAATATCGATAGAGAAAATGTCAAGGGTTTCACACTTTTGGAATCTTTCAATACTGATAGGGAGCTTCTACTGGTTATAGGTGGAGAGAGAGGACTCTGTGGAGGATACATAATAGATATTGTGAGGAAATGTGAAGATTCTATTAAATCTAATACTGACATTATCGTGTATGGGACGAGAACTGGGAAGACTCTTTACAAAAGAAGATTTAATGTTATAGAGGTAAATGCACTTAATCCTCTGATAAGCTTTGAATCCATTCAACTTATATCTAAGAATATTCAGGATAGATATATAAGTGGTAGATATGGCAGGGTAAAAGCTATATATCTTTCGCCTAAGACGGCTTTTACCTCTATCCCGGCGGAAGTTACTCTGATACCATTAGAAGCATTAAAAAGAGGATCAAGGGATATAGAGAACTATATAATAGAGCCTTCCTCAGAGGAGATATTAAGAAGATTATTGCCAATGGGGTTTACTATGAGATTATACAGGATATTCTTGGAAGCTATTACAAGTGAATATTCTGCTAGGAGAATTGCTATGCATCAGGCATATGAAAATGCGAAGGAATTATTAAAAAATCTTAATGTTACATACCAGAAGCTCAGACAGGAAAGTATAACCAGAGAGATAATAGAAGTTTCTACCAGCAAGGTAGCTCTTGAGGGTGAAAGATATGAGTAAAGGATATGTCCTGCAGGTATTTGGACCTGTAATAGATGTACAGTTTCAGTCAATAGAAGATGTCCCAAAGGTTAAAGATATACTCATCCTGGATAAGGGAACAGGAGAGAAATTGTCCCTTGAGACATCCATAATAATGAATAACACTATTGCTAGATGTATAGCACTTGGACCACCTGAAGGGATAGCCAAGGGTATGGAGGTAACTAATACTAAAAAATCCCTTCACGTACCTGTAGGTGATAAACTCTTGGGAAGGATTTTAAATCTCTTTGGTGAGCCCATCGATAGTCTTGGACCCATAGAATCGGAGGAATCCTGGTCTATCTATACAGAGGCTCCCCCTTTGGAAAGGATAACTCCTCCAAATGAGATATTTGAGACAGGAATTAAAGCTATAGACCTGTTAGCTCCCTATCCCAGAGGTGGAAAGATAGGATTGTTTGGAGGTGCCGGGGTAGGGAAGACTGTGCTGATTATGGAACTTATCCATAACGTAGCGGTAAAACATGGTGGGATATCCATTTTTGCTGGAGTGGGTGAAAGGACCAGAGAGGGAAATGATCTCTGGCTAGAAATGCAGAGATCAGGGGTAATAAAAAATGCTGTACTTATCTTTGGTCAGATGGATGAGCCACCCGGAGTTAGATTCAGACTTCCCAATACAGCTCTTACAATAGCAGAATATTTCAGAGAGAAGAAATCCACCGATGTTCTCCTCTTTATAGATAATATCTTCAGGTTCATACAGGCAGGTAGTGAGGTATCCGCTCTTTTAGGCAGACTCCCTTCAGCTGTAGGATATCAGCCCACTCTCTCTACTGAGGTAGGAGAGTTAGAGGAAAGAATTGTATCTACAACTAAAGGTGCAATAACTTCTGTTCAGGCAGTTTATATACCAGCAGATGACCCTACAGATCCGGCTCCAGCAACTGTTTTTAGCCATCTGGACGCCACTATTATGCTCTCCAGGGAGATTGCTGAAATGGGGATATATCCTGCCATAGACCCACTGAATTCTTCTTCAAGATTATTAAATCCATACTATGTGGGAGAAAGACATTACAGGATAGCCAGAGAAGTTCAGCGGATAATAGAACATTACTACAGATTGAGAGATATAATAGCAATACTAGGGATAGAAGAACTCTCTGAAGAAGAGAAGGAGATAGTAGCCAGGGCAAGACGTATACAGAGGTTTCTATCACAACCAATGTTTACCGCCGAGCAGTTTACCGGAATTTCGGGTAAATATCTCACCATTGAAGAGACCCTGGATAGTTTTGAAGAATTGTTAACTGGTAATCTGGATACTATTCCAGAACAGGCATTCTTTATGATGGGTAACATTGATGAGGTTAAAGAAAAGGCTAAAAAGTCACAATGAAACTGAACGTTAGAGTTGTTACTCCAGACAGATTAGTATACGAAGGTGAAGCTGATAGTGTGGTCATTCCAGGATACGATGGGTATTTTGGTGTCCTGCCTAACCATGCACCTATGCTCTCCATGCTGGATATGGGTGAGTTAAAAATAAGAGATGGGGTTCAGGAGCAGTACTATGCTATAGATGGTGGTTTCTGTGAGATCAGTAAGAATAAAGTTATTATTATCACTCCGTCTGCTCAGAGGGCAGATGAGATAGATGATAATCAGGTTATGGCAACCCTCAGGTCAGCCAGAGAGAGATTGCATTCAAAAGCAGAGGAGAAAGAATTGCTGGATTTGCAGATTACTATAAGAAAGGCTTCTGTTTTACTTGAAGTCTCTAAACATAAGCTAAGGAGATAAAAAGATGAGATTGAGGATAGAAGGTGGAATAAAGTTAAAAGGAGAAGTGGACATAATAGGAGCTAAAAATTCTGCCTTACCAATAATGGCAGCAACCCTACTTACCAGTGGAGAAAATATTATTTACAATGTCCCGGATCTGAAAGATGTCCATACAATGATGAACATGCTGGAGAACTTTGGTGCTAAACTGAGGTTCGAAGATAATACCCTGTATATAACTATAGATGAGATACAGGAAGTGAACCCTCCAGAAGATCAGGTAAAACAGATGAGAGCTTCCTTTCTTGTAGCAGGACCCTTGCTTGCTAGATTAGGAAAGATAAAAATTCCTCTTCCAGGAGGATGTCAGATAGGGTCCAGACCGGTAGACCTGCATCTAAAGGGATTTCAGGCTCTTGGTGCCAGAGTCTCCAGTGAGCATGGTTATGTAGAGCTTGAGGGGAAGAACTTAAAGGGAACTTCCATATACCTCGATATTCCAACCGTTACTGGAACTGAAAATATTATTATGGCGGCTGTATTAGCCAAGGGAAAAACAGAGATAATTAATCCGGCTAAAGAACCCGAAGTGGTGGATCTGGCAGATGTATTAAATAAGATGGGAGCGAAGATAAAGGGTGCTGGGAGTGACAGGATAGAAATAGAAGGAGTAGACTCCCTCTTACCCTTTAATCACACTGTAATCCCTGATAGGATAGAAGCTGGAACTTTTCTGGTTGCGGGAGCTATCACCGGAGGAGAAGTTACCATCAGAAATGTCAGAAAAGACCACCTTGGAGCTGTGATAGGCAAACTGGAAGAAATGGGGCACAGGATAGAAACTGATGAAGATAAGATAAGAATTATAGCTAAAAATACAGGTAAGGCATGTGATATTACAACTGCTCCCTACCCAGGATTCCCTACCGATATGCAGGCACTTTTTGCCAGCCTTTTAGGAGTAGCTAAAGGAACAAGTATAATAACTGAAACTATATTTGACAGGAGATTCGGCTTTGTTGATGAACTAATAAGAATGGGTGCTAATATGAAGGTACAGGGAAACACTCTGATTATAGTTGGAGTAAAGAGATACTCTGGTGCAAGTGTTACTGCTGGAGACTTACGAGCTGGTGCTGCGCTCGTTATGGCAGGCTTAAATGCAGAGGGGATAACTGAGATAGCTGGCGTGGAACATATCGAAAGAGGATATGAATCTATAGACAGGAAGATCAGATCTCTGGGAGCAGAAATTTCTCTCGAACCTTAGATATGATAAGTTCATATATCTTTTATACTAAAATTATAAAAGGAGGGTCAAACATTGCTTAGAAGAAGCATATATGTAGCCTTGTTGATTGTAATGTTTGTTACTATGTCTGGTACATTTGCTATTTCAAGTGATAAAATCAAGATATCCGGCATTGAAGTACAGGGAAACAGCAGGATTTCTAAAGATGAAATTATAAAGTTACTGGAACTCCCGGATGAAGTTGATGAAGAAATTCTTAAGGCTGGCCTGCAAAAACTTATAGATACTGGATATTTTTATAATGTTGATACCAGCATAAAAGTGGTGGATAATAAATATATACTGGTATTGAATGTGGTGGAGCTTCCTGCATTTAAAGGGGTCGAGGTAACAGGAAACAGGGAGATAAGCACAGATGAGATAAAAAATCTTATCTCCTTAAAGCCTGGAGATGCTATAAATCTTACCATTTTAAGATCTGATTTGGAAAAGATTGCAAATCTTTACAAAGAAAGAGGATATGTGGGGGCTAATTTCCAGTTCAGTATGACAGCGGATGGATTAGTAACTGTAAATATCAATGAGGGTCCTGTGGTATCTGACTTTGAATTTAAAGGAAACGAAGTCCTTAAATCTGAGGAGCTCGGAAAGGAATTAGATAAATATAAAGGCAGAACACTCTCTATAAATCTTCTTAAGGAAATGGTAACCTGTATACAGGAGTTATACAATAAGAATGGGTATCCTGCCTGTGTAATTTTAAACGCATACAGTAATGATTCGGGAGTTGTGACCTTCGAGATAGGAGAGGGAAAGATCAGTAAGATAGAAATTAAAGGTAACAATAAGACTAAAGATTACGTAATCTTAAGAGAAATGGAGACCAAAGTTGGGAGTGTCTTAAATGCTGATAAGTTACAGAAAGACCTTCAGAAGATATTTAACCTTGGGTATTTCTCAGATATTAAAGCCGATATTCGTGCAAGTGAAACCCCCGGAGAGATTATCCTGACTATTGAGGTAGTGGAACAGCTTACCGGACAGGCTAATGGTGGACTTGCCTATAGTACGAGAGATGGGCTTTCTCTGCTGCTTGGAATAAGTGATTCCAATCTACTTGGAACAGGTAGAAAGTTGGGGCTGTCACTCAATATAGGGCTTACCGCTCGTGACATCTCTCTTAACTATACAGAACCATACATATTCGGAGACCTTTCAACCCTGGACTGTCTTCTTATCTCGAGACAGGCAGAAAATTCGGATATAATCGGTACCTCTACGGTTAAATATAATGAGGATAGAAAGACCTTGGATTTGACATTGAGCAGACCGATTGATAGTAATCTCCGAGGTACCGTTGGTGTATCCTGTAATGATATCATATATTCTCCAGATGAAGATGGAACTACTCTCCCAGATATACTCCAATCTGGTTTATCAAATGCTATTCTTCTTGGAGTTGCCAGAGACACCAGGGATGTAGTCTTCAATCCGACTAAAGGTGATTATTACGGCACAAGTATAAAATTTGGAGGAGGAATTTTAGGTGGAGATTTTAGTTTTACCAAACTTACCCTGGACATGCGATGGTATAAGCCAGTAACGGATAAAGAAACAGTAGCGATAAATTATACCTGGAATTTTGGATCTGGCAATCTTCCATATATAGAAAAGTCAAGCGTCGGTGGAGTAAACTCAGTCAGGGGACTTCCGGAGAATTGGAAGAAATCTGACAATACAGAGATATTAAGTTTCGAATATAGGATTAAGATACAGGAGAATGTTAGTGGGGTAGTATTCCTGGATTTTGGAAATGGATGGGATAGTGATGAAACTATAAATCCCACTGACTTGTATACAGGGATAGGACTGGGATTGAGGATTCCATTACCCCCTATGGGAATCTTGAGACTGGACTACGGATGGGGCAGTTATGACTGGCAGGGAAGATTCTATTTCAGTATAGGACATAAATTTTAACTATAGGAGGAAGAAAGATGAAGAACAAGATACTTATCATCTCAGTGTTAGTTGTTGGAATAGCAGGAATCGTGTTATGGGGATTAGGTATCCCTAGGTATGGATTTGCCCTGGATACGTTTAAGGTCGGGTATATAGATTACAATAAGGTGATAGAAAGTCATCCCAGGATGGAAAAGGCAAAGAAAGACCTGAGTGATTTTGCACAGAAAACTCAGACCGATTATCAGAAGCAGCTGGATGAGGCAGTAAAAAATAAGACTGCTAACGAGGCTCAACAGATTAAGGCTGAGTATGAGTCTAGATTAAATGAAACCGTAAATAAGAGATGGCAGGAGTTATTAAATCCAATAATCAACGATGTTAAAAAGGCAGTAAGTGATGTGGCAAAGAAGAATGGGATAGATGTCGTCTTAAGGGGAGACATAGTTATAACAGGTGGGATTGATATTACCGATGATGTAATAAAAGTAATAAAGAAATGAAATATACTCTGGAAGAGATAGCTAAAAGGATAAATGGTAAGTTGTCTGGTCCACCAGATCTGGTTATAGAGGGTATAAATACCCCTGAGCTAGCTGGTGAAGATGAGATATGTGTAGTCTTTGACGAAAATCTCATCAGTGCGGCAGAGAATGGTTCAGCTGGAGCTGTTGTAATTAAAGATGAACTATCTGTGGCTAAACCTTATATAACTGTAGAGGACCCGAGATCCGTACTACCAACTTTACTTAAGCTATTTCTGGAGAAAAGAGAGCTTGCTGGTATACACAGTACTGTAATAACAGGTGCTAATTGTAATATTTCTAATAACTGCTATATAGGACCATATGTAGTTATAGGGGACAATGTAAAGATCGGAGAAAAGGTCAATATCATGGCTGGTGCCAGGATTGGAAGTAACGTGGTTGTAGGAGAAGAGACTTTTATTGGCTATAATGTGGTGATAGAGGATAGGAGTATTATAGGTAAAAGGGTTAAGATACAGCATGGGGCAATAATAGGTAAAGAGGGATTCGGCTTCCAGAAAAGAGGAGATACTTATATTCGAATTCCACACCTGGGGAATGTAGTTATAGAGGATGATGTAGAGATAGGAGCTAACAGTGTAGTTGATAGGTCTACTTTAGGTTCTACCATCATAAAGAGAGGAAGCAAAATAGATAGCCTTGTCTTGGTAGCACATAACGTGAGGATAGGTGAGGATACTGTAATAGCTGGACAGACTGGAATAGCTGGTAGTTGCCTGATAGGTAACAGGTGTATGTTTGGTGGACAGGTTGGTGTAGCAGACCATATAAAGATTGGAGATAATACCGTTATCTTTGCCCAATCTGGCGTTGCAGGCGATGTCCCGCCAAATTCTGTAATCTCAGGTACACCTGCAAGGCCACATCGAGAGTGGCTTAGAGCTCAGGCTCTATTACTGAGACTTCCCAAGATATTGAGGAGACTGGGATTGAAAGATGTTTCAGACGACGATCAATAGAAGCATAGAAATTAAGGGTATAGGCTTACATACTGGAAAGGAAAGCAGAATTATAATATCTCCATCCATACCAAATAGAGGTGTAATATTTAATTTTAAGGGTAAAGAAATTATAGAGGCTAAGGTAGATCTGGTTACATCTACAAATAGAGGTACTATTCTGGGATACAACGGATATTCTTTATATACAGTAGAGCATATACTCTCCGCACTGAATGGAATGGAGATTGACAATGTGGAGATCATTGTGGATGGAGAGGAGATTCCCTCCTGTGATGGTAGTGCAAAGGTCTTTGTAGAAAAGATAAAAGAGGCAGGAATAAGTAATACCAGTATGGAGAGAGAAATAATAAATCTCCCAGAACCAATCTGGATAATAAATGGTGAAAAGAGTATAACCGTATTTCCCGATAAAAAACTCTCCATATACTATATGATTGAGTTTCCAAGGATAGGAAAACAGTGGATATTTTATGAGCATAGTCCTTTAAATTATGAAATGGATATTGCTCCGGCCAGAACATTTGGCTTTGAAGAGGAGATAGAGATGTTACTCTCTGCCGGGTTAGCTAAAGGTGGAAGTTATTTAAACTCAATAATAGTTGGAGAAAACGGCTACTCCACCTCTCTCAGATATCCAGACGAGCTGGTAAGGCATAAGTTACTCGACCTTATGGGAGACCTCTATTTACTCGGTAGAAGAATTAATGCTACAATAGTGGTAGTAAAAGGAGGACATAATCTTCATGTTGAGCTGGTGAAGAAGATAAAAGAGGTGTTAGATGTTAGATAGAAAGATATCAGAATTAAATATATGTGACCTCTTGGACATAATGCCCCATCGTTATCCGTTTCTCCTGGTTGATAAAATTGTAGAGTTTGAAATTGGTAAAAGGGTAAAAGGGATAAAGAATGTAACGATAAATGAACCATACTTTACCGGTCACTTCCCGGAACTACCGATTGTCCCAGGAGTTATGATCCTGGAATCTATGGCACAGGTAGCTGGTACTCTACTGCTTAAAGAAGCAAAAGAGTCAGGAGAGATAGCGATGCTTATCGGAGTTGACAGGGTGAAATTTCGTAAGGTGGTAAAACCAGGGGATCAGATGAACATACAGGCAGAGTTGATTCAAAGGAAGAGTAGTTTTTGTAAGTTTAAGAGTAATGTATATGTTGATAATTCTCTGGTGGCAGAGGGAGAATTGCTTATAGTTCTTTATAAGGAGGAGTCTATCCGTGACTTATATACATCCAACAGCGATAATAGATGATTCAGTAAGTCTGGGAAGTGATGTTGAAATTGGACCATATGTCGTAATTAAAAATGATACTGTAGTAGGCAATGGGACCAAGATTGATTCACACTGTATTATAGGTCCCTGGGTTACTATAGGAAATAGATGTGAGATATATGGAGGGGCTTCTATAGGTGCTCCACCACAGGATATCAGATATAAAGGAGATAGAAGTTATATAATTATAGGGAATAATAATATAATAAGAGAATATGTGACTATCCATAGAGCGACGGGAAAGGATAAGGCTACCATAATAGGCGATGATAATTTCCTTATGGCTTACTCTCATATAGCACATAACTGTAAGATTGGTAATGGGGTTACTATGGCTAATTCTACAAATCTTGCCGGATATGTAGAAATTTTTGATAAGGCGGTCATAGGAGGCATAGTAGGTATTCATCAATTTGTAAGAATCGGCAGATTGGCTATGGTAGGAGCCTGTTCAAAGGTTGTACAGGATGTACTTCCTTTCTCTATAGTGGATGGTCATCCTGCTATGGCTTATGGAATCAATACGGTTGGGCTAAGGAGAGCCGGGTATTCTCCAGAGATGAGAAGTCTTATACAGAAGGCATTCAGAATATTTTATTTCTCTAATCCGAACAGAACAAAATCTTTAACTATACTGGAGGAAGAACTCAACGATATACCAGAGATAGAAGATATGATATCCTTTGTCAAAAACAGTAAAAGAGGGATAGTAAAGGCATCTAAAGAAGCTTTACAATGGGATATACAGGCCTTCCTAGAAAACATGTAAAGATTGCTATTCTGGCTGGAGAGGTATCTGGAGATATTCAGGGTTCTTATCTGGCAGGAGAGCTTCTCAATAATGAATTTGGAATTAAAGTAGTTCTCTGTGGTATTGGTGGTGAGTATATGAGGGGCAGGGGGGTTAAGTTATGGGCAGAGAGTACAAGGTATGGGTCTGTTGGATTTTTAGAGCCGGTTAGGTTTCTGCCAGGTTGGCTTAAACTTTATAATACAGTAAAAGACGCCATAAAGAAAGAGAATCCAGACGCTGTTGTCTTTATTGATAATCAGGGTTTTAATCTTCAGGTAGCTAAATTTATCAAAAAAGAAAAACTAAATATCAATATGTTCTATTATTTTTCTCCGCAAGCCTGGTTGTGGGGGAATAGTGTAGCTAAACAGGTTAAAAGGCTGGGGATAAAAGTTATAGCAGTCTTCTCTAAAGAGGCAGATGTATATAAAGAGACCGGTGCCGAGGTATATTTTGCCGGGCACCCCCTTCTGGATATAGTAGAAGCCAGAGTCCCTCCACAGAAGATAAGAGAAACACTGGGGATAAAAGATGAACTTCCTTTAATAGGATTGTTCCCGGGGAGCAGATACCAGGAGGTTAGCTCTCTTTTACCTGTTATGTTAGAAGGGATAGCTCCCTTAATAAACAGGGAGGCATATTTTTATATAGCCAGTGCGTCCAGTTTTACATATGAATGGATTACAAAGATTCTTGAGAGAAATAATATCTATATACCTATAGTTTCCAGTAATAAATATGACTATATGAATGCGTCTAATTTGTTAATTATGGCTTCAGGGACAGCTGTTTTAGAAGCCTCTTTACTTGAAATCCCGGCTATTGCACTCTATAAATTATCGTGGCTCTCCTGGCTTATAGCCAAGAGAATAGTCCATCATCCCTATGCTACGATGCCTAATATATTACTGGATAAACCTGTAGTAATAGAGTTATTGCAGAAAGATGCGAATCCAGGAAAATTGAGAGATACTCTCAGACAGCTATTGGAAAATCCTAAAAGGATAGAGGAGATAAAGAAAGAATTGTTTGAAGTAAAGAAAATTTTAGGGGAAGGGAAAACGGCTAAAAAGGCGGCTGATTTTATCTTAAAGGGGCTAGATTGTATTGAGTAAGCTTATCATGCTTACCAACAGCCCCGGGGAGATAGGTGGGTGGTTTATCCCATTAGCTAGAAAGATAAAGACCTCTTATCCTGAGATAGATATAATTTCGGTTTTATTACCCTGCCAGTATGCCAGTGGAACAGAATTTTATGTATTGCAAAATTCAGGGCTATTTTCTAGGACGATTGATAGGAAAGAACTGTTGCGATTTATTTTATCACCATCCATAGATGATGATAAAAAGCTTATTCTTCAGTTGGGCGGAGACCCTTATTGGGGAACATTGCTTAAAATCAGGTTAAAATCCAAGCTTTATGTATATTCTGACAGTATGGTACATATAAATAGATGGGCAGACAAGATTCTTCTTACCGATCCTAAATTTTCTAGAGGTGCCGATAGAGAGGTAGTTATAGGGAATTTGATACTTGATAGTATAGATTACTCCTGCTATAAGGAGGGTCCTGCAGTGGTTTTTCTGCCAGGTAGTAGACCATATATGCTGGAGAAGATATTACCGCTGATGTTAGAGACCGCAGAAATACTTGGTGATTCATTTAATGTTCCAATCAAATTTATCATTTCACCGTTCATTAGATTGGAGGACCTGGATAGGTATACTCCAGATAATTTCAAACTGGTGGAAGATAGGTTTATCTCTCCATCCGGAAGAACCTTTTATATAAATAAAGGGGGTAGTTGGGAATGGACAGAGGGGGTTCAACTGGCTATAAATCTACCGGGGACGAATACCTTGCAATTAGCTCTTCTAGGAATACCTCAGATAACTATACTCCCTTTACAGTGGGCAGATTCTATACCCCTTGAAGGTATTATAGAGTGGATTGGCAGAATACCTGTCCTGGGCAGACGAATAAAACATCTGGTAGTGTATAAAGCTTTACCCAAAATCAAGTTTATCGCTCTTCCAAATATAATATCCGGGGAAAAAATTACTGAAGAACTGATAGGAGAAATTACCCCTGAAGTCATAGCTCAAAGGATAATATTCTTTCTGGAAAACCGATCATTACTGGAGGATATGAAAAAAAGATTAAAAGGTATAAAATTTCTGAGTGGAGCGAGTGAGAAGATCGCTTCCATTATAGGAGATGAGCTCTGTGAATGATCTGGATTTGGGGCTTATCACCTTTCTTATAGTTATAAGTGGAGTTATAGCTTTTGCCGGTAACTATGTTGGTAGAAGGGCAGGGAAGAAAAGAATCTCTATCCTGGGTATAAGACCATATTACACTTCTATGATTATAACAGTCATAACAGGAGTTCTTATCACCACAATAACCTTAATAATTTTGATTAATGTATCCTCCAGTATGAGATATGCCCTGGAGAGTAAAGAGCGACTACAGGAGACGATAAATTTGCTGTCTCAAAAATTAAGCTCCACACAATCTGAACTTTCTATAAGAGCAGATGAGCTTTCAGCAGCTATAGAGTATCAGAAAAAGCTGGAAAAGAATATACAGAATCAGATCGAAAAGGTTGAATCTTTAGAAAAAGAAGTTAAAAAATTAGATACCGCATTGAAAGAAAGAGAGAAGAAGCTGGAAGAGAAGGAACTATCTTTAGAAGAAAATAAAAGAAAATTAAATGACCTGGAGGCACAGAGAGAGAAGCTGGAGAAACAGATAGGAGAGCTCTCAGCGATAGTTGCAGAATTAAACGCAGATAGAAAAAAACTGAAAGAAGAAGAAGAAAATCTCAGAAAAGAGATGAACTCTATGGGAAAAGAGGTGGCATCTTTAAGAGCAGAGAAAGAGAAGTTGGTAACGCAGGTAGATACTTACAAGAGAGAATTATCTGAGTTAAAGGAGCAGATAATTTCATATCGGGCTCAGTCGGAGATGCTTAAGAAAGATATTGCTAAAAAAGAAGAGGAATTAAGATTCTTGAGAAATCAGAAGATTATTTTTCAGGGGAGAGAGGTTCTCCTTGTTGAAACAGTAAATGGACCCAAGAGTGAACAGGAAGCAGGGGATATTATAAAATATCTTATTGAGAAGACAAAAGATATAGTGAGATATAGATATCTCAATATAGATGAAAATCCGCCTAAAGAATTTTCTTTTATTTATGATCCCGAAGACATTGAGTTTGCAGTTGAATCCCTGAAAAAGGACCAGCAGAGATTGATACGTATAAGAGTTAAAAATAATACACTTATAGGAGAACCCATTAATCTCAGTATAGAATCTCTAAAGAGTAAGTTAGTCTTCAGCAAAAATGAAGTTATAACCTTCAAATTTATTTCTGCCAAACTCCCCAGGAATAAGATTATAGAAGAGTTAAATCTTCTCTTAAAAGATGTAGAAAGAGAAGGGCTAAGAAGAGGTATGTTACCAGACCCTATAACTGGTCCTTTGGGAAGCGTCCCATATGAAAGCCTTCTTAATCTTTCGGTCAGGATAAAGGTACAGTACTCTAAAACTGGAAGCGCACTGGTAGTTGCCAAAGCTAGCAGCGATATATATACTGCAGGTCCATTGAGCCTGAAATTTGAGCTGCGATAAAGATTAATTAATTGAGTCGGATAATGTATCTTATGTAAAGTAAAAAATTTAAACATTTCTAATAGACTCTAAAGCTTTAACTTTTAAATTACAAAACCTTTTAATTTACAAAATTTACAAGGATTATTTTATTCTTATAAAAATAAAATTTAAAAAAGATTTTGAGGTTATTTTGAAATTTTTCTAAAAATGAAGAGCGCATTCCGTGGAGAGCAATATTCATAAACTTTTCAGGAACAACTCAATACTCTCAATAAAATTTTCAAAATCCAAAAGATTATTCTTCAGAATA
>ERZ795060.1209-NODE-1209-length-31072-cov-6.237225_pt1 | contig 31072 bp, 24 predicted proteins | sample MGYA00375144_ERZ795060 | MGnify/ENA primary metagenome ERZ795060 (study PRJEB30189, sample SAMN05720157) | activated sludge metagenome | isolation source: anaerobic digester from wastewater treatment plant | place: Japan | collected 2015-05-15 ...
GGGCGGGTGGGTTCGTGGCCCGGTGAGAGGTGGGTACGCCATGGGAAAGGCTTCAGGGAAGCAACGGGTTTTCGCGCGTCGCGGTCGTGAGGTCCGCGGGCGCCCGATCCGCTGGCAGACATCACGGGGTCTTCTCCTGACGGCGCTCCTGCTCGTGATCGCCGTGCTCCAGCTGCACGCCGCGTCGCGGTCCGCCGTGTACGTGATGACCATCGAGGGCGCGATCGGCCCCACCACGGCGACCTACCTCGACCGCGTGATCACTACGGCAGAGCGAGAGAGTGCGGCGGCCGTCGTGATAGAGATAGACACGCCGGGCGGCCTCCTCAACTCCACCCACGACATGGTCCGCCGGATGATGGCATCCAAGGTGCCCCTTGTGGTCTACATCTCGCCTTCAGGAGCCCGCGCTGGCTCCGCGGGGACGTTCATCACCGCGGCAGCGCACGTGGCCGCGATGGCTCCCGGCACCAACATCGGCGCGGCGCACCCCATCGATGGCGCCTCGGGCAAGACCGCGGGCGAGAAGGTGACCAACGATGCCGCGGCCTCCATTCGCACCGTGGCCGAGAAGCGCGGGCGCAACGCCGAGTGGTACGTCCTCTCGGTCCGCGAGAGCGCGTCGATCACCGAGGAGCAGGCGCGGGAGAAGAACGTCGTCGATCTCATCGCGCGCGACCGAAACGAGCTGCTGCGCCTGCTCCATGGGCGCACGGTTGAGGGGCGCAAGCTGATCACCGAGGGCGCGCCGGTGCGGGAGATGCCGATGGACGCCCGCGAGCGCGTCCTCAACCGGATCACCGATCCGAACATCGCCTACATCCTGATGATGATCGCCATCTATGGGATCATCGCCGAGCTCCAGAACCCGGGCCTCATCTTTCCCGGGACCGCCGGCGTCACGGCGCTGCTCCTCGCGCTCTACTCCTTCGCGGTGCTTCCCATCAACACCGTCGGCGTGCTTCTCATCCTCCTGGGTGTCGGTTTGATGATTGCGGATATCAAGGTGCCGAGCCATGGCATCCTCACGGCCGCGGGAGCGGTCGCCTTCGGCTTTGGCTCCTTCATGCTCGTGCGATCCCCAGACCCCTTCCTCCGGGTCTCTCTCCGTCTCATTCTGGCGACCACCGTTTTCACCACGCTCTTCTTCGCGTTTATCGTGGGTGCCGGCCTCCGCGCCCAGCGCCTTCGGGTGGCGACGGGCATCGAGGGCCTGCTGGGTGAGCCGGTGCTTGCGAAGACGGACCTCGCGCCAGACGGGCAGGTTCTGGCGGAAGGCGAACTGTGGAGCGCCGAAAACGTGGGGGAAGAGCCAATCCGAGAGGGCGACCAGGCGGTCGTGGTCGCTGTGGATGGCTTCGTCCTGAAAGTCAGAAAGGAGACGTGATATGGGCGGTCTGATCGAGGCTCTCGGTCCCTTTGCGTTTTTCCTCCTCATCGCCGCGGTGTTTGTCATCACTTCTGCGGTGAAGGTGGTGCGCGAGTATGAGCGCGGTGTCATCTTTCGCCTGGGCCGGTTAGTTGGCGCTAAGGGTCCCGGGCTTTTCTTCATCATCCCGGGCATCGACACCATGACGAAGATGGACCTGCGCGTGATCACCATGAACGTGCCCAAGCAGGAGGGCATGACGCGCGACAACGTGCCCGTGACGGTGGATGCCGTGGTCTACTTCCGCGTGGTAAACCCGAGCGACGCCGTGGTGAAGGTGGAGAACTACGCCGCTGCCACCTCGATGTACGCGCAGACGACCCTGCGCTCTGTCATCGGCCAGGTGGAGATGGACCAGCTTCTCTCAGAGCGAGATGAGATCAATCGGCGGATCCAGGGGATTCTCGACCAGCACACCGAGCCCTGGGGCGTGAAGGTCACCGCAACCGAGATTCGCGACGTGGTGATTCCCGATGGGATGAAGCGCGCCATGGCCCGCCAGGCGGAGACCGAACGCGAGCGACGCTCCAAGATCATCGCTGCTGAGGGCGAGTATCAGGCTGCGGAGAAGATCGCCCAGGCCGCTGCGGTGATCGGTCGCGAGCCTGTGGGCCTGCAGCTCCGCTATCTCCAATCGCTGTCCGAGATCGCGACGGAGCACAACTCGACGACGATTTTCCCCATCCCGATCGATCTCTTCAAGCCGTTCCTGGAGGCGGCGCAGTCGCGCGCGGGCGCGCCCGTGCCGCAGGCAGCAAGCACGGAGACCGCCGCCAGCGCGCCCGAGAAGCCGGCCCCGCCGCAGGTCGAGCCTGGCGCGTAGCCGCGCTCTCGGCCCGCGCAACAACAAAGATGGGCGGGAACCGGGGTTTCCCCCGCGTTCCCGCCCATTCGCGTTATCAGGAGCCGCCGCCAGGTCTAGCCGGCGTCGGAGTCGATGTTCTTCATGCCCTTGCCTGCCAGGATGGCGTCGCTCTTGAACCACTTCACGTGGCCATCCATGAAGGCGATGTTGGAGCCGTCGCTGTGGCGGTTCCTCATCGTAGACGAATTCGCGTAGCTGTACTTCGAGGCAGGGCCAACCTCTCCCCACGGGTACCTCGCCTCGACCAGCATCATCACCGAGGAGACATCCTGGATCTGAGTTAGCGCCTTGTTCTGCTGCTGCAGGTTGAAACCGTAGCTCAGCTGATGCGCGACCGCGCTCGCCGGAACTCCTTTGTAGCTGCCGCCGCAGGGGTTCGCGCCGGGTTGGATGAGGAGCGGCGCCGCGTCGGAAGGGCAGCGGAAGACACCCGTGTTTTTGATGTAGGGGTAGGCCACCAGGTTCCAGCATGTCCCGGCGTCCAGCGTTGCGCAGTTGGCTCCCGGGAGGGCCTCATCATAGTCCTGGGCATACATCAGCACGGCCTGCGCCAGCTGCTTCAGGTTGCTCTGACAGGTGGACTTGCGCGCGTTCTCTCGCGCGCGGGCAAAGACCGGAAACAGGATTGCCGCTAGTATGGCAATGATCGCTATGACAACTAGCAGCTCGATCAGGGTGAAACCACTTCGCTTCAACTTCTTCTCCTTCTCCCGTACTTCTCCCTTCCTGACGGCTGCCCGCCAGGTTGCGCTCGCTCGAGGGGATGGCCATCCCCCCGGCCATAGTTGTTTTCGACAGGCGGATGCCAGAATCATTCTTCCAAATTAAGGAGTGGAAGGCCCGGGCGAGGTTCCTGTGGAACTTAAAAAGAGAGTCGGGTTGCCTGCGCGCCCACCCTCCGCGACCGCCCGGTAGGGTGGGGGATGGCAGCATGGCACCCGCCTCGCCGGATGGAGCGCCGGGCGAGGCTTGAGAAGACGGCCTGGGAGGTAGAGATGATAGAGGATTTGATCAAAGCCAATCGCAGTTTTCGCCGCTTCTACCAGGAGAGGCCGGTTGAGGAGAGCGTCCTGCGCGAGCTGGTGGGCCTTGCTCGTTTCTCGCCCTCGGGAGCGAATCTGCAGCCGCTCAAGTTCATCCTCTCCGCGGACCCGGAGCAAAACGCGCGCATCTACCCAACGCTCGCCTGGGCCGGCTATCTCCGCGACTGGCCCGGCCCCGAAGAAGGGGAGCGCCCCAGCGCCTACATCATCCTGCTCGGCGATACCCAGATCAGCAAGCAGTTCGGGTGTGACCACGGGATCGCCGCGCAGAGCATCCTGCTGGGCGCTGTCGAGAAGGGCCTGGGCGGGTGCATGATCGGGTCAATCGAGCGCAAGCGTCTTCGCGAGATTCTGGCGATTCCCGAGCGCTACGAGATCCTCCTGGTGATCGCTCTAGGTTACCCGAAGGAGAAGGTTGTCCTGGAAGATGTGGGGCCTGATGGCGACATCAAGTACTACCGCGACTCGGAGGGCGTTCATCATGTGCCCAAGCGCACCCTGGACGAGCTGATCATCAAGCCCGGTGGTGCCTAAGCGCGGGGATGCGCACCGGATAGAGAGCCACGGGATGCCTGACGAGAGACCGCAGCGCCGGATGCCCACGCGCCGCGCGAACAACCTGGATGGCCGCACCTGGACCCGCTATTCCATCTCCGTGTGGAGCGACATTGCCCGTAGCCTCGAAGAGAAGCGCCTGCGTCATCCGGCGCTCTTCCCAGAGGCGCTTCCCGCCCGGCTGATTGAGTGCTTTACTGCCTCGGAGGATGCCGTTGTCCTCGATCCCTTTGCCGGCGCCGGCTCGACCCTGCTCGCCGCGGCCCGGTTGGGCCGGCGATCGGTGGGGATCGAGATCTGTCAGGAATACGTTGACATGGCGCAGGCGCGCATCGCAGCGCTGCCTCCGGAGGCGCCCAAGCCGCTCCTGCACCACGCCGATGTGCGCGCGTTGCCGGATCTGGTGCCCGCCGACAGCATCGATCTGGCGATCACGTCTCCTCCCTATTGGAACGTGCTCTCGGCGGCGCGGAGCGCCGACCGCCGGGCGACCCGTGATTATGCCGGCGCTACGGGCGACCTGGCGCGCATCGAAGAGTATGCCGAGTTTGTTCAGGCCCTTGGTGGCGCGTTCGCCGGCGTCCTGACGGTCCTCCATCCGGGTGGGTATTGTTGCGTGGTCGTGATGGACCTGCGCAAGGGGAAGCAGTTCTACCCCTTTCATAGCGACCTGGCGACCGAGCTGGCGCGCCGGGGCTTCGTCCTCGATGACATCATCATCTGGGACCGCCATGCCGACTACAACTCGCTGCGCCCCCTCGGCTATCCCAGCGTTTTCCGGGTCAACAAGGTGCATGAATTCATTCTCATCTTCCAAAAGCCGCGCGCCCAGGCCGGGCGGGCGCGCTCTTGAGCACGGAGTTCACAGAAACAAACGCCGCCCGTAGATAGGGTGCGGATCTCAGAGGAGAGTGGGTTGGCAACACGGGTCTTCTTGGTACGGCATGGCGAGACGGAGTGGAACGCGCAGAGGCGCATCCAGGGGCACACCGATACCGCCCTGAGCGCGCGCGGCGTGGCGCAGGCGGAGTGCGTGGCCGGACGCTTGGCGGATGAGCCGGTGGCTGCCGTCTATTCCAGCGACCTGCGCCGGGCGTTCCAGACGGCGGAGGCGATTGCCTCGCGGCATGGCCTGCGCGTCGTGCCCGAGGTGGGGTTGCGCGAGGTGAGCTTCGGCGAGTGGGAAGGGAAGACCGAGGAGGATCTGGGCGCTGCCGCGTACGCGCAGGCGCTCCAGCTGTGGCGCGCGGACCCGCTCCGCAACCGCCCCCCAGGTGGCGAGTCGATTCCCGCCCTATTGCAGCGCGTTGGGAAGGTGTTTGACCGGGTGGTCGCGGCCCATACCGGGCAAACCGTCGTGATCGTCGGTCACGGCGGCTCGATGCGGGCGGTGCTCGCCCATGCCCTGGGGGGAGGGCTGGAGACGTACGCGGCGCTGCGCCCGCACAACGCCTCGCTCTCGCTGATCGAGGTGGGCGACTCCGGCGTGGTGTTGCAGCTCTACAACGACACCTGTTTTCTTAACGAATGAGGGCCGGGACCCGCGGGGGCCCCAGCCCATGTCACTCCTCGCCTACGCGAGGCCCATCGCTTCAACCACTGCTTTGGTATCCGCCGGGAGGGCGAGCGGCGGCTTCGACTCCTTGATGGCCCGGTCCGGATCCTTCAAGCCATGGCCGGTGAGGACGCAGACGATGGTGCTGCCTGCCGGGAAGTAGTTCTGCTTCGCCAGCTGGATCACGCCCGCGACAGAGGCGGCCGAGGCCGGCTCGCAGAAGACGCCGGTCTGCGCTGCGAGAAGGTTGTATGCCTCCAGAATCTGCGCGTCGGTCACCTTCTGAATGACGCCACCACTTTCGTCGCGTGCCGCCTCGGCGCTCTTCCAAGAGGCCGGGTTGCCGATGCGGATCGCGGTCGCGATCGTCTCCGGCGCCTCGATGGGGTGGCCATCGACGATGGGCGCCGAGCCGGCTGCCTGGAAGCCGAGCATCTTGGGCAGCCGGTCGATGCGTCCGGCCTCGCGATACTCTTTGTAGCCTTTCCAGTAGGCGGTGATGTTCCCCGCGTTGCCGACGGGAATGGCGTGGAAGTCGGGCGCGCGCCCGAGCACGTCACAGATCTCAAACGCGCCGGACTTCTGCCCCTCGATACGATAGGGGTTCACTGAGTTCACCAGGGTGACTGGGTAGCGCTCGGTGATCTCGCGGACGATCCGCAACGCCGCGTCAAAGTTCCCATCCACGGTGATGACGCGGGCGCCATGGATCACCGATTGCGCCATCTTGCCCATGGCGATCATGCCAGCGGGCACGAGCACGGTGCAGACCAGACCGGCGCGCGCCGAGTAGGCAGCCGCCGAGGCGGAGGTGTTGCCCGTCGAGCCGCAGATCACCGCCTTCGAGCCTTCCTCAAGCGCCTTGGTGATTGCCATCGTCATGCCGCGGTCCTTGAAGGAGCCGGTCGGGTTCAAGCCTTCATACTTGACGTAGATCTCAACATCCAGCCCCAGGAGCTTCGCGATCTGCGGCACGGGAATCAGGGGGGTGCCGCCCTCAAGCAGCGTCACCACCGGGGTGCGCTCGGAGACCGGCATGAAGGAACGATACTCTTCGATAACACCTCGCCACATGGAAAGTACCACCTATCTGATGAGATATACGGAACCGCCGGCTGCCTGGCGGTTGCGCGCGAACCAGCAGCGCGGACCAACACACACTGGCGGTGGAGCCATTGAGCGCGGAGCTGAGGCTCCGCGCTGCTTCTGAGCGACGGCCCTTCGGGCCTTCGCCGGTCCCACCGCCCGCTCGCATTGTCCGGGGCCTGACCAGGCTAGCCCGGCAGGGCTTAGCCTCCAAGCAGCGCGGAGATTAATCTCCGCGCGACCGGATCGCCCGTTCACCGTTCGACGCGGATGACGTTGCAGATCTCGTGGACCACGGGGAGCTGGGCAATGCGAGTGAGCGCGCCGCGGAAACTCGACTCCGGCGCCGGGTGGGTGATCCAGACGATCTCCGCCAAATCGCCCTGCGTGCCCTTCTGCACAACCGCGTCGATGCTCACGCGGCTTTCGCCGAGGACGCCAGCGATGGCAGCGATCACCCCAGGCTGGTCCTTGACGAGCATGCGCATATAGTTCTCGGTTGAGAGCTCGGCGATGTCGCGCATCGGCTTGTTGCGGTTGCATACGCAAGGCACGCGCCCGGTAGCGCCGAAGCGGATGTTCCGGGCCACATCGATCAGGTCGCCGACGACGGCGCTCCCCGTCGGCAGCGAACCGGCACCGCGGCCGTAGAACATGACGTCGCCCACGGCGTCGCCGTTGAGGAGCACGGCGTTGAAGGCATCGTTCACCGAGGCGAGTGGATGGTTTTGGGGAACCAGCGCCGGATGAACGCGAACATCGATGGCGCTTCCCTCATCTCGGGCGGTTGCCAGGAGCTTGATGACGTAGCCGAGCTCGCGCGCGTGCGCGATATCCCGGGGGGAGATCCGCGTGATCCCCTCGTGGTAGACCCGGGTTACATCCACCGGCGTCTGGAACGCGATGGCGGCGAGGATGGCGATCTTGTAAGCGGCATCCAGGCCTTCGATATCGTAGGTGGGGTCCGCCTCGGCGTAGCCCAATTCCTGCGCTTCGCGGAGTGCCACCGAGAACTCCTTGCCCTCGGCGGCCATGCGCGTCAGGATATAGTTCGTGGTGCCGTTGAGGATGCCGGAGATGCGGGCGATGCGATTGCCCGCCAGATCCACCTTCAGCGGGCGAATCAGAGGGATTCCGCCGGCAACCGCGGCCTCGAAATAGACGTCACGCCGATGCCGCGCCGCCTCGGCGAGGATGGCGTGTCCATGCCGGGCCATCAGCTCCTTATTGGCAGTGACGACCTGCTTGCCTCGTTCGAGTGCCTCGACAACGTAGCGGTGCGCCGGCTCCACGCCCCCGATCAGCTCGCACACAATGTCGATCTCGGGATCCGCCAGGATCTCCTGCGCATCCGTCGTCAGCAGGGAGGGCGGGATCTCCACAGGGCGTGCCTTCGCCAGATCGCGCACCAGGATGCGCTTGACCTGGATCGGGCCCCCCGCTTTGTGCGCGATGGCCTCCGCGTTGCTCTCCAACACGCGAACGACGCCGCTGCCTACATTGCCAAGACCAAGAATCCCAATCTGGATCGGCCGATGTTCTGCCATCCGCTACTCCTCAACCGCTACAACCACCAACACCTGGTCCTGTTGAACCAGCTCCCCATTCTTCGCAGGAATATCGACCACCCGGCCGGCCACCTCGGAAGGGACCTCACTGAAGACCTTCATCGCCTCGATCAAGCCGATCGGCTGGCCGATCTCAATGTGGTCGCCCACTTCCACGAAGGGCGGCTCCTTGGGCGCTGGCGCCCGATAGAAGACGCCGGTCATCGGAGCGCGCACGAACGCGTGCCCCTCTTCAACGGTTTCGCCTTCTTCCTGTCGAGGCTGTGCCGCCGGGAGCAGTACGCTCTGGAGAATGCCCTCCGCTTTCAGGGTGATCGCGAAGTCGACGTCCTCCACCGTGAGTTCCGCCAGGGCGTTCTCCTCGACGAGGCGCACGAGCGTTCGCACGGTCTCCGCGTCCAGCACTGGTCGATTCTCCTCCATGAAGACCTCTCATCTCATCATCGCGGTTCCCGGCCCAACTGATCGAGGAACCGAAGCATCGGGTGACGCTCGATCACCCGTGAAAACGAGACCCTCTCGCTGGCAAGATGCAAGCCGAGAAGGAGCGTGAGGATCGCCAAACGCGCGCCCCACTCCAGGTGCAGCACCGCCGTCACTCCCAGGGCGGCACCCAGGGCATTCGAACCGGTATCTCCCATCATCATACGCGCGCGGAGATCCGCCGGCGCGTAACCCGCAGCCGGAAGCATCACCGCGACTAGCGGGAGCATGCCGGGAAAACCAGCAGCCGGCACCAGCGCAAGCGCGCCCAGGGCAAACCCCTTCAATGCCCTTCCCGGGCGCAGGTCCAGCAGGTTGATCAGATTTGCCGCGAGAGCAATCAAGGCGCCATCCAACAGCGCCTCTTGGAAGCGCGGTCGCACCAGCCAGCCAATGGCGACCCCAGTAGCCGCGCCGCCAACAAGCTTCACCAGCCCCGTGGTCACCTTTCCCTCGCGTAAGAGCGCCGTCACGTGCCCGCGGAGGCCGCTGTGGGCGCGGCTGCCGCGCAGGTCATCCAAGAGACCCAAGGCCGCGAAGGCGGCGATAGCGAAGGCGTGCAACAGCGCCGACCGGCGCAGCTCTGTGAGGACCGCCAGGCCCGCCAGGAGGGCGAGCGCCGGCACCACGAAAAAGACGCCGGCCCCCACAGGGATAGACTCCCCGCGGTAGTTTGGTCGCTGGGGGAGAAAAGGGGTCATCAGCGTTCTTGCCGGCGCCAGGCGCGCTTGCGCCACACCACCCGGGCCACGGATAGCAGCTGCTTCCCGCGGTGGAGAAAGCCAGCCGGGGTTCGGCCCAGCGCACGGTGCCGCATCGTCGTCGGAACCACGCGCACTCGAAAGCCGCGGCGGAGGGCCTCAATCGTCAGGGCCGTCTCCACGCCAAAGCCCTCCTCGAAGCCTCCAACCGCGTCGATGAGCGCGCGAGTCATAGCGCGCTGGCCGGAGAGAGGCGCCGATACGTCCTGGCCCGTTGCCCGGTGAACCGCCCACCGCGCCAGGCCAACCACGTATCCCAGCCCGCCGCTGCGTCCCGCTGCCGGAAACGCCGCGATCGTCATCTCTGCCTCCCCCGCGAAGACAGGGGCGAGCAAGCAGCCCATCTCGGCCGCACTGGCGCCCAGATCGGCATCGAGGGTGACGATGATCTTGCCGCGTGCTTGGCGCAGGCCGACGTTGAGCGCGCCTCCTTTTCCACGGTTTCCCTCCAGGCGAAACACTTCGACGCCCGGTCGCGATGCAGCCACGGCGGCAGTGTCGTCCGAAGAACCATCATCAATGACAAGGACCTGGGCCCCTTCCACCCCTGCGCCCACCAACGCCGTCATCACGCCATCGAGCGTCTCGGCGATGCGGTCGGCCTCGTTATAGGCCGGTATCAGCACCGTGAGCATCGTTGAGTCGCTCTGCCTGTTCGCATGCATGAGTCTTTCCGCGAGGGCGCTGCCCCTCCAAGAGAAGCCGGGCGGAAGTGTGCGTCCCACGCCCCCATTATAGGTTCGGGCATAGGGTTTGTCAAGGAAACCCGCGTGAATCGGGCTTCACAGAGCTAGCGTGACGAGGGCTACCGTCTCCATGCCGAAGACATCCACGGCCTTGACGGCGACGGTTCTTTGGCCCGGGCCGGCGTAGGTATAACCACAATCGCTCTCCAACACCAGGCGCCGGTTATTTCGCGTGCGATAGGACTGCCAGTGGTGACGGAAAAGAGCGGTCTCCGGGTCGTGGTCAAAGTCAATGGCCCAGAAGTCGAGCAGGTCGAACGGCGCCACCGCGGCTCGGGCGCGCAGCTCGGGGTCGCCCCTCTCTGGCAGGCAGGGCCGAAAGCCGGTGAGGCGCACGTCGGCGCAGAAGGGCTCGCGCCAGCAGATCTCCACATCCAGCCAGCCCGGCTCGAAGAAGACCACCTCCCGCCGGTTGGGCTCCATCGCCTCGGGAGGGATCACGAGGAGGCGGGCATTGCCATGCCACTCTGCCCGGCGCACCAAGTCGGGCTCGAACTCCCAGGCCAGGCAGACGAGGCGATTGCCGCCTCGTCCACGCGCGGCGGCGAGCGCCTGTTCCAGATCGGCGCGGCTGAAGCGGGCCCCCGGGGGTGCAATGTGCACCAGCTCGTCCCCGCGCTGCCCATGCAAGACACCTGACCCGGGCAGGGGTTTCTCTTCGCCGGATTCACTCTGCACCGGGGAAGAGGCCAGGGGAGTGGCTCCCAGGTGCTCCAGCAGGGTGCGGCGGTAGTTCTCCTCACTCGCGGAAAGCCGGTGAGAGAACCACCAGCATCGCTCGGCGTCCTCCAGATCGAAGGTGTCGAAGGGTTGGCAGGGCGATCCTTTGGCCGTCAGGCTGCGCTGCCGGTCAATCAGGCGCTTGCGCGCGATGTGGAGCGCGTGCCGCCCGATGTCGCACCCGATCCAGCGCCGGCCCAGCTCCTCGGCAACGGCAAGCGTGGTGCCCGATCCGCAGAAGAAGTCGGCTACCAGGTCTCCCTCGTTTGAGGAGGCGCGGATGATGCGGCGCAGGAGCGCCTCGTTCTTCTGCGTTTCGTAGCCTACCTTCTCGCGCGAGAAGCTCTTAATCTGGATGGAGTCGAGCCGGTCCATCTCGCTGCAGTTCCAGGTGTCCTCCAGGGGATACCCCGGCCCGCGCGGGGGCGAGCCATCCCGCCGACGATAGCCGGGCGGGTAGGGGAGATACTCCTTGTTGAAGGTGAACCGGGTTGGGTCGCGCGTGTAGAAGAGGATGGTGTCGTGGTTTCGGATCCAGTTGGCCGCGGCCGCCTTGTAGCCGGAGACCCAGCCGATCCGCCAGATGATCTCGCGCTGGAAGCACTCGACGCCGAAGATCTCGTCACAGATGAGGCGCAACATGGCGTTGGCACGCCAGTCACAGTGAATATAGAGGCTGCCATCCGGCGAGAGCAGCTCTCGAATCAGCACGAGACGCTCGTACATCATCTGGGGATAGGAGTCGGCGCCGGTTCCCCAGGCATCCCGGTAGGCGATAGCTTCGGGGGCGGACCGCGCCTTTCGGATGATTGCCGGATCCTCGCCAAGGGCGACGTCTGCTCGGAAGTCGGCGCCGGCGGCGAAGGGCGGGTCGATGTAAACCAGATTCACGCGCCCGCGAAACTCTGGGAGGAGAGCGGCCATCGCCAGCTTGTTGTCACCCCGGATGAGGCGGTTTCGGAACACCCCGCTCATCGGGCGAGCGGGAGCGTCGGGGGGCGGGTCGACCACTTCGCGGCGGCGGAGGGTCACCGGGAAGGGCGGGAGGGATGGCCCGCGGCGCCTCCCGCAGGCGTCATACTTGCCCTCCCAGATCAGTTCCAGTCCGGAGCGGCGAGGCGGGAGCGGGTTATCGGCTCCCCAGGGGGCGTTCGGATCGTGCTGCATCGAGTGGCATCCTCTTCCCCGCGAGTGTAACACCGCCGCGGCCGCAAGTCAAGCAATTCGCGCGGCCCTATGCTATAATGGGAGTTGCCATGAAACAGATCATCATCGGGACCGCCGGACATGTGGATCACGGTAAGACGGCCCTGATCAAGGCGCTGACAGGCATCGATACCGATCGCCTGAAGGAGGAGAAGGAGCGGGGCCTCTCCATCGAGCTGGGTTTCGCCCACCTGGAGCTTCCCTCCGGAGTGCTTGCCGGGATCGTGGATGTGCCCGGGCACGAGCGCTTTCTGAAGAATATGCTCATGGGCGCCGGGGGCACCGACGTGGTGATCCTGGTGGTGGCCGCCGATGAAGGCGTGATGCCCCAGACCACCGAGCACCTCGACATCCTGCGCCTCCTGCATGTGCCGGCCGGCGTGATCGCCGTGACCAAGGTGGACCTCGTTGACGAGGAGTGGCTGGATGTGGTGGAGGAGGACCTCCGCCAGGCGATCGCGGGCACCTTCCTGGCAGACGCCCCGGTGATCCGGGTATCCTCGGTGACGGGCGAAGGAATCGATCGCCTGCGCGCGGAGTTGGATCGCCTGGCCCGCGCGGTGCGCGAGCGGAGCGCCGTGGGCCCATTCCGCCTGCCGGTGGACCGGGTCTTCACCATGCCTGGGTTTGGCACGGTGGTGACGGGAACGGTGGCCTCCGGAAGGGTGCGCGTCGGCGATACCGTGGAGCTGCTTCCTGCGGGCCGGCAGACGCGCGTCCGTCAGGTGCAGATGCACGGGCGGAAGGTCGAAGAGGCCGTGGCGGGGTCGCGCGCGGCCCTGAATCTGGTCGGCGTGGAGGTCGAAGAGGTGGAGCGTGGCGATACGTGCGCCACGCCCGGAAGCCTGCGCGCGACGCATCTCATCGATGCCCGGCTCCAGCTTCTCCCTCGCCTCGAGCGTCCCCTGGCGGATCGCACGCGGATCCGGTTGCACGCGGGCACCGCGGAGGTGATCGGCCGGGTATCGCTCCTCGACCGGCACGAGCTGGCCCCGGGTGAGACGGGCTTGGTGCAGTTTCGTCTGGAGAGTCCCACCGCTGTGATGCGCGGGGATCCCTTCGTGATCCGGCTTTACTCACCGATGGTCACCCTGGGTGGTGGCGTTGTGCTGGATGCCACGCCCCGGAAGCATCGGCGTTTTCAGGAGGACGTTCTCGCCGGGCTTCGCGTGCGTGAGAGCGGCGGTCCGCTCGATCTGCTGGCGCGTGCCGTCTATGATGCCGGTGACACGGGGACAACGGTGCCGGCGCTCGCCGCGGCGCAGCACCGCCCCGTCGAGGAAGTGCGTGCGGAGGTAGGAACGCTCGTTGAGGAGGGGGTGTTGGTCGCGCTTTCAGCGCAGGCGGTGGTGCATCGCGAGCGGTGGAGCGCGCTGGCGGAACGCCTGGTCGCGGTGATGGATGCGTTTCATCAGGCCAATCCCCTCCGCGAGTGGATGCCCCGTGAGGAGCTGCACACGCGGGGCGCGCGCGCCGTTCCGGGGGGCACTTTCGGGCTGATGCTGCAGCGGCTCGCGTCCGAGGGGCGGGTCGAGGTGCAGGGGAATGGGGTGCGCCGGCCGGGGCATGCCGTCTCCCTCACTCCGGAGCAGGAGGCGCTTGCCGCTCGCATCGAGGCGCGCCTGGGGGTGACGCCTTTCTCGCCGCCGAGCGCGGCGGAGCTCGTTGCCACCGAGGGCCCGCGCGCGCGGGAGATTCTCAACGCGCTTGCGGAGATGGGCCGGGTTGCGCGGGTCACGCCCGATCTCTACCTGCTCGCCGATGCCATCGAGCGGATCAAGGCGCTGGTCTCGGAGCACATTGCTGCCCATGGGCAGATCACCGCCGCGGCGTTTCGCGACCTGACTGGCTCCAGCCGGAAGTACGCCGTGCCGATCCTGGAGTATCTGGACTCGATCCGCTTCACCCGTCGCGTTGGAGACGAGCGCATCCTCTGGTAGCCAATCGGCTGCCTCTTGCATGATCGGGAACAGATGCAGGCCGGCGGGCGTCGAACAGATAGGACGCGCGTCGTTGAGGCTTTCAGTCCTGCAGCGCCAAACTGAGGGCCAGGAGAGGAGGCGCGCCGTGAAACGAAGCCAGTGGAGGCTCAGTGCGCCGCCGGGTATCACGCTCATGGAGATGCTGGTCATCATAGCCATCATCGCCATCCTGGCCGGAGTGCTCCTACCTGTGCTCACCCGCGCGCGCTCGCGCGGGCATCAGACAGCCTGCACCCACAACCTGCGCCAGCTCTACGTCGCTTATACGCTCTACGAGCGCGACTGGAACGGCCGGTTTCCACCCTGGCACAACCTCTGGACATCGGCCGGCGCTGCCGTTCCGGAGTACCGTGCCGATCTCCTGCACCACGCGCTGAATACCTACGTGGGCAACCGCGACATCTGGTTTTGCAAGAGCGCCGTGTATAAGCAGAAGTCCGTCGTCTGGTGCGGCATCGACCAGCGTTACACTGGCTATGTGATCCCGCACGTGCGCTGGCATCACCGGCTGCAGCGGATTCCGGGTAGCCCCTATCAGACGCCCGACCAGGTGCCGCTCGCCGGCGATCCGTCCGGACAACCTGGCGACCGGGATACGCCTGGTCTGGAGTATACCGGCGCGCCGCACTTCGAGGGGTCGGTCATCCTCTGGGCGGATGGCCACGTCAAATGGCGCCCCGGCTCCTTCCAGTGGCAGCCCCTTTATCCGTGAAGTGGCCTAAACGACCTGGCCTGCCAGCGTGGCGGGCGCTCCCTCCTCGCGCGTTGGGGTAAGACTTACCAGCCCCAGGATGGCCGGCAACCGGTAGGAACTCCATCTCCGTCCGGCGTATCTGCTGATCACGGGCGCGCCCTGTCGGGGCGCCGTGTGCAGCAGGGGGAGGGCCAGGGCGATGCAGTCCAGACCCATCGCGAGCCTTCGCCCTCGTGTCGCGTTCGCTTTCAGGACGAATGAAGGAGTGAGCGCCTATGTACCGCATCGACCCACCCGCCGTGTATGCCCACGAAAGCACGATGGCCGAGCCACGCCTCCGCGAGCGCGTCGAGCGCGTGTGTGCCGCGCTGGAGCGCCCTCAGCAGCCGGTCGTCTATACCGATGAGGAGCTGCCCGAGCTGATCCAGGCCGGACGCTGGACCGATGGCCTGGGCGCGATGGGCGCCAAGCCCGAGGTGCGCGATCCCATCCTCGTCTTCAACACTTTCCGCTTTGATGACCGCCTGGAGGAGCGCGCTAAGCGCTTTGATGAGGCGAAGACAGGCATCGGCGGCCATCTCCGCGAGATGCTCCTGGGCGACGGCGCCTTCATCTGGTTCCCCGCGGGGCTCAAGGAGGACCCACGCCGGCGCCAGAAGGTGTGCCGGGCATGCTGGCGGATTCATTTCCAGGCGGGATGCCTGCATCGCTGCGCCTATTGCGGTCTGGGCGGCATTCTCGCCACAATGGTGAACGTCGAGGAGTACCTGCTCCACCTCGGCAAGCTGATCGAGCGCCACCCCTGGCAGCTCACCTACCTGCTGGAGGACGATGCCGATGTGCCGTGCCTGGAGCCGGAGCTCGGTTGCCTTGGTCCTATCATCGAGTATTTCGGAACGCTCCAGGACCGCTATCTGGTGATCCACACCAAGAGCTGGAACGTGGACTGGATGCTCCCCCTGAAGCATCAGGGGAACACCATCATCGTTTGGAGCCTGGCGGGGCCGACGCAAAGCGAGGTGCTCGAGCCGAAGACGGGAACCACCGAGGAACGCATCGAGGCGGCGCGCAAGTGCCAGGAAGCGGGCTACACCGTCCGCTACAAGTTCAAGCCGATCATCCCGGTGCGCGGCTGGCGTGAGGATGCCGCACGGACCGTGGAGATGGCGCTGACGCGCACCAATCCGGATGTGATCTCCCTCTGTTGCTTTATGTGGATGGATTGTGATGAGATGATCCGCCGCCTGGGCCGCGACCGCATCGATCCAGAGTTCCTCGCTGCCGCAGAGGCCAGCGTGGAGGAGATGGGAACGACGGTGACACGCCCCTTCCCGGAGGCGATGCGCGCGAAGATCTACGACTTCTACCTGAAGGAGATTCGCAAGTGGAACCGCGAGGTGCCGGTGTCGCTCTCCACCGAATCCTGGGAGATGTGGGAGCGCTTTCGCAAGCGCCTGGGTGCCAGCGGCTCGAATTACGTCTGCGGCTGCGGCCCGCAATCGACGCCCAGGTTGCGGAAGCTGCCTCATGGAGCCTGGCGCGACGTTGTCCGTAACGACGAGGGTCTGAGGGGCACTGGCGCGCGCATCTGAGGCCGTCGGCGGCGCCGGCTGATGCCGGCATAAGACTGGGGGAGGATGGATGGAGAAGATCAGATTGGGCCGCACGGGCCTGATGGTCACGCGTGTGGGATTTGGCGCGCTGCCACTGCAGCGCGTGGATCGCGCGGAGGCGGCGCGAATCTTGTGCCGCGCCTACGATGCCGGGATCAACTTCTACGATACCGCCCGGGGTTATACCGATAGCGAAGAGAAGATTGGCGATGCGCTGAGCGGAGTGCGTGACCGCATCGTGATCGCCACCAAGAGCGCTGCGAAGAGCCGCGAGGGCGTCCTCCAGGATCTGGAGAAGAGCCTGCGCAACCTGAAGACCGATTACGTGGACCTGCTGCAGCTTCACAACCCTCGCTCCATGCCGGACCCAGGCGACCCGGAATCTCCTTACGCGGGGCTGCTCGAAGCGCGCGAGAAGGGGATGGTCCGTTTCATCGGCTTTACGAATCATAGCCGCGAGCGTGCCCTCCAGGCCGTAGAGAGCGGGCTTTTTGATACGTTGCAGTTCCCGTTCTCCGCCATCTCGTCGATGGAGGAGCTGGCACTCATTGGGCACTGCCAGCAGGCGGATGTGGGGGTGATCGCCATGAAACCCCTCTGTGGCGGCCTGCTGACGGAAGCGCGCCCCGCCTTCGCTTTCCTCTGGCAGTTCGAGAACGTCGTGCCGATCTGGGGGATCCAGCGCATGGAGGAGCTGGAGGAGTCCTTGGCGCTGGCCTCGGATCCGCCCGTGCTGGATGCCGCGCTGCGCGCCGAGATCGAGCGCGACCGCCAGGAGCTCGCGGGCGACTTTTGCCGCGGCTGCGGCTATTGCCAGCCGTGCCCGGAAGAGATCCCTATCCCGATGGCTGCGCGCATGAGCCTCCTCCTGCGGCGCTCGCCCTACCAGCCGCTCCTCACGGAGGAATGGGCCGAGCGGATGATGCGGATCGAGAAGTGCCGGGAGTGCGGCGAGTGCATGTCACGCTGCCCTTACGGCCTGGAGATCCCGCGCCTGCTTCAAGAGATGCTCGCTGACTACAAGGCGTTCCGAGAGCGCCACATGCCTCTCCCCGCCGAATAGCGCGAGGCGAGCGGCATCACTGGAGATATCGCGCGGGCCTTCGGGTCCGCGCCTGTCTCCTTCATCCGCGGTACCACCGCCATTTTCGTTGACGGGAGCGATCCGCGCGTGCTATAATCGGCTATCAGAGTAATGCCGCGGAGCACTGCCGTTCGCCGGCCAGCCTGGCGCGGGGTGCTCTCGTCGGGCCTCTCTTCCCGGGCCCTATTGCAGATCAGCGTGGCCTAGGGCCGGCGCCTTGCCGCCCAGGGGCGCCATCCTGGATCTGTCTGCCTGCCACTCGGCAGGTGGCTGCCACCTGCCAGAGCAGCTACCCGCCTGTTGCGTGGACGAAAGGAGAGGACCATGGCTGTACTATCCAGACGGAGCCACGGGTTTACCCTGATCGAGCTGTTGGTGGTGATCGCGATTATCGCCATCCTCGCTGCCATCCTCTTCCCTGTCTTTGCCAAGGCACGGGAGAACGCACGGAAGTCGAGCTGCCAATCTAACCTCAAGCAGATCGCGATGGCGCTGCTTCAATACGCCCAGGACTACGACGAGACGTTTATCAACAACCTGGTTTACAACCCGGTCACGGAAAAGCACGATCTGCGCTGGCATGCCGTCGGCGTCCAGCCCTACGTCAAGAACAGCGGCGTCCTCCTGTGCCCATCCACCCGGCGCGAGTACGGATACAGCCAGTACATCGGCCATGGCTGGTCCGCGGCGAATCGAGTGCCCGCGTCGATGGCCACCATCGCCAAGCCGGCGCAGACGGTTATCTGCGCCGATTCCTTCCACCAGTGCATGTTGCCCAGCTCGTGGAGGCGTCCCGCTGGCTCATCCTGCGGCGCGGCGTACGGAAACGTGACGGACGCCTGCGGGTGGAAGACGCCCGATGCGCCTCACATGGATGGGGCGAACTTTGCCTTCGCGGACGGGCATGTCAAGTGGCTGAAAGCCGAATTCAGCGTTTACCAACCGGGCTCCGCCGCGCCCCCGGTGACGCCGACTCCCGACTTCCGGAAGTATGAAGGGGGTGCCAACGACATCTGGCTGACCTCGGAGAAATGAGAGGCACGCGGGGCGCACGCGTCGAAAAGAATGCGGTACGCCTCGCGTGCCTGGCGAGCACCCCTTTGCCGCAGGCCGGGAGGGAGACAAGCGGAAGGGAGAGCAGAGGTTGGACGAATCGCGGTCCCGTCTGGAGCGGGAGGACCTGCGCGAGGAAGTGCGCCAGATTTGGGATGCCCAGGCTGAGTGGTGGGACGACAAGATTGGCGACGGGAATGACTTCCAGCGGGAGTTGGTGGAGCCAGCAACGGAACGCCTGATCGGCGACGTGGCCGGCGCCACTGTGCTAGACGTGGCGTGCGGGGGAGGGCGGTTCGGCCGGCGCATGGCAGAGCTGGGCGCGCACGTCGTCGGCATCGATATTAGCGAGAGTTTCATCCGGAGGGCCAGGCAGCGCGTTCCCGCCCACCTCGCGGAGCGCCTGGAGTATCACGTGGTCGATGCGGCCGACCGCGAGGCGCTGCTGCTGCTTGGAACGGCCCGGTTTGATGGCGCCGTTGCCACGATGGCGCTCATGGATATGGCTGTCATCGAGCCCCTCTTTGAGGCGTTGCCGGCCATCCTCAAGCCGGGTGGCTGGTTTGTTTTCACCCTGTTTCACCCTTGTTTCGAGGCCCCTGGCGTGGCCCGCTTCGCCGAGTCAGTCGAGGATGAAACGGGCATCAAGACGAGCACGGGCGTGAAGATGAGCCGCTATCTCACTCCGGAGGCGTACCGAGGCATCGGCATCCTTGGCCAGGCGCGAACGCATTACTATTTCCATCGCCCGTTGCAGGTGCTGCTGGGCGCCGGTTTTCGGAATGGTCTGGTTGTGGATGCCCTCGAGGAGCCCGCGTATGCGCCAACCGACGAGCCCGCCACGCTGAACTCGGTCTGGTATCGCCCGACAGAGATCCCCCGGGTGCTGGCGGTGCGGATGCGCGTGCCCAGAGGGTGATCGTCAATACCGCGGATGAAGGGACGGACATGGATGGGCCGGTGAGGGCACCCTCGGATTACATTCCCCCCGGCGGCCTGTTCGAGACCCGCGCGGTCGCTCCCCTTCTCTGGGGCGGGTGCCAGATTACCCGAACGAACGCTTATTAGGGCGAGCTTTTTGTGTTCGCCCTGTTTCGTCCTATCCGTTGCCCTGCGTGACACGCGAAGCCCCTGCAGGAAACACCTCGCTCTGCGGGCAACTTTTCTAGGTAACTATTGTAGGCAGAACGAGCCGCGGGAAGCCGCGCTCGCATCCATAGCGGCGACTCCGGTTCGAGGAGGTACCAGCGATGAAGCGATTGCTTGCTCCGCTCCTGATGCTCTTATTTGCCACGACGGGTGCGCAACCCCAGCTGGAGGACCGTGATGCCACGGTGACGGTCCATCCGCCAAAGACGCGCCAGATACAAAAGGGCCGCAACGTCACCCAGGATGTCACCCTGGCGACGGCTTCAGCGAGTTACACGCTCCGCTACGACATCGTGGAGCGCAGCGACGACCCGCAGAAGATCCACTTCGCCAAGTGGGCGCCGACGCTCGGCTTCACCCCCCTGGGGCTCATCGGGCCGTCGGAGTGCCTCTGGTATAATCAGGGGTTCTTTGCCTGGACCTTCGACGGGCACAACATCAACGACACACGCGCGCGTTTCCGGGTGGTGCGCCAGCATGGCCAAGACGCCATGGTGGAGTACGTGTGGGATACCCCGAAGGTGACGGCGACCATCCGATTCGCGGTGACTGCCGGCAGCGACAAGCTCCTCTTCGTGGGCAGCTATCAACCGAAGACGGAGATCAAGGAAGCGCGCCTGCGCCTGCTGTCCTACCCGGCTACCTTCGCCAAGCCTTGGCAGCGGAGCGTCACGACCGCCACGCGGACGCTGACTACAGGGAAGAGCGTCCCGCTCGACCTTTCGAAGGAGCGGTGGGTACTTCTCGAGGACACTCTCCAGGGCCGGATGGGTGATGGATCGGCCGGGCTTATTCTGGGCGACACCACGGCGTTCTCGCGCGTGACTTTGGACGATATCGGTGGGTATGCCGAGTACGTGAATCTGACGCTCGCCCCGGGCCGACGCGACTTCGCCCTGGCGCTCTACGCCTTCCCGAGCATTCCCGACCCGGAGGAGACGCGCGCTTACTTCCGCCGGTCAGCCGATCAAGAGTGCGAGGCGCTCGCCCGGATCGCGAAGGCGGATCCGGAGAAGCCCCTCCCGATGATGCCGACGGATCGGGAGCGGATGAAGCTCATTGCGCGCAAGGACGAGGAGATGCTCCGCCGCCCGCAGGAGATCTGGCGTCCGGATCCGACGCCGCTCGGCTTCCCTTGGGCATCGCAGCTGCCGGGCGAGCCGGTTCGCGTGGCACTCCTGACGCCGCGCTGGCGTGCCTATGATACGATGGAGCTGGCGCGCCGGCTCGAAATGGATGTGAAGCACGTCTACTTTGACTCGGCGAACGCTCTCGTGGACACGGAGCGCTATCCCTACCGCGCGCAGACGGGGGTTGGTCCGCTCGGCGCGGGCGTCGTGGAACGCCTGGCGACGCGCGCGTGCACCGATCCTACGCGCGAGGTGATCTTCGTGGCCGGGCTCAACGCCGATGCAATCCCGGCGCGGGTTCGCGATACGATCGTCGAGCAGGTGCGCGCAGGGAAGGGGCTCTTCCTCACCGGAGATGCCAGAGCGATCGCGGCGTGGCCCAAGGAGCTTGTGGCTACGCCGGACGAGGCGCTGACGGCGCAGCTGCTCGAGGGATTCCCCTGGGAGCAGTTCCACGGCCTGGGTAAGGGCGAGCGCGGCCGGCTGAGCGACAAGCCTCCCTTCCAGGCATACCGCTTCGGGAACGGGCGTGTGATCGTCTTCACCGCCCGCTTCGGCTCCTACTCCTGCCTCGTGCCTTTGAACAGCGCCATTGAGGGTCTCGACGGCGCGACCGACCGGATCCTCGCCTGGCACGCACGCGCCATGCTCCTGGCGGCTAGCCGGCCGGCCCGCGCGCAGGTCGCTCTTCAGGCGCCGCAGTCTAAGCCCGCCGCGGGCGCGCCGTTCGCGCTTCCCGCGCAGGTGAAGGGCGAGGGCGTTGCTGACCTGCTCGTGCGCGTTCAGGACGACCACGACGTGGTTGTCTACCAGGGAACGCAGAAGCCTGCTGACGGCAAGGCGCAGCTCTCGCTCCCCGCGCTCCCTGCCGGTCGGCGCTACTTTGTGGACGTGGCCGCACGCAATGCTCAGCGCGAGTGCCTCGGCTTCGGGTGTGCGCTTGTCGAGGTCACTGGTGGCCCGGAGATCCGTGAGATCGCGCTCAACCCCTCGGTTCGGGTTCATCCGGAAGCGGTGCCGATGGTCTCGCTGACTTCCGGCGGCGTGTTGGCGTGCGAGGCGACGGTGGGCTCGCTGCCCGCGGGCCAGGCGGCATCGATGCGCTGGGAGGTTCGCGATGCGTTCGACCGGCTGGTTGCCAGGGCTGTCTCGCCCGTGGGTGCCAACGGGAAGGCACAGGCGCAGCTGAGGCTCCCGCCGGCGGTAACGGTATATCACCAGCTCGATAGCACGCTTCTCGTGGGCGAACGCGTGCTGGCCATCCGGAGCGAGCGGTTCACCGTGCCCGTGCCCTACCCGTATGACGACTTCACGGTCCTCCTCTGGTCCTATCCGGGTGGCGACCCGGTCATCCGGAAGACGAATCGCGCGAGCTTCGACCTGGGCACGGAGATGATGGATCTCTGCCACATGCGCGGCTACACCGACGCCGGGGCGGCGCGCGAATACGCGCTTGCCGCGCGCTCTGGACTGCGCCTTGTGCCCTACGTCACGCGGATCGCCGGGGAAGGGGGCGAGGGGAATGTTCTGAAGCCAGGGCTGTTCGATACGAAGTTCCTGGAGCGCGAGAGCGCATCGATCCAGATCGCCACCCGGCAGGCGGTGCCCTACCGGCCTGCGGCCTACACCCTGGGCGATGAGAACTACCTCTGCCGGTCCACCGTGGAGGTGTGCGCGGCGCCCGAGACGATGGCGGAGTTCCGAAAGTGGCTGCAGGCGCGCTACGGCACCATCGAGGCGCTGAATGCGGCCTGGAAGACACGCTACACCGGGTTCGATGCGATCCGCGCGCCGATGTGGTTCGCCGAGGCCGCCAAACAAAAGGAGAGCTTCGCCGCGTGGTTCGACCACCGCGCCTTCATGGACGAGGCGTTTGCCCTGGCGCATGAACGCTTCGCCGAGGTCGTGCGCAAGGAAGACCCGGGCGCGAAGGTGGGTTGGGATGGTTTCCTCGGCTACCACTGGCAGTCGGGATACGACTTCCACCGCCTCTCTCAGAACCTGGATCTCAACCAGGTGTACACGACGTACTTCCCTCAGGGCGAGCTGGTCCGCTCCTTCGCGCGGCCAGGCGCGCTGACGGGTGAATGGAGCAACATCGTCGCCGATAAGGAAGACGGCTTCTCGGCGGTCGCCTGGCACCACCTCTTCAAGGGACACAACTCCTCATGGTGGTGGACCCTGTGGGGGTGCGACTACACTCCGTTCAACCCGGATACCTCTGTCGCAGCGATGGGCGAGTGGTTCTTCCGATCGGTGGATGAGATCCGCGCTGGGCCTGGCAGGCTGCTTGTCGGCGCGAAGCGCGACGATAGCCGCATCGGCGTGTGGTACTCGCACACCGATTACTACGCGGCCCGGCTTGCCGAAGAGCTAGTGCCCAACGCTCCGTTCGCGGGCGCTGGCTGGCTGGATGACCACCGCGGCCTCCTGCAGGCGATCGAGGATCTTGGCTGCCAGTACCGCTATGTCGCCGCAGCTGAGGTCGAGGCCGATCCGAAGGTGCTCTCTCAGTTCAAGGTGCTCTTCCTGCCGCTGGCGACCTGCCTCTCGGATAAGCAGGTGGCGGCGATCCGCGACTGGGTGGCGGCAGGAGGCACGCTCGTCGCGGATGGCCGCGCAGGCATCCTCACCAGCAACGGCGTGATCCGGCAGTCCCGACCGTTCGACGACCTCTTCGGCGTGCGCAGCCCGGCCGGGCTTGCGGCGTTCACTCGCAAGCCGGTGGAGAGCTCGATTCCGATGCTCGCGGACGAGACGCTGAAGGTTTCGATCATGGAACCGGACGTGCGCCTCGCCGGAGGTCATGCCGAGTTCAGCAGCGGCGAGACCCCCATCATCGTCTCCCACACCTTCGGCAAGGGCCGGACCCTCCTGGTGAACGTGCCGTTCCAGACCTATCGCGCCGTACGCTCGACCAGCCACGCCGACCAGGCTCTCGAGGTGCTTGGCAACGCGATCGCTACCGCGGGCGTGCAGCCCTACGCGCGGGTATGGACGGCGTCTGGCCGGGCGCAGTGCATCGAGCAGTCGCTCTTTGTTGACGGCGGGCTGAAGTACCTCGCGCTCGAGCAGGATATCCTCGAGCCTGGCCAGCCAGCCCAGGAAGCGACGCTCACGCTGCCGCAGCCGGCGTTTGTCTACGACGTGCGCGAGGGCAAGCCCATGGGGCAGGGGCGAACCTCCTCCTGGCGGGTGAAGATCTCTCGCGGGCGTCCGCTCCTCTATGCGCTGTTGCCTTACCAGGTGCGCGAGGTTCGTGCGCAGGCACCAGCGACGGCCACCGCGGGCGAAACCGTGACGGTGCGCGCGAGTGTGGCGGCCTCCGAGGGCACGCCGGGCCGGCACGTGGTCCATGTCAGCGTCTTCGCGCCCGGGGCGCAGAAGCCGCATCGCCTCTACTCCACGAACATCGAGTGCCCGAATGGGCAGGGCACGGCGGTGATCCCGTTCGCGCTGAATGACACTCCGGGAGAATGGCGCCTGGAGTTCAAAGACACTGCCTCGGGAGTGAAGGCGACGCGCACCGTCCGGGTGAGCGCCGCGCGGGGTCGGTAAGCCGGCTGGCGCACGGGTGAGTCCCGGCGTACCAGCAGCGGAATAGGCCGCAGTACTGCCGGTAGCGCCCCCGTCTGAGGACGGGGGCGCTACCGGCACGCTTTTTGGGAAGCCGCCCGCCAGAGCAGGGGAAGTGCTTCCTACCCTACGGGAATGCAGGCCGCCTGATTAATACTTGATTCACGCTCCGCACTGGCCGCGCTGGCGGAGGAAGTGGTCGGCTAGGACGAGGGCGGCCATCGCCTCCACGATGGGGACGGCACGGGGGAGCACGCACGGGTCGTGCCGGCCCCGGGCCACCAGGCGCACAGGGTTGCCCGCTTCATCCACGCTCTCCTGCTCGCGCGAGATGGTGGCCGTCGGCTTGAAGGCGACGCGGAAAAGGATCGGCTGGCCGTTGGAGATCCCTCCCTGGATGCCGCCGGAGCGGTTGGTCCGTGTGCGAATCTGACCTCCCTCGCTGGTGAAGGGATCGTTGTGCTCCGAGCCCTTGAGCCGCGTGCCGGCAAATCCAGATCCGACCTCGAAGCCCTTGGCCGCCGGAAGCGAGAGCATCGCCTTCGCCAGATCAGCATCCAGCTTGTCGAAAACCGGCTCGCCCCAGCCGGCGGGCGCGCCGTGAATTACGCACTCGACCACCCCGCCGAGCGAGTCGCCCTCCTCTCGGGCGGCCTCGATGCGGGCGATCATTTCGCGCGCTGCGTCGGGATCCGGGCAGCGGACTGGGGTGGCCTCCACGCTCTCCTCAGTCACCGACTCCGGATCAATGTTGGCCGTCACGGTGTGGACCTGGCGCACGTAGGCGACGATGCGCGTATCCGAGAAGGTGCGGAGCAGCTTGCGGGCAACGGCGCCGGCGGCAACGCGGCCAATCGTCTCTCGCGCGCTGGCGCGGCCTCCGCCTTGCCAGTTGCGGATGCCATACTTCGCCTGATAGGTGAAATCGGCGTGGGATGGCCGGTAAATCGTTCGGAAGTCGGCGTAGGCCTCCGGGCGAGCATCCTTGTTCCAGACAAGGATGCAGATGGGGGTTCCCAGCGTCTTCCCATCAAACAGCCCGGAGACGATTTGCGCGCGGTCCTCCTCCTGGCGCGGTGTCGTGATGTGGCTCTGACCCGGCCGGCGTCGATCGAGCTCGCGCTGGATCTCCTCGAGGGAGAGCTCCATCCCAGGGGGGCAACCGTCAATGGCGACGCCGACAGCGCCGCCGTGCGACTCGCCCCACGTCGTGATACGGAATGCATGGCCGAAGGTGTTTCCCATGGGCGTATCTTATCACAGCCGGGGATGGGCGTCAACGCCCGCCTGGAATGGGCGCGCCGCGTGCCGCGTTTGACGGAGCGGGCAGGCAGTGCTATAATTCCCACTGGGCCGCCGGTGTGCGTCCGCGGCCCAGGGAGTATGGAGCGTGCGTCTCATCACAGTGATCAAGAGTAAGATTCACCGGGCGACTGTGACCGATGCCGACCTCGATTACGTGGGCAGCATCACCATCGACCGTGACCTGATCGAGCGGGCCGGTCTGGTGCCTGGCGAGAAGGTCCACGTCTGGAACGTGACCAACGGCCAGCGTTTCGAAACTTACGTGATGCCCGGCGAGCGCGGCAGCGGGATCATCTGCGTCAACGGCGCGGCGGCGCACCGCGTGCGCGTGGGCGATAAGGTGATCATCGCGGCGTTCGTGCTCACCGATGAGCCGGTGGAGCCCCGGATGATCCTGGTCGATGAGCAAAACCGCTTCGCCGGCACGCTACATCTCACCCCGTGACCCCTACCGCTCTCCTCTCAACGGCCGGCCGACACTCCGCTCTGAAGCCGGGCACGCGCCGCGCGGCTCCGCGAAGCAGAACCGCGCGGGCGTCACAACGTGCCTTCGGTAGCGAGCGATGTCCTGTCACTCCTCCTCGCCGGGCGGAGTATCGATATCGCTGAGGCAGAGGCGGTCGATGCGGGGCGCGAGCGCGAGCTGGCCAGCGCCCTCGCGCGCGTAGACGCGGAAGGTGAAAGGCCCCTTCTTCAGGTTGAAGGCGACCGGTACGCCGGGGGGAGGCGTGGTCGACCCCCCCCCACGCCCGGTCCAGTGCCATTTCTTGTCGTGCTGGCCGCAGTTCCCTAGCACCTTCGACATCGCGAGCGTGGGCTCCTCGTCGGGCAGAACGACGGCAAAGGAGTCGTCCGCTCCGCTCGGGTAGCGGACGCGTGCCCAGAGGGTCCATCGTCCGTCGTGCGGGATCTGCACGGTATACTCGCAGTACCAGGGCTGGGGTTGGGCGCGGTCGGCCGCCTTCGTCGGCACGATCACATCGCCACTGGCTTCTGGCTCCCGGATTCCCACGGTCGATCCCTTCGCCATCGCGCCCTCGATCCTAGAATAGGCCTCGGCTTCAATGAAGATGCGAGTCGGGGGGCGGGTCCGCACCGCGGCACGCTCCAGGAGGGCGCTCACCTGTGCCGCGCTTCGCCCGGGGAAATAAAGCGTGGTGCGCACCGGCCCTACTGGGACGATGGCCTTGCCGGCCTCGGTCGTGACCTGGATCTGACGGCCTTCCAGATTCGTGGCGCGAACCTCGCGCGGCTGGAGATCGAGGAGCAGCTGGCCATCACGGAAAGCGTGCCAGATCGTGGCCACGCCCTGGTTCTCGATCTCACCGACGCAGGCGCGCACATCCCGGCTGCCGCCCACCTTCTCCAGAGGCTCCACCGGAATGAATCGCGGGGCCTTCCCGGGAGCGAGCAAGAGGGCGAAATCTTTGCCCTGCTCGGCGAGCTGCTTCCGCGTCGCCTCGTCCACGGCGCGGCGCATGCGCAGGTCATCATACACCCGGAAAAGATCCAGCAATCCGGGGGTGAGCGGGTGCGCCTCCATCTGCTCGAAGCTCGTCTCCAGGGAGACGGGCGCGTCATAAGCGAGTGACTTGCACAGCAGATACTCGAACTCGTCGAACTGGAGGCCGTCGGTATCGCGGTCTTTGGGCCAAATGCCGAACCAGCCTAGCTCGCCCGGCATCAGATCCTGGCGCATCGAGAGCATGTAGCGCACCGACTTATCGATGTGCCCGCGCACGGTGGGCCAGTTCTCCACGGACGCGCCGGCGACGATGGCTCCGCGCAGGGTGTTGATGTAGGTATCTACTGTGGCGCTTCGAGAGAACGAGTGCCAGAGGAGGTGCGTCATCACCGTGCCCATGTGAATGACGGGACGGCGCTGGAAGCGACGCATCGCCTGCTCCTGGAAGTTCGAGGCATAGTAGAAGTACCGCCTGCGGTCCACATCCTCGCCGCCGTCGAAGTAGATCATATCGAAGCCGCAACGGTTGAAGATACCTGCCAGGCGCTCGGCGACCTCATCCATCAGGTCCGTCTCTTGATCGATGATGTAGCCGTTGATACAGCCATCGACGCCATAATGGAGCGCCTCCGTGCCGGCGGGGTGCGCCGCGGGCTTCGTGCCCCAGGCGCCACGCTTGCAGCCCAGGAAGGTGTCCCAACGGCCCTCGGGACCAATCGAATCGTATTGTATGATCTCGTCTCCCAGGATCACCTCCTGGTGCTTCTTCACTCCGCCTTCCCACGTCTTTTGCTGTGCGACCGGGCTGCCGGGCCAGTCGCGCAGATCGGTTGCGCAGCGGATCTCCGTCTGGTCGGCGGTGATCGCTCCTGCGAGGGTGCTCTTCCGGTCGACCCAGAAGCGCCGGTCGGGCTTTGGCGTGACGTAGGGATCGCGTTTCGCGACCTTGGAGACGAAGGCATGCATGCCCACCTTGATGCCGGCGGCGTGCAGCTTATCCACAAGGCGCTTCAGACCTGCCTCGCCATCGGGAAAGCGCTGTTGGTTGAAGAGATAGTGCCCAGGCGAGGCGCACCACGAGCCACTGGAGATTAGCACCTGGCGGATGCCGGAGCGCCGGCAGTATTCGATCATGCGGTCGGCATCCTCCTGGCCGAGGGTGAAGAACCAGTAGGCGCCTCGCACATCTTCGGTCTCTTTGGAGGACGTGCCGTCGGGGGCCTCATTCGTCAGCAGCCCGAAAGCGTGCGCTGCCCGGCGCAGGAGCGGGCGGATCTCGGTAGTCGGCGAGACGAGAAGCGCAGCCGATGCGCCCTCCAGTCGCGGGCCAGGGGCATCCTGGCTGGATGCACGGAGGCGCGCCCCTTCCTTCGCCGTGGATGCGCCGCAGTCCACCTGGCGGTTCGCGGCCATCAGGCAGACGGCCGTCCTATCGTCCCAGGCGATGTTGAGCCGGCGGCCGACGTTATCGGTGATGGCGATGGGCACCTGGAGCAACGTCACGCGCTCCGGGCGCGTGCCCTCGATCTTGCTCAGTCGAAAGCGAATCCAGGCCGGTTCTACGCTCACATCGTAGGTGAGGAGCGTATCCACGCCGGCAAAGCGCAGCTGGAGCTGCTCCCCGGCGCGGGTCGCAGAGACGGCCCGGTGTTCCTCGCCACTTACGAGAACGGTGGCCACGGGCAGTTTGGCCTGAGACGCACACAACTCACGCCCCGTCGCCCGCTCGACGAGCGAGCGGGCGGTCGCGTTGTCGCCGAGCGTGAAGCGCATCGCCGCGTTCTCCCAGATCACATCGGCGCACACAGTCTCGACCGGAAGCAGGAGCATCAGGGCGATGGCCCAGAGGTAGCGGCTTCCCATCGGGTTCCTCCATTCTTGCCCGTGATCCCACCACGCGCGACTATCGGGTCCGGCGGGGAAATCAGCTTCTCAGCTCATCGGCATGAGCACGCACTTTGCGGATAGCATCCAGGATGAGATCCATCTCCTCGGTCGTCTCGCCAAGGAAGAGCGCGTGCGGGAGAGAGAGAGCCTGCGTCGCGTGGACGCGCTCCGCGGTCGGGCAGACCGTCTTCGTGTAATCCACCGGCTTGCCATAGAGCGGGCAGCGCACGGGACAACCGGTGCGCCCGAAGTTCATGCTCTGGAATAGTGGGTTCCTGTAGATCGGCTGGCCATGCGCGCCCACGGCCATTGGCACGCCCTCCGCCTGGATCGCCTGAAGGAACCGGTCGCGCGGCACGCCGTCGAACTCCTCCTGACGATAGCAGAGGTTCAGATAGTAGAAACCCCAGCGCGTCACTCGGGGATCGCGCTCGATCGGGTCGACGCCGGGGATCTCCTTGAGACCCTTGGCGAGATAGGTGGCGTTGCGCTCGCGCCGTGCCGTCTGCTCCTCCAGGCGGGAGAGCTGCGACAGGAGAATCGCGCCCTGGAACTCCGTCATCCGCAGGTTGGATGCCACCCGGTGGAACTCATAGAAGGGCCGGCCCGAGATCCGGCCGATGTGATGGAAGGAGTAGGCCTTTTCTGCCAGCTCTGGGTCGTTGGTCAGAACGGCGCCGCCCTCGCCGCAAGTGAGCGTCTTCCCCATCTGGAAGCTGAAGGTGCCCAGCGATCCGAGGGCACCCACGCCGACGCCCTTCCACTGAGAGGCGTGAGCGTGCGCGCAGTCCTCAATAATGGCGATTCCACGGCGCTTCGCGATCTCCAGGATGCGGTCCATGTCGCACGGGTATCCGCCGTTATGCACAACCACTGCGGCGCGCGTCCTCTCGGTGATCGCGGCCTCCATGGCGTCCGGGTCGATGTTATAGGTGTTCGCGTCCACGTCCACGAAGACAGGCACCGCGTTCACGAGAGCGATCGCCGTGGCGCTTGCCACGAAGGTGAGCGCCGGCACGAGGACCTCGTCGCCGGCTTCAATGCCCGCTGCTTTGAGCGCGCACTCGATTGCCTGGGTACCGTTGGTGACGGCGATGCAATATTTCGCGTCGTGGAACCGTGCGAAAGCATCCTCGAAGCGGCCCACCTGCGAATCCGCCGCGTTGGCATAGCCCCCGCGCCACCAGATGCCGCTCCGCACCACCTCGGCGAGCGCCTGCTCCTCACGCTCGTCGCGCTCCGGCCATGGCCTGGCCAAAGGACGCGTGATCGCCTTCTCTCCACCATGGATCGCCAGCTTGCCCATCGCTCTCTCCTTCTTCGGTAGGAAACGCGCGTGCCGGGTGCGCCGGATCGCCACGGGGCAACCCGGTCGCCGTCGCGCGCGGTGTGTAGGAGTTCGCCAACACGCGGGCGTTCGCCTTCTTGGCACATGCGCGTGAGGTACCCCCCGCCGCCACCTACGTGGGCCAGGGCGGGGGCTCGGGAATCCCGCAAGTCTGCAATAACTCGCGCATGTTGAGGCCGAGGACGCGGCGCTTGATCTCGTCGCTCACGCGTGCCAGGAGAATGGGGCCCAACCCGCAGCCGAAGTTCAGGTCGCTCATATCGGAGCCCCACAGCACGCGGTCGGGTCGCAGGTCGCGCATCCCGCGCTCGAACGCCTCGTGGGCAATCGGCAGGCAGGTGCAGATCCAGAGGTTGTTGTACTCCCGAACCAGCGAGGCCCGCCCTGGGTCCCAGTGCCCCGTGATGAACTGCGCGTTCGGGTAGCGCCGCAACCGCTCCTCCAGCGGGGCCCCCCACGAGTGGTTCAGAATCGGCATCCGGTGCTCGTGCGCGAAGCCGCAGATGAGATCGAGGAGCGGGCCGTCGTCGGGATAGCCCTGGTAGCGGTTGATCAGTTTGATCCCGACAAAGCCAAGGTCACGGCAGCGTTCCAGCTCGGGCAGGACGTCGCGCTCGAAGAGGGGGTTGACCATCGCCAGGCCGAGGAAGCGCCCGGGCACGCGCCGGCAGGCGTCCGCGACCAGGTTGTTGCCGTAAGCCACCTCGCCGGTCTGCACCCCGGCGAACTGGAAGAGGAACGCGCCGCGGATGTTCAGCCGGCGCATCTC
>ERZ795060.1218-NODE-1218-length-30961-cov-6.550379_pt1 | contig 30961 bp, 17 predicted proteins | sample MGYA00375144_ERZ795060 | MGnify/ENA primary metagenome ERZ795060 (study PRJEB30189, sample SAMN05720157) | activated sludge metagenome | isolation source: anaerobic digester from wastewater treatment plant | place: Japan | collected 2015-05-15 ...
TGTCATGATGAGCACACGATGGGGCCCTACGACGTGCGCGCGCAACAGCCCGATATCGTCGCGGTCTCGGCGCTCACTACGGCCGCGCGGCGCGCCTACGCGATCCTGACGGAAGCCCGCGAGACGCTGAGCTGGCAATCCCGGCGTGTCCGCTCGCTCATCGGCGGGATCCACGCCACGGCGCTTCCCCTGGAGGCGATCCATTACGCCGATGGTGTGGTGCGTGGCGAGACGCCCCCGGTGCTGCTCGAGGCCGCCCTCGAGTGGTGCATCGAGCAAATTGAAGAGGAGGGCTCGGAGCGGCGCGTCTTTGAGCATGCCCCCAACGCGCGCATGGAGACGCTGGAGCGCCGCCCGATCCCCGACCGCTCCTGGTACGATCCCAAACGCTACCTGCTCCCCAACACGCTGCAGACCTCCGTGGGCTGCCCCTTCGACTGCAGTTTCTGCTCCGTGACCTATGAATATGGCATGAAGCAGCGACATACGGACTATGAAGACCTGGAGAAGGAGATTGCCCAGCTTCCACGCCGGCTCACAGCGATTATCGACGATAACTTCCTGCCGAACCCCCGGGGAGAGCACGCGAAGCGCGTCTGCCAGATGCTCCGCCACCACCGCATCCCTTGGGTGACCGAGTTGACCGCGCTCACCCTTTTCCGCAATTGGCGCGAGTTGGTGCCCCTCTTCTCCCGATCCTGCTGCGTCGGGATCTACATGGGGATCGAGTCGATCACCGCCAAGCTGGCGAAGTCCACCTCGCTTCAGAACTACATCGATCTGATCCGCTGCATCCATGACCATGGGATGGGTGTTCTTGGCGCCTTCGTCTTTGGCGTTCACGACGACGAGGGGCCCGGGGTGTTCGAGGAGACGGTGGAGTGGGCAAGGAAGGCGAAACTCGACTACGCCCAGTTCTCGATCAACACCCCGGAGCCGGGCGCGCGCGACTATGAGCACGCGGTGCGCAACAACCTGATCACCGACTGGAACTGGGAGCACTATGATGCCGAGCACCCCGTCCGGCGGTTCGCGAATATCACTCAGGAGCAGATGTATCAGGGCCTGCGCAACGCCTACAAGTGGTTTTACGGGCTCTCTTCTTTGAAGGAGCGGATGCTGGGGCAGTTTAGCGATTTCCTCAAGGGGAGCTCGATGTGCGAGGATAGCAGCGAGTTTTGGTGGAAGCGCCTGAAAACAATGGCGCTTCATACCAGCGTTGGCCTCTACCTGCGCGGCACCGCCAACGGCTACAGCCGGCGCGGCAACGTGGAGGCGTATCAGGCGGGCATCGACCCGGAGCCGAACCCCCTGGTGCTGGAACAGTTTGGCCCCGGAAGCCCGGAGGGGCAGTACGACGCCCGTGCCCGGATGAGGGAGCTTCGCGGCGAGCTGTCGCGGCGCACGGCTCAGATTCTGAAGGGGCGCTTCCCGCTCACCATCACCGGCCTCCAGGGCCAGGGCCCGGCGATTTCGCCCAGCCCGTCGGCCCTCCCGAGCGAGTGAGCTGTCCGTGCGGGGGAATCTGGGGGAGGGGACCACGGCTCCACATCGAATACCCCAGCGGGCGGGATCATCCCGCCCGCCCTGGGGCGATTCGAACCCAGGGGGAATGACAGGGAGTATGAGATGGGCCATCTTCTGCTTCAGCCGGGCGCCCGCATCCTCTTCCAGGGCGATAGCATCACGGATGCCGGGCGCAGCCGCGAGAACGACGCGCTTCTCGGATCCGGCTATGCCAACCTGATCGCCGCGTGGCTCTCCGCCCGCTATCCCGGGCGCGAGCTCACCTTCCTGAACCGTGGCGTCAGCGGCAACCGCGTCTACGACCTGGAAGAGCGCTGGACGCGCGACTGCATCGACCTGCACCCGGATTGGGTCTCCATCCTGATCGGGATCAACGACACCTGGCGGCGCTACGATAGCGGCAAGCTCTCGCCGATCGAGGAGTTCGAGGCGTGCTACAGGCGTCTCCTCGACCGCGTGAAGGCAGAGACCTCCGCCCGCGTCATCTTGCTGGAGCCATTTGTGCTTCCAACCCCGCCCGACCGCGTTGCCTGGCGCGAGGATCTCGACCCGCGCATCGCCGCGGTTCGCCGCGTCGCCGCGGATTACGGGACGCTCTACGTGCCGCTGGATGGCCTCTTTGCCGCGGCGGCGGCGCAGCGCCCGGCCGCCTTCTGGGCAGCCGACGGCGTGCATCCAACCCAGGCCGGCCATGCCCTGATCGCTCAGGCGTGGATCCGCGCGGTGGATGAGGGGTAGCCACCCCCGGCTTGTAGGCTGTGTGAAGAGGGGCCGGCCTTCTGGCTGCCGCCGGCCCCTCGCGCTCACTTCTTGCGGAGCACCTGGCCGGGGCCAGCCCCGGTGTGCTCGCCATCGCGCACCACGATCTCGCCGTTGACCACCACCAGGTCGATCCCCTCGGGGTACTGGTGCGGCTCGGTGTAGGTCGCCGTGTCGCGAATCGCGGCGGGATCGAAAACGACGATATCGGCAGCCAGGCCCTCGCGGAGGATACCGCGATCGGTGATCCCCATCCGCGCGGCCGGGCCCGAGGTGACACGCCGGATCCCCTCTTCGAGCGAGTGGAGGCCCTCATCGCGCACGTAGCGCCCGAGGAATCGCGGGAAGGTGCCGTAACTCCGCGGGTGTGGCCGGCCGCGCCCCAGGGGGCCATACGGCGCGAACGCCAGTCCGTCCGTGATCACCAAAGCGAGCGGGTGTTTGAGGAGCCCGCGCATATCCTCCTCGCACTGCGAGTGGATTACCATGTTCACCTGGAGGTGGTCATCCACCAGGAGACGCAGGAACGCCTCCTCGGGCGTGGCACCCATCATCCGGGCGACTTCCGGCATCTCCTTGCCCTCGAAGCCACGGTTCATCTCGCTTCCGACGGAGGTGATCAGCACCCGCTCCCACTCGTAAGGCGGCGCGCCGAGGCCGCTGTGGTAGCCCGAGCCCCCGTGGCGCAGCTCGTGCAAGAGGCGGGCGATCGCCGCCGGGTCGCGGAGGCGGGCGACGATCTCATCGGTGGTGCCGCGGAGCGCCCACTGGGGCAAGAGCGTCGAGAGCATCGTGCTCCCCGCGGTGTACGGGTAGAGGTCGAAGGCGATGTCGTTCCCCTCCTCACGCGCCTGGCGAATCCGCTCCGCTGCCTCGGCGGCCCGGCCCCAAGCGGCCTTCCCCGATGCCTTCAGGTGGCAGATCTCGGTGCGCGCGCCGCTCCGCCGGGCAACCTCCAGCGCCTCCTCCACCGCTTCCATGAGCTGCACGCCCTCATGGCGCATGTGCGTGGTGTAGACGCCATTCCCCTCGGCCGCCGCGCGCGATACGGCGACCAGCTCCTCGGTATCGGCGAACATGCTCGGGTTGTAGATGAGCCCGGTGGAGACGCCCAGGGCGCCCTCGGCCATTGCCTGCCGGATCTCCGCGGCGATGGCGCTCCGTTCCTCCGGGAGGGCCTCTCGCTCATCAAAGCTCATCACGTGGGCGCGCACGGCACCGTGGCTAACCAGGGCGCCGACGTTTACCGAGGGCCGGGCGGCGGCGAGGCAATCAAGGTAGCTGGCGAAGCTCTCCCAGGTCCACTCCACGTCGCCGGTGAGGAAGGCGAACGCCTGGCGCAGCGGCCCGCGCAGCTCCGGGCGTACGGGTGCCACCCCCATGCCGCAGTTGCCCACCACGAGCGTCGTCACGCCCTGGTGCACCATGCTTTCCGCGCGCGGGTTAACCAGAAGCGTGAGATCGGAGTGGGTGTGCATATCGATGAATCCTGGGCAAACCACCTTTCCCCGGGCATCCACGCGCTCGCGGCACTCCACGCCGCTCAGGTCGCCGATAGCGGCGATGCGGCCGTCGCGCACGCCGAGATCAGCCCGGATACCCGGTCGCCCCGTGCCATCGATCACTTCCCCGCCAACAAACACCAAATCGAGCATCGATCGCCTTCTTCCCAAACGAGACGCGTCACCGCATCAGGGATGCGCGCTCTTACGCCTGCTCGCGAGACCCTTCGCCGCAGCGCAACAGCTGGAACTTGGTCACGGGGTCGGCAACACGCACGGCATCCAGCCCAGTGAGCTCTACCAGGAGCACCTCCAGAACGTGCCAGGTGACGATGCCGGCGCGAATGCACCCGGTGACCGTCTTCTCGCCCCGGCCGCACGCCGCGTGCAGGTGGAGCACCGGCTTGCCACTCTCATCCGGGAAAAGCGTGCCCACGCCAGCCGCCTCGTGTACCCCCTTCAGCGTGCCTACCTGGGGCACGGGCGGCAGGCTCTCTCCGTCTTCTGGTCCGACTACCAGCCGGCTGCCATCCTCGACGCCGCCGACCAGGATCACCAGCCCGGATCGCACGCCCTTCTCCGCGGCGAAATCCTCCAGCGCCTGCGGCATCGGATCTCCATGCTCCAGACGAATGGCAAAGACGCGTCCAATCTGCCCTTCTGTATACTGCATCTGTCCCCTCGCAAACACGCGAACCGTGGCTATGACGCCGTCGCGCGCCGGTGAAAGAATCGCCCGGCAAACCACTCACCTGTTCGATGAGCAGGAGCACGCAACCTCCCCGCGGAGAAGCCGGACCGCCGGCCCCCTTCAGGATTCACCGCGACCGGCACGCGGTCGCTCGCTTTCCCTGGGGCCGGCGTGCGGTCCGAGGCTAGGGATGGGGCGGGTAGTCGGGGGGTAGGATGCGCGGCCAGGGCGACGATGCGCTTCCGAGCCCGGAACGGTGAGGCTCCCTACGCTTCTCTTGACGTCTCCCGCCCGCCATGCTACACTGGCAGGCAAGAGGGGGCGGCACGAGCGCCGACCTCGGAGGGCGAACGTGAGTATGGCTACCACACTGCGACTGGCAGCGGCTGCAGCACTCATCTGTATGGCGCTGTCTGGAGGAGGCGCTATGGGCGCTGAAGCGAAACCCCCGACGGATTGGTCGGATTGGGAGCGCTATCGCGCGGGAGTGCAGCACCCGGCAAGCTCGATCAAGCAGGCAGACCTGGAGCGCGCGCAGGAGAATGTGAAACGATATCCTTGGGCACAAGCCTACGTGGATAGGCTGCGCGCGAGCGCCGATACCCTGGTGCCACGAATCACCCCAGAGTATCTCGTCCGCATGCTCGAGCGCACTACCCCGGGGTGTGTAGGCCCCTGTCCTGCCTGCCGGGCGAAGGGCCTTCCCTGGCATCCCAATGGCCAGTGGAGTTGGAATGAGCAGACCCCGGACCAGCTCACCTGCAACATCTGCAAGACGGTCTTCCCGAACGAGGAGTTCCCCGAGGATATCGTCTTGCAAAGCAAGTGGGACCCCGAGCAGAAGTTCACCTTTGTTGGCCAGGGACCGCCGTTCCGGTGCTTCGGTTACAACGCGCGCCCCAGTCTCACCGGCATCATTCGCGCCCGGAAAGTAAGCCAGATCACTTCCCACCTGCGCACGCTTGCCCATGCCTACGCGCTGACGCAGGATGCGCGCTATGCCCGGGCGGCACGCGCCATCCTCCTTCGAATGGCGGAGGTGCTTCCGCGCTACTTGGTGCGCGCCGGATACGCCTACGGCGAATATGCCGACTGCGATCCCCATGTGGCCGCCCGGCAGATCAGCAATCTGCCAACCGATGAGCTGGTGGTGCCCCCGAACAAGCCAGACCGGAAGCTGCACACCGGCTACTGGTCTGCCAGCCGGCTCGGCACTTCCGGGATGGATGGCGGCCTGATCTGCACCATCACGGAAGCGTATGACCTCACCTGCATGGCGAAAGAGGGCGACACTCCGATCTTCTCGGACGAGGACCGGGTGCGCATCGAGCGCGACGTGTTGCTGGAAGGGGCATATCTGGCCGCGTGCGATCCAGCGATCAACAACAAGTCGGTGGGCAATCGCGCCGGCGCGGCGATGGTGGGGATGTGCGTTGGCCACCCGGGCCTGGTCCATTTCGGCCTGGATGGCTTCCGCCGGACTGTGGAGGAGTGGTTCCTCCCCGATGGAGGCACAAGCGAATCGGCCGCCTACGCGATGATGACGATGGGCGGCGTTCGCAACTTCGCGCTGATGTTCCGCGGCTACTCCGATCCGCCCGGCTACCGCGGCCCCGATGGCACCCGCCTCGACAACTTCGATGCCTGCCGCGATACGCGCTATGGCGACTGCTGGCAGGGCCTGGTCTGGACGCTGCAGGGCGATCTCTTTCATCCTCCTTCCGCTGATTCTTACCGGACAACCCGGATCAATGCATCTTTCGCCGAGCTGCTCGCCCTCGGCTATCCGACGCCCGAACACATTGCCCTCCTGAAGGAGCTGAGCGGTGATGAAGCGCCTGGGTCGCCGCAGGCAGCGATCTTCTACCGCGAGCCCGGCCTGGAAGCACGTTCCGTTCCGCCGCTCTCCTTGCCCGATATCGTCTTCCCCTTCCTTTCCCAGGGCAACCTGCGCACCGGCGAGAATGGCCGCAAGAGCCTGGCCCTCCTCAACGCCAGTGATTGGGGCGGGCACCACCACATGGACAGCCTGGATCTCTACTACTGGAAGGACGGGCACGAGCTTCTCTCGGACCTGGGCTACCTGTGGGATCACCCCGATTCCTACCAGACGCGGCGCACCTTCGCGCATAACCTGGTGGTGGTCGATCGGAAGGATCAGAAGACGCGCGACCGCGGTGGCAGCTTTCATCTCTTCGGCTGTACGCCGCGCGTGAAGGTAATGGAAGCCTCCTCTCGGGCCTATGATGCTGCATCCACCTACCGGCGCACGTGCATCCAGGTGGATCACGGGGATGCGGGGTCCTACCTGGTGGATCTCTTCCGCGTCGAGGGTGGCACCGAGCGCGATTACGTCTTCCATGGACCGGGCGGTGACTATCAGGTGACGGGCCTCGCGCTGGCGCCGGATGGCCAGGTGGAGCGCGAGGTGCGCTTTGCCCTGCGCTTCCCGCTGGCGCGCGTGGGCGAGCTGTACGTGGCCGATGTGGAGATCCGCCGGGTGATGCCTGGCGAACAGGAAGGCCCTAACCTGATCGCACCGATCCTGGGCGAGGTGGGAAGCCAGCCGGCCGGATGGGGCTACTACTCGGGAGATGGAACGGGCGATTGGGGCATCGCGCCCTCGGACGAGGCGGGCGGGCGGTGCATGCGCGTGCGCGCGCTCAAGCCGCACGAGAATGGCCGGATGAACGTCGCCCTCCTTGCTGGCAAGTCGGATGGCTATCGGGGGGAAGGGGCGCTATCGGGCTCCATGGGCGCCACCTATAAGGCGCGCTTCCGCCTGCGCGGCAACGTCTCTCAGGTGAGCGTTCAGGCGGTCTATTGGCCCAATGACCCGAAATCGCCTGACGACCGCAGCTACGTGAACATCATCAACGCCCCGGTTGATGAGGGCTGGCAGCATTATGAGGTCACCTTCACCCTACCAACCAGCGTGCTCCCGTTGACCGATGTGCAGCGCGCCGAGGGAGGAAACCCCTGGCAGATCACCTGGTCGCTGGAGGGGGATTACACTTTCGCGGCGCTCGCGCCGGGCGCGCCTGGGGAAACCGTGCGCCTGGGCAACGGTTGGGGCCAGCGCGACCACCGCAACCGCGACCGTGGCGCCGTGCTTCCCTATGTCGTGCGCTCCTCGCGCGGCCCGAAGCCGGTCACGTTCGTGACGCTCTTCGCCGGCGCTCCGAAAGGGAAGCTCCCGGTGCGTGGCATTCGCGTGCTGCCCCTCCCGGCAGATACGCCCTCGGACGCCATTGCCCTCGCGGTGGAGACGGCGCTTGGAACTGATATCGTGCTCTCGCAGCTCCAGCCGCGCGTACTTCGCGTGACCACGCCGCTCGGCGAGCTGGTGACGGATGGCCTAGCAGCTGCGGTTCTGGCGGATGGGCAGGCGCCTGTCACGACCGCGCTCTTCGGGGGAACCCGGCTTTCGCTCGGCGCGGCAAGCGTGACCATCGCCCGCGGCCGCTACGCAGGTCGGGTCGCGGGGACAGGCAGCGCGCGGGGAGAGGCATGGTTCGTCCTGGACGGCGAGCTTCCCAAGGAGGGCGTGCGCCCTGGCGAGACGCTCTTTATCGAGGCGGATGGGATGCGCCGGGCCTACCCCATCCGGCGTGTGGCTGTCGTGGACGGCGAGACACGCGTCTATACGAAGACGGAGGGGACCGGTTTTGAGGCCCGCCCGGGCGAGAGCTGGGAGATCCTGCCCAGCGCCTCCTGGGGGCGGTGAATGGGGGAAGTGACGGGACGTCCGCCTGATGGTTCTCCCATCTTGTGTCCCTTGTGACCGGGAGCCGGCCGGACTCCGCGCTTCGGCGGCTTTCGGCCGTCGAGGAGCGCAGGCTTTACCAGCCGTTGGGATGAATCGGGGGAGCGCGGCGCGCACGTGCGCGAGAGCAGAGTGGCCTCCCCCGTGCATCCCAAGACTGCTCCCAAGAAGGGGATGCTCCGGGGGCGTCGAACTCTAGGCATGGCCAGCACGCGTTGTGCATCATCACCTGTATGAGAGGATAGAAAGAACATGAAGTGGCGAAGGGACCGGCAATCCGGTTTCACGCTCATTGAGCTGCTTGTCGTTATAGCGATCATTGCTATACTGGCGGCCATCTTGTTCCCGGTGTTCGCGCAGGCGCGCGAGAACGCCCGGAAGTCGAATTGCCAGTCCAACCTGAAGCAGATTGGCACCGGCATCCTGATGTATGCCCAGGACTACGATGAGGTGTTGCCCCCATCCTACCTCTACCTGGACTCGGCGAAGACTCAGCTCGCTTGGTGGGAGGATCTCCTTCAGCCCTACGTTAAGAACTACAACGTGATGGCTTGTCCCAGCGACTCGGACGGAGTCTATGCCAACCTGCGCCCGGCGGGAACGGCCAACCCCTTGAAGTTCTCCTACGCCGCGAACGGGCACGGCGGCGGTAGCGGCATCCGGCCGATGGGCGGCGCTGGCACATCCTGCTCGCTCTCGCAGATTCAGACGGTTTCGAACCTGATCCTCATTGGAGAGACGCGGAGCACCTCGACCGGAGGCGGCAAGGAGTGGTGGAGCGTGGATCACGCGGATGCCTACGCAGCCGACGGAGTGGGCCTGATCGACCGCAGGCACTCGAGCGGCTCGAATTGGCTCTTTGCCGATGGTCACGTGAAGTTCCTGAAGAAGACCGAGCGCGAGATGTGGAACCCCACGAAGTAGGCGCTTTCACCAATCGATCGGACGTTGTGCCAGGCGGGCCCAAGCGCCCGCCTGAGCTACGTACGAGCCCCGCGCGGCGAGCGAGAGGATGGATTACCGCTGGGTGAGTTTCGCGAACACCTTGCGGATCGACGCTAGCTCCGGCGGCTTCCCCAGGATGGCATCGATCCCCTCGGGAAACACCCCGGGCTCCATGAAAGTACCCCAGCCGGTGAGCAACACGACAGGCGTCTCCGGGCTCTCGGCCTTGATGGCGAGGGCGACCATGCGCCCGTCAATGTGTGGCATTCCTAGGTCGGTGAGGACGATATCGAACGGCATGCCGTGAAGTAGCGCGTGGCGAAACTGCTGTATCCCCGCCTCGCCCCCCGGGGCTCCCACGACTATGTGCCCATCCGCCTCCAGCATATCCATGAGGGCGGCACGCACGCGGTCGTCATCATCGACGCAGAGGACGCGTAGTGGTCGCGACTGGCAGCAGCCAGAAGAGGGGAGCTCCCGCCTGGCAGCCGCTGGCCCGTCCATTGGGAGAAGCAAGCGCACCGTCGTGCCCTTGCCCGGCTGGCTTTCGATCTCTATGGTTCCTCCATGGCCCTGGACGATGCCCTGAACCATGCTCAGGCCCAGCCCGGTGCCGCTCTGGCCCTTGGTGGTGAAGAAGGGCTCCAGACACTGGCGCAGCGTCTCCGCGTCCATGCCATACCCGGTGTCGCATACTTCGATGGCCAGTAGCGACCGCGACCACGGTCTGGCCCGCAGGGTGATGGAGCCGCCGATGGGCATTGCATCGACGGCGTTTCCGATCAGGTTGGCGAGGGCCTCCCGCAGCGCGCTCTCCACGGCCGTGACGTAGGTAGGCGCGCCATCGGTCTCTATCTTCACGGCAATGGTGACGCCCTGCTGTTGCGGAAGGTCGTGCCAGCGAGGCCGAGTCAGGTCAACCACGTCACGCATCAGGCGCGCGATGTGGATGGAGCGCACCTGATCGCGCCCATCACGCTTGCGGTACAGCTCGCGCATGCGACCAACCGTCTTCTTGATATCATCGGCGGCCATGAGGATGGACTTCAGGTATCTTTGCGCATGCTCATCGAGATCGGGCACTCGCATCGCCAGGAGCTCGGCGTACGTGGTGATCGGCATCAGGGCGTTGTTGATGTCGTGGGCGATTCCGCTTGCCATCTGGCCCAGGATGCGCAGGCGCTCTTGCTCGAGGGCGCTCTGCTGGGTGCGCTGCAGCTCCTTGTAGGCAGAATGGAGGTCCCACAGCAGGGTATCCTGGCGGATGGCCAGGGCGATGTGCTCCCCAAGGCGGCGCAGGAATTCAATCTCGTCGCTGGTAAAGCCATGGGCCTGGCACCTTGCCGTCACGAGGAGACCGTAGAGCATGCCGCCTGCATGGAGCGGGAGGGCCACGCCGCTGCGCAGGCCGGCGTTGGCCAGCAAGGGGATCGTCTCTGGAGACTCGGCATAGTCGCGCACGTAAGTCGATTGGCGGGTGAGACAAGAGCGGAGACCTTCTGTTGACAGTCTCGAGGGTGGGCCATGGTCGCCTTGATGGGGATCGCCTTCCAGCAGCCCGCTGGAGGCCGCGAGCGAAAGGGAGTCTGCCTGCCCGTCGTAGATGTAGATGGCAGAGCCATCAAGCGCCATGCTATCCTCCAGGTGGGCCAGGAGGATGGGTAACATGCGCGCCAGATCCTGACGGTCGGCAATCGCACGGGTGAGTTCATTTAGCAGATCTAGACGAGAGAGCTGGGCGTTGATCGCTTCCTGGGCAAGGTGGTGCTCGGTGATATCACGCGCGTTGGCCACGATGCCGCGTACCGCGGGATGCTGCAGCAGGTTGCGTGCTTTCGCCTCGATCCAATGCCAGGAGCCACTCGCGCCTCGAACGCGCAGAGTTACGGGCTGCGCGGATCGGGAGAGATTCGCGACCGCCTGGAGAGCCGAACGGGTGCGATCCTGATCGTGTGGGTGCACCCACTGTAACACATTTGTTCCCTGAACCGCGTGCGCAGAGCAACCGAGCAGATTCTCGACAGAGGCGCTGATGAAGAGGCAGTTGCCCTCGGGACTGAGCACCGCCACGATATCGGATGCGTTTTCCGTGATCGCGCGAAAGCGCTCCTCGCTCTCGCGTAGGGCGCGCTCGGCCTCTTTGCGTTCGATGGCATACCGAAGCACCCGCCCTAGGAAGCTTGGGGTGAGCTGGTCCTTCACCAGGTAGTCTTGCGCGCCGCGTTGCACCGCCGAAAGCGCCACCGTTTCATCCTCGAGGGTGGTGATCACGACGATGGGTGCCTCGGGTGCGGCCTGTAGCATGCGCTCTACAGTCGCGAGGCCTTGGCTATCTGGGAGGCAGAGACTGAGCAGTACGACGTCACAAGCAGCCGCCCGAAAGTGGTCCTGCGCGGCAGAGAGGCGCTCGACCCAATCGATATCGTACGGCCCCCCGGGGGCTTTGGTTAGCAATTCATGGATCAGGATAGCGTCGTCGTCGCAATTCTCTACCAGCAGTACCCGCATCGGGGTCTCCTTATCTCGGAAACCTCAAGGCGAGCGATCCGGCAGTGGGAAGAGCCCGCGGCTGCCGGATTTGCGGGAGCTCACCATAGGTCTGTAATCAATTTCTTTGGCGGGTCTGTGCATCCTACCGACGATTGGCTGCGGTGGTGTGCCGCGCGGGGTCTCGCCTTGCGCCACCCCGAATCCGTGGATCAGCCTGCCTCTCGGCTCGCTCGACCACATAGCGCACCAGATCGCTCTTGCTGCGTGTTCCCAGTTTGCGCATCACATTCGCGCGGTGTGTCTCCACCGTGCGGACGCTGATCTCCAGAAGTGAGGCAATCTGGGGCGCTGTCTTCCCTTCGACCGTCCAGTGCAGCACCTCCCGCTCGCGCGTGGTGAGCTGCTCGTAGGGATCGCAGGCTCCGCTCTGCTCTACCTGATCGAGATAGGCATCGAGAACCGCCTCTGCCAACGGACGGCTGAGATAGCGTTGTCCGGCGACAACCGAGGTGATCGCTGCGATCAGGTCGCGTGGCCTCGCGTCCTTAAGCACGAACGCCCGAGCACCCGCTCGGAACGCCGCGAGAAGGTATCGCTCTTCGGAGTAAGCGGAAAGGATCACCGCCCGGGTGTTTGGGGAGATCTCGCACGCTTGCCGCACCACATCAATTCCTCCCACCTCGGGCATGAGGATATCGATGATGGCAATATCTGGTTGAAAACGCCCGATGGCATCCAGAGCCTCGCGGCCATTCTCCACCGCCGCAACCACTGAGAACTCTGGCTGAGCCTCTAGAAGCGGCACCAGACCATCTCGGACGATGGCATGATCATCTGCAAGAACGATGGTGATCATACGTCCCTGGACGTACCCAGGCGCAGCATCCTGCACACCAGGGCTCACAACGCGCACGTTGGATGAAGCCCTGAGACCTCTCCCAATCGCGCGCTCGGCTGATAACCGTGGACGGGCTCCATCTCCTGGCCTTTCCTGCCTTCCTTTTTCCGGGTAATTGATCTCACGGGGGTGATGGCTGGGCCGACGAGAGCTTGCGTGGGGCACTGCAAGTTGATGGGCCACTTTCGGCCCAGTCTGTCGCCACCGCTCGAAACTGCCATCACCTAACGGCCGGCTAGCAGACATCCCTTGCCGACACTATGTATCTTACATGCCGGGCGCCTGCCTGTCAATCCGCAATCGTACGTACGTACGCTTAGGATGCCGGGGGATACTCCTCCTCCGGCGTAGTGGAAAGGAGCAGTCTGCTCATGCAGCCCTGGATGGAATCCTGGCACGATTCCTTGAAGGCTACCACGCCCCCGCCTCCGGCTCTCCTCGCGAAGCGTCTCTGTAACCCGGATGCACGCTAGCCAAGATGGGCTGCGGGCCAGCGCCTTGAAGTAGGAAGGAATCTGATGGCAGGGCTGCGTACCGGTTGCGTCGAATGGCGGTAAAGGCGAAAGCCAGTTCCTTTCAAACAACGGTGAGCGGGCGCGAACCATCCGGCCGGATGGGAGAGTGTTCCCCAGTGCGTGAGAACACCGGGCCTCTAGATGCCGGTTGAAGGATGGGTGGGGAGGCTCCCTCCAGGGTACCGATCCCTTGGGGTGACCTGTGCCCTTGGTGCCCGCTGCGCCAGGGGCCATGGAGGAGAGCGGAACGGCAACAGCCTGTTGGCCCGCGCGCCGGAGAGGATAGAGGGGGATGGGTAGCCCACGTTTTCGGGTGTTGGTAGCTGACGATGAGGAGATGGTGCGTGAGTCGGTCTGTGACGTGCTTCGCGCCAATGGCTATGAAGTGTGTGCCAGCGTGGCCTCTGGCGAGGCGGCAGTGGAGTGCGCGTCCCGGCTGCATCCTGACGTGGTGCTCATGGATATTCGCATGCCGGGTATGGGAGGCCTCGACGCCGCGCGCCTGATTCGCGGCCTGCCACAGCCGGTGCCTGTGGTCTTCCTGACGGCGCTCGGCGACCGAGAGATGATAGAGCGCGCGGCCGATTCCGGCGGGTTCGGCTATCTGGTGAAGCCGATCCACGGCCATCAGATTGGACCGATGCTGCACACCGCTGTTCACCGCTTCCAGGAGCTGATACAGGCGTGTGGCACCAAGCCTTCCGAAGCCGCGGTTCAACCCACGCTGGATCGCCTGGCCGAGCGTGCGCGTTCGGCTGGCCTGGAAGGCGCTGTGGAGGAATTTCTCGCAAGCGTGTGTTCCCAGCTTGAGGGGGTTGGCACCGCCATCGCGATCACCGAGCCGGGCGCGCTGGTGCCCGTGGTGCCGGCATGCTGGGGCAACGTCCCGCCAGCGGACGCGCCTGCATGGACCGCGGAGAGTGATGAGATGCCCGATATCACAAGGGCGCCCATCCTCGATGCCGATGCCCACCCAATGGGAACGCTTTTCCTCTTTGACGACCCGGTCCGCATGGAGTGGAGGCAGGAGACGGGGTTGCTGAAGGAGTACGCTGCCGGCTTGGGGAAGGTGCTCTCTGCGATCCGCGTCGAGCGCCCGCTCGCGTGGCGCTGCTGGCTCCAGCAGGCCCGGCGCCAGAGCGCCTCCTGAACGGCCTGGCTCTCGCGGCGTCCGGAATGCCCGCGCCGGGGGCGCGAGTGCCCAGGCGGCCGCTTTGCGTGTGAGGGGAGGAGCGCCAGCCTTTCGCGCGGCCTCTATCCGGGAGGATCCGATGTCCAATGCAGCGATCGCCAGAGAGACGCGGTCCGGCCTATGGGTGACCACTGTTCGCCGCGCTCGAGCTGAGGAGCAGTACCTCACCTTGTGGCCGCTGGAGGGAGAACCCTCCGAGGCTCTCTTCGAGCGGTTTGCCCAATGGCTGCGCGAGAGTGGCGCGCGCGTGCTGAAACAGACCGTCTTTGGCTCGCTCGCTGCTTCGTACAAGGGGAGAGCCACCTTGGAAGGCGCATGCGGCACGGTCGACTGGCCGATCACCTGGATTGAGGGTGCTGCCTGTGACGGGCGTCCCGTCGCGGGCCTGCACGCGCAGCTGGTCTGCGGCGTTCCCGTGCAGACACTGCGCCTTCATGGCCACCCGGTTGGGCGCGTCTATGAAGATGGGTGCGCGCGTTACTGCGTTTTGGGCAACATCCACACGGAGGAGACGTCGGCTCCAGCGCCGGTTCAGGCGCGGCATCTTTTCGAGAGGCTGGAGTCCGCGCTCGCACTGGCCGGCATGAGCTGCACCGATGTTGCGCGCACTTGGCTCTTCCTCGACCGAATCCTCGACTGGTATAACGACTTCAACCCGGTGCGCACCCACTTCTTCCGCGAGCGAGGACTTTTCGACACCCTGGTACCTGCGAGCACCGGGATTGGCGGTGCCAATCCCGCCGGCGCGGCGATCCTGGCCGAGGCTTATGCCCTGCAAGCGATCGGGCCCGATGCCTCCGTCGTGGAGGTGCCCTCACCGCTGCAATGCCCGGCGCCAGCGTACGGCAGCGCATTCAGCCGGGCCGTTGAGATCGCCGCCGCCGGGATCCGCCACCTTCTGATCTCCGGCACCGCGAGCATCGAACCGGGTGGAAAGACCGCGCACCCCAACGACACGCCGGCGCAGATCGAGCGGGCGATGCGGGTGGTCGAGGCGATTCTCGAGTCGCGCGAGATGGGCTTCGCCGATGTGTCACGGGCGGTGGTATACTTCCGAAACGCTTCGGAGGCACCCCTCTTCGCGCGCTACTGTGCCCGGGAGGGGATCCCGCCGTTCCCGGCGATCGTGGCGCGCGACGACATCTGCCGCGACGACCTCCTCTTCGAGATCGAGCTCGACGCCGTGGCCGAAGCGTAGCCACGCGGCAGCCCTCCTAACCCCCGGCCTTTCCCTACCCTCCGGCTCCTCGCCGGTCCAGGGAAGGGGAGCGACCACGCGGCGTTCGCTAACGATGCGAGACCCGGACGAACGCTCGCCCCTACCCTGCATTCGTTTGGGGGGGTGCCCGGAGCATCGGCTTCGCCCTGGTATCGACACCACGGGTAAAAGGCCGGACACGGATGGGGCCGGCGTGGGGCGCCGCCCGGGTCGGAAGATCCGGGCGGCGCTTTGCTAGGCGGGGGTTAGTTCGCGATCGTCCAGCTGGCCTCGGCGGATTGGCCGCTGAAGAGCTCGGTGGCGCGAACGCGCCACTTGCCGGGCGTGTCGTTATACGCGATCGGGATGCTCACACGCCCGGTGCCGTTCTCCAGAATCACCACTTGCTGCCCCCAGAGCATCTCGCGGCCTTCCGGATCGAACACCTTCACGCAGACAGCGTGTCGCTCCTGGGATCCAGCCGGGATGTTTAGGCGGATGGTAGCGAAGAGCGTCGTACCGGGAGCCGGGGCGGTCTGAGAGACCGAGAGATCCACTCCGCGGATGGGATAGGGGAGAGCCAGGTAGAAGCTCGCCCGGCCCCAGCGCAGGCGCGTGTCGATGCGGTCGACCTTCCCCAGGTATTTGCCCGCGCGCAGATCATAGACGTGACGCGGTTCCGGGAGAGTGACGCGTGCCGGCACCGGCTTGCCCGCGATTGTGCCGGTCTTCGGCCCAAACCAGGCGCATTGCATCTGACGCCAGAGTCCGAACACCAGGGCATCGCCGTTGCGCCACACGCGGGTCTCCGTGAAGGGCATGGGCTCGCCCTTCGGGTCCGAGAAGGTGATGGCGGCCCGGGCGCCTCCCACCTCGAGGAGCGCCTTCGCCAGCCGGCGCGCCTCCATCGCTTCCGGAGCTTCCGGATTTGCCACCGACATCTGGAAGTTGAGAAGAATAGCGCGCCCGGCGCCCGCGCGATTCACGAGGAGCAAGGGGCTGCCATCCTCGGCGCGCGCCATCACCTCGGCGCCGGCCGGCTCCACTTCCGGGTCGCGAATCGTATCGCGCAGCGTGACGTCGATTGCCTGCTCGCCCAGGCGGCCCTTCAGCGCGATATCGCCGCGGACGCCCTTGCCGCGCCCGGTGCGCTGGATCCCGAAGAGGTCATCCAGCGCGCCCGGGAGTACCGGCTTGCAGTGACCATCGTAGATGCCGGGGCGCACGTCGGCGATGATCGTGCCGCCGGCCTGGACGAACCGCCGGATCGCCGCGGCCTCCTCCGGGGCAATCGCCTGCGCCATCGGGAGGATGAGCACTTTGAACCCGCCCTTATCGAGCGAGCCCTGCTTCAACATGCCGCTGGTGAGATAGCGGAAGTCATGCCCGTTCTCGTAGATCAGGCGCGTCCATGTCAGGTGGGCATTCTCCGGGCCGTTGAACTCGCGGCTATTCTCGACGCGCCCCGAGAGCGCTGAGGGAACGGAGTAGAAGATCCCGATCCCGCTGTGCGTCACTTCCGAGCGCATCAGGAGGTCGCCGAGGCCCTCGCGCACCGGGCGCATCTCCTCGGTGAGATCCGCCGTAGCCGGCCAGAAGTCGAGCGCGGGATTGAGATAGCCGCGCCAGCTGCCGATGCCGGTCCACATCCAGAACCAGACGCTGTTCATCTCCTTCATCACCATGCGCCAGGCGGCATCGGAGAGGGCGTCGCCGGTCTTGCTGTAGCCCATCCAGTTGGCACGGATCAGGTCGCGCGGCGCGGCGGAGCGCAGAATATCGTCGCCGATTCCGGGATAGGGGGAGTAGAAGGTGTTCGTGCCGAGGATGGTATCGTAGTCGTCACCGAAGCCGCCCGTGCCCTCGAAACCGGTGAGCGCATGGGGATCGAGGCGCTTGTAGGTCTCCACGAAGCGCCCGGAGAACTGCATCAGGTTGTAGCGCGCGAACGCCTGTCGGTCGTACCACCGCGCGTACAGGCCCTTCTCCAGCGCGGCCTGCTCCATGTTGTCACGATGGTCGAGGAGGTCCACTTCCTCGAAGGACTTGTAGGTGGTGCCCCACGAGGCGTTCAGCTTGTCGATAGTGCCATACTCGCGGGCGAGGTAGCGGCGGTAGGCCTGGATGCAGGAGGGGTGGACGCAGCACCCGAGGGTCACGCCCTCATCGCCCAGGGAGTAGACGTAAACGCCGTGCTCGCGCCGCTTCAGCTGGTTGTTCACGATCTTCTGCACGTGCTCCGTCACCGCCGGCTCGTGGTTCCAGCAGGTGGGCTGCATGTACCCGAACTCGTCCTTCGGGTCGAGGATGCGCGTGCTGTAGGGAACGAGCGAAGCATCGCACGCCTGGAGGAGCTCATGGGGTTTGGACTCGGAGAAGCTCCCGATCAGGCAGACGTTCTGCCCGGCCTCCTGAAGCCGGCGCCAGGCATAGTAGCCCGGCACGTCGTTGGGGGCGTCCCACTGCAGGAAGGTGAATTCGCCTCGCCGCCGCTTGGGAACGGTGAAGGATGCCTCTTTCATCTCGATCTCATCGCCGTTGCTGGCGAGAAGCAGCGCCTGCGCACGCATCAGGATCGTATCGGGCCCGCCCGCGCGGTACTGGAATGCGTACTCCGTCTGGCCCGGCTCGGTGCGCAGATCACGCTGATCGAGGATGCGGTGGTAAGAGTCGCGGAAGCAAAGCCGCAGGGTGCTTCCCGCGGGTGGCGTGCCGCGCAGGACCACTTTGCCACCGATGCTCTCGCCACGCTCGACGAAGCTCTTCTCCAGCTCTACCCGCTCGACTCCAGCCGGCGTGGAGACCGTCATCGCGTGCGCACCACACCCTACGATTCCACGGCTGCCGCGCGCGATCGCGTCGATGAAGTAGTCGCCGGCGCGCGCCTTGGGCAGGCGCACGGGCACCTGCGCCCACTTGCCCGGCTCAAGCGTTACCGGAACTTCACCCAGCGCCCATGTCTGGCCGTCTTCCGCCCGGCGCAGTTCGAGAGCGACCTTCACGGCCAGTGGCTTCGCGTCGTTCGACGCGAGCGAGACGCTCTGAACCGTTCCGTTCCCTTCACCGAAGCTGAGCGATACGGGGGCTTCGCGGCCGACTGCCCAGAGGGCTGCGCGCCCGACGAGGAGCATCCGATAGTCGTATTCGGCCAGGCGGCGATAGCTGAACGCCTGGCGCGGAGTGAGCGCCCAGGCGTCGTACTTCAGCCAGACGCCACGGCCCTTGCCCAGCTGATAGGCATGGATCACCTCCTCGGGCTTCTTCCCATCGAGGGCGGGAAGGCCGGAACGGAGGGCATCCGGAAGGGGAGCGATCTGGCGTTTGGCGACCATGAACTCGCTGGCGGGCGCTCCACAGCAGAGAAGGCCCGCGCCCTTCGCCACCTGCTCCATCACCAGGTATTGGAGCTTTGCCGGGAACCTCTCCATCGGCAGGTTGGCGAAAACGTACAGGTCATAAGGCTTTGAGAGCAGGCGCTCAGCGCGCTGATAGCCGAGCGTGCCGCCAAGGAAGGTGTCTGGTCTCCCGGAGCTGCCGGTGAGAATGGCGTCGCCCGTCATGTCGAAGCGCTGCAGCAGCTCGATCGGCTCGCGCAGGCGCGTGTCTATTGAGAACCACGAACCGGAGTAGTTGCCGCCGTTGACGATGAAGAGCGCGCGGACCCGGCCACCGGCATAGGGCCGCGCCCACGCCTTGTGCGGCGTCACGAACTTCGTCTCCAGCGACTGGTCCTCCTCCACCTCTTGGGGGGTGGTATCGGCCAGCGCGCCCGGCGCGAGCAGGCACAGCGCGGCGAGGATGCCTGCAAACCCGATAATCCACTGTCGGCTCATGGCGAAACCTCCAACTTTGATGGGACGAGGCGTGGGGCGAACGACTGGGGCCAAACCGCTCTTCCGGCCCGTGCCCTCATTCCTTAGAGTCTCTCGTTGAGTATGGCCAGTCGCGCATGCCAGTAGATGGCATCGACCCGCTCCTGCAGGCTATCCAGGAAGGCGGCAGCGCGCGACCACTCCAAGGCATCCACCGTCTTGTCGGTGCGCGCCAGCGCCTCCACTTCGGCGAGACGGGAGTCCAGGCGCGTGAACTCCTCGCGCATCTTCAGCCCAGGCCGGTCGCGATAGAGCGCGCGCAGCTCGGTCATCTGGCCCGTCGTCGTGCGGGCGCGGAGATCCAGGAGCATCTGGTAGGACCGCTGCTCGGGCGCCCGACGCCCGCGGACCCGCCAGTAGCCTCCCTCGACAAAGATGAGGGTTTCTCGGCCTTCCGCCTTCCGGGCGGCGTCGCGCACAGAAGCGGCATCTGCCTGCCATCCGGCGGGTGCGAAATAGAGATGCCCGAAGAGCCCCGGGCTCTGGAAGACGCGCTTCACATCAGCCCAGTTATACAGCTCCAGCCGGCCGCCAGCCTGCCGCTCGCGACAGAGGTTGAATCCCCAGAGGCTTCCAGGGGCAGGCGGTTCGAGGCCCAGCTCGCGGAAGGGCACGACCGCCTCCACCACCCAGGCGTCCTGCTCGCGGCTCACCGCAAGCTTCCAGTCGGCGTTCCAGGCGCTATCCCCATCGCGATTCTCGTAGCGGGCGCCGCCAGCCGTCGCGGCGAACTGCCAGTAATTCTGGTGGTTATGACTCGCATCGATGAAAAACTCGATGGCGTCATCCTCCCAGAACGGACCGTCATGGGTGCGCACCGCCGCCTTCACCTTCGCCATCTGCGATTCGAGGCAGCGCACCCCGAGATACAGGCTCGTCTTGTCGTAGAGGGCACGCAACGTCACCTGTTCTGGCGCGAGGAGCGGGGAGCCGCTGACACGGAAGCCGGAGACCTCGATTGCCCCCGCCCATTCGGCAGGATCCAGCGTGCCATCGAGAGTGATCGGGGCCGGCGCAGGCCGGCACGGAAGCACGAGTGTTGTCTCGGCCAGGTTGCCGGCAGCATGGGCACTGGCAGCGAGCGAGACAATCAGAAGGGTGAGTACCAGGCGCAGCATAAGCGACCTCCCTTGTGTTGCGTCCACATTCAATCTCCACCGGAGGAGTTCCTTCGTGCCCTTGCCGGCTTTGCTCGCTTTTCTCGGAGGCAGAGCGGGCTCGCGCAACAAGAGACCAGGAACCACGGGGGCGCGCGAGGAATAGCGACCCAACCCTATTCCCCGGAAGGGCAGGAAGTATCATGGAGAAGGTTCGCATCGCGGTCATTGGCTGCGGCGGGATCAGCGCCGCGCACATCAACGGCATCCTGGCGGAGCCGCGCGCCGAGCTCGTCTATTGCGTCGATATCGACGAGGAGAAGGCGCGGGCGCGCGCCGAGAAGTGCGGCGCCAAAGTCGCCACCGACTACCGGAGCATTCTGGACGAGGTGGACGCGGTGGATATCTGCACGCCGCCGCACCTGCACGCGGAGATGACGGTAGCCGCCGCGGAGGCGGGCAAGCATGTCCTCTGCGAGAAGATCATGGCCATTGACCTTGACCAGGCGGAGGCGATGATTGAGGCCACAGATAAGGCCGGCGTCGTCTTCATGATAGCCTTCGTCCTCCGCTACCGGCGCGAGTTCATGCTCCTGAACGAGATCTGCCGCAGCGGGCGCCTCGGGCAGATCCACCAGGCCTACGCGCAGACCTCGATGATGCTCGGCATCCCGCCCCAGAAGTGGCGCCAGAGCGTGGAGACCTTCCCGATGGGATGCTTCCTCTCCCATGGCTGCCACTACGTAGACCAGCTCATCTGGAACGTGGGCGAGATCACGGAAGCGGCCTCCTTCGGCAACGCCTTCACCTTCCACGAGTGGATCCCCGGCGGCGACGACACCTCCGTCGCTATCTTCCGGCACAAGAACGGCGCGGTGAGCGCCTACTGCGAGAGCTGGGCCACCCCATACCCGATGACGCGCCTCCGGATCGACGTCTATGGCAAGGAGGGTTCCGCGCGCGTGGAGTACCTGCCGGATGCCCGGCGGGTCGTCGAGGTGTGCGATAAGTCGGGATGGAACCGCGTCTGGGAATTCGATCCGAACAAGAAGGAGCTGATGGACGTCTTCGGCGGCGCCAAGGATATGCACGGGCAGATCTCCCATTTCGTCGAATGCATCCTGGACAAGAAGCAGCCTACGACGCACGGGCGCGAGGGGATCAAGGCGATGCAGGTGATCCTGGCCGCGACCGAAGCGGAGAAGACGGGCCGGATCGTGAACGTGCAGGAGTTCCTGGCGGCGCGGGCGCGCCGGTAACGGCAGGGCGTGACGGCCGTAGGCCTATCCGCGCGGGCGCAAGGCAGCAAAGGGGGCTCGGAATGTACCCAGTTCATGCGGAAAAAGTGGTCATCACCGAGTGGGTCGCGGAGGATCCGCGGGCGTGGGAGCGCGCGCGGCGCTTGGCGGCCGCGTTTGGATCTCCGGAGGCGCCGGTCGTCTCCGCGGAGGAGCTGGCCGCGCTCGCGCGAGAGCGGGCCTGGCGCGAAGATGCCGGCGTCCGCACCGGAGCCGCGCGGACGCACCCCGTGCCGGATGTGGTGTTGAACGCGTTCACCTTCGACCCGGCGGTGCTCGCGGCGCGCAACGAGGCCTACCCGGAGCTGCGGGTCTGGGGCCTGACCGGCGGTGGCGCCTGGAGCTACCGCGACAGCTCGGTTTCGCGGCGCACGCAGGGGTGCGTCTGCCAGTCAGCCTGGGAGATCCACGGCGCGTACGGGTGCCTCCACGCGTGCGCCTACTGCCACGTCGGCCGTGTGCTCAACATCATGACCAACCTGGAGAGTCTGGCCGAGCACCTCGAGGCGTTCATGGCGGAGCACCCCGAGCTGAAGCTGTACAAGTTCGATAACCAGACAGACACGATCTGCTTCGAGCCGGAGTATGGCGCCTCGCGGGTGATGGTCGAGCTGTTCGCGCGCCAGCGCGACCGCTTCCTGATGCTCTACACCAAGAGCGCCAACGTGGAGCACCTGCTGGAGCTCGACCATCGCGGGCAGACGCTCATCAGCTGGTCGCTTTCGGCGCGAACCGGCGCCAGCCTGATCGAGAAAGGCACGCCCTCGATGGAAGCGCGCATCGCCGCGATGCGCGCCTGTCAGGATGCCGGCTATGGGGTGCGCGCCCGGCTCTCGCCCATCTGCCCGGTGGCCGACTGGCGGCGCGAGGGCACCGAGCTGATCGAGGCGCTCTTCGCCTCGGTGAAGCCCGACCTGCTGACCCTGGACGTTCTGGGCTGGATGAACGCCCGCCAGATGATGGCGGCGATGGATCTCTCGCTCTTCGAGCGCCGCTTCCGCGACTTCGTCCTAGAGAAGGCAAAGGAAACTCCAGGGCCCCACCGCAAGCACCTCTTCCCCCACGCGTGGCGCGCCGAGATCCTGCGCCACTATGTGAGCGAGATCCGGCGCGTCAGCCCAACCACGCCGGTCTCCATCTGCATGGAGACGGTGGAGATGTGGGACGAACTGGGGGCCGACCTGGGGATGACCCCGGATCATTACGCCTGTTGCTGCGGCCCGACGAGCGTTCCCGGCCACCCGCTGCTGCGCGCCCAAGCTGCTTGAGAAGCACGGAAGGGTCTCTCGCCGCCATCTGGCGGGGTGCTATCGGTGCAATGGACCGACGTATCCGGCTGCGCTCTGGGTAAAACGAAAGGGGAGATATTGTGCTGTGGCATCGTCACTCGCGCCTAAGATTCCGACATAAGGAATCCGAAGCCTGGGAGGCATTGCGCAACCCGTCGCGCGGCGATAAATCACCGCGCTGCTTGCGAGCGAAGCCCTGCCGGGCTGGGTTGGGGATACTCCCAGATGTCTCAAAACGGCGGTGGCTGGGAGGAGAAGCCCCGAGGGGGCTTTGCCGGAAAGCAGCGCGGAGCTTCGAGCTCCACGCGTGCGGGCGGCCTTCTCCTTATCTCGGAATCCCAGCACACGCGCGTTGACATTTGCCGCGCCTGGCTGCTATAATATTTTCGGTTGAATGGGCCGGACGATCTGGCCCGAATGCCTGGGAAAGATGCGCACTGTAATGCAGAGACGAGCCATGACTATTCATACTCAACACCACGGCGGCGGTGATCGCCGGGGGGCGGCTCTGCGCGTGCGTCGATTAGAGGATCACTTCCCACCACCGGGGTTCCGGATAGCCCGGATACGAATGCGCACCTAGAGAAGCCCGCTCCTCCAATACGGACGTAGCGGGCTTCTTGCGTTATTGCGTGGAACGTCGTGAGAGGAGCGTCAACGAGGATGGAAGGGGAGGTACTGGTTTTGAATAGGGACTACGAGCCGCTGAATATCTGCAATCTGAAGCGGGCATCGGTCCTGGTGTACCTCGGAAAGGCGGAGGTGTTGCACGTGGATGGCAAGACGCTGACCACGGTCAACGGCAGCAGCACCGCTCCATCCGTCCTCCGGCTCCGCCATCAGGTGCGGCGACCTCGCCCAAGGCTACGCCTCTCTCGGCGCAGTATCTTCGCACGGGATAATTACACGTGCCAGTACTGCGGCGAGACCGGCAAAGAGATGACGATCGATCATGTCGTGCCGAAGCGGTTGGGCGGGGGCGACGCCTGGGAGAATCTGGTGGCCTGCTGCCGTCGCTGCAACGGCAAGAAGGGCGACAAGACGCTGCAGCAGGCCGGCATGAAGCTCCTGCGTGAGCCGCGCAAGCCGGGGTTCATCCCCTTTATCAGCCTATCAAAGTTCATGCAAGGCGCACGGCACGATGTCTGGCGTCAGTACCTGCCCGTCTATCCAGAACTGGAGGGGCGTGACTGATAGGGTGCCTAACCGCTGGGGCGCGCGGGCAATGCCGGCGCGCCTGTGCTCGCCCCGGTGGTGTGGGTGGCCCGTGCAGGTCGCTGATGCCCGGGCGCGGGCGTTTGCGCCCGGGCCGCGGCGCGTAGGGCATGCGATCCCTTCGGGAGTGCGGCGACACCCGGCGTGCCGAGCTGGAAGCTCCGCGCTGCTTTCCGGCAAAACCCCTTGCGGGTCTCCCCCTGCCAGCCCGCGCCAGCACCGGTTGCCCGCGTGCAGCCCAGCCTAGCCTAGCCCGACAGGGCTTCGTCCACAAGCAGCGCGGTGATTTACCACCGCGCGATCGGGGTGGGGCGGTTGTTCACGCCTGCGCGTTCCCCACGACCGCCGCGCGGTCGCCTCCTTCCCTGGGGCCGGTGGGGGTCGACGCCCGGATGCATCGCCCCCCAGATGAAGCGGTACCCTTCCCTACCATCTGCGCCCATCTGTGGTCATCTGCGGATAAGACGATCTTTCCCCCCGGGGCGCGACGAAAAAGCCGCCGCGGGAGGCGCCAATCGGGTCCCAATCGGCCTGGAATATGGTATACTGTGACGTAATGCACTTTCCCGGCGATGGCCGGGATCTCTTTTGGCCTGTTACGGGAAGCATCCGGGGCTTTGGACCGAGCCGGCCCATGTCGCGCGGGGAGCGTATTGCTTCTGGTTTGTGTGAAGGTGCTCGCCGCGATCCTCCGTTTCCGGCCTCCCACGGGCGATCCGCATCCGGGTCGGTCCGCGGGTCATGATCTTGGGGTGCGACATGCAGACGCATAGTGACCAATCAGAGCGGATCTTTAAGCTTGCCCTCCGGTGCAAGAACCCAGTCGGCCAGCGGCTTTTCTCCCACCTGGCCCCCCCCTTGGAGAGCATTGTCGCTCTGAGGGCGATGGAACAGATCTATGCCAGCGTCAGAAAAGAGGAGGATCCCGTTCGTTTCATCGAGGCGGTTTTCTCCATCCTGGAGACGCGGGTTGATATCACCGAAAGGGATCTGGCACGCATTCCCAAGCAAGGGCCGGCGATTGCCGTGGCCAACCACCCCTTCGGCGGCATCGAGGGCCTGGCGCTGATCTGGCTGCTGCGCCTGGTGCGCCCCGATGTGAAGGTGATGGCCAACTTCCTCCTCGGGCGGATCCCGCAGTTGCGCGACTCCTTCATCCTGGTGGATCCCTTTGGGCGTCCTGAGTCTTCGCGCGCCAACATCCGTGGCCTGCGCGAGGCGATCCGCTGGGTGGAAGAGGGAGGCATGCTCGCGATCTTCCCTTCAGGCACGGTGTCGCATCTCCACCTGCGCAGCCTGCAGGTGACCGATCCGAAGTGGAGCGGCACCATCGCGCGCCTCTTCCGCCATACCAAGGCGTCCGCGCTTCCCGTCTACTTCGCCGGGTGCAACGGCCCGCTCTTTCAGATGCTGGGTCTGGCGCACCCGCTGTTGCGCACGGTGATGCTCCCGCGCGAGATGGTGAACAAGCGCGGGCGCGTGATCGAAGCGCGCGTAGGCGACCCCATCCCCTCACGCAAGCTCTGCGCCTACACCGATGACGAGATGGTGGATCTCCTGCGCGACCGGACCTACCTCCTGGGGATGCGTGCGCGCTCGCAGGCGACCCCGGCGCGCCGTTCGATACGCCGGCCGAAGGTGGCCCAGCTGGAGCCGCTGGTCGAGGCGGAGCCCGCCGAGGTGCTGGCGGAGGAAGTCCGCTCACTGCCCGAGGAGCAGATCCTCGTGGAGAGCAAAGAGCACCTCGTCTGCTATGCCCGGGCCAACCAGATCCCGCACCTGTTGCGCGAGATCGGGCGCCTGCGCGAGTACACCTTCCGCGGCGCCGGCGAGGGTACCGGCAAGGCGCTGGATATCGACGCCTTTGACGAGTATTACCTCCACCTCTTCGTCTGGAACCGCGAAAAGCAGGAGATCATGGGCGCCTACCGTCTGGGGCGAACCGATGAGATCCTCCCGCGCCATGGTCTTGGGGGGCTGTACACCCAGACGCTCTTCCGCTACCATCGGGAGCTGTTCAACCTGATGGGTCCGGCGCTAGAGATGGGCCGCTCCTTCGTCCGGCCGGAGTACCAGCGCTCCTATGCCGGGCTGCTCCTCCTCTGGAGAGGCATCGGCGAGTACGTCTGCCGGCACCCCGACTGTAAGACGCTCTTCGGGCCGGTGAGCATCTCGAACGGTTACCAGGTGATCTCGCGGCAGTTGATCGTCGCCTACCTCCGGCAGGTGGAGCAGATGCACCCGTGGTCACGCTTCGTGCGCCCGCGCAACCCCTTCCAGCGCGCCAAGCCTGGCCTGCGCCGGCGCGCGCTCACCTATTCTGCCCTCGAAGACGCCGCGGATATCGACGGCATCTCGGAGGTGATCTCGCACATCGAGGAAGACCAGAAGGGCGTGCCGATCCTGCTGAAGAACTACCTGAAGCTCGGCGCCTGCCCGCTGGGCTTCAACGTCGACCCCGACTTCAGCGACGTCCTCGACGTGCTCGTCCTGGTCGATCTCTCGAAGACCGACCCGAAGCTCCTCGAGCGCTACATGGGCAAGGATGGCGCCGCGGGCTTCCTGGAATACCACGGCCGGCGAGGCGCGGCGGCATAGCCCGAAGTATTCGCCAGAATACTTCAAGAGAAGTCTCTTGTCTGGTGACACACCGTTGTCGCTACAAGCGCCCGGAAGCAGGGTGTTTTCGGAGACAGTGCCCACGAATCCGCGCCACGCCTGGCAGAGAGACTTCTTTTCATTATTCTGACAAATAATGCGGGATAGCGCCGCGCCAGCAAGCGGTGGCTCCTGCACAAGTTGCCCGTGGGGGCTCCACTCCGAGTGCTATCGCAAGCCCCGGCGCTCCAGCACGCCCAGAAGGTAGTCGCGCCCGAAGCGCAGGCGCTCCATCATCTGGTCGCGATAGGGGATTGCTTCATACTCCTCGGGCTGCTCCAGCTCGCCCCTGGTGATCCGCTTCTCGCATTCCGCCGCGAGCTTCACCACCTGCGCCAGCTCGTGCGGGGTGAGATCGGGATGGAGCGCGAGCCAGTGCCGGTCGAAGATGTGGGCGGGGAAGAGCCACTTGTGATCCTCGATGGAGAGCGGCAGGTCGGGTGAGAACTCGCCGAGGATCGGCAGGGTCGCCTCCCAATCGAGGCAGCCTTGGCCGGGAGCGCGCCCTTGCCGGGTGTAACCCGTCTCGGAGAAGTAGATGATCGCGTCTTTCGTGTGGGTGAGGTGCGTGTAGGGTGCCGCACGCCGGGCAGCCATCACCGGGTCCTCGGCATGGCAGAGGACGTTCGCCGTATCCAGGCAGATGCCGGCGATATCCGGGCCCACATCCTCGATGAGGCGGACCAGCTCGAACGTGGTCGTATCCCCGTGAGTCTCCAAGTTGATCCGGCTCTGGTGCGCGCGGAGCACCGGCCCGAGCCGTCGGATCAGATCCGCGGAATCGGCGAGGTGCTGGGGCCAGCGCACGGGGTGCTCGTAACGCTCGGGGCCGTTCCCAAGCGAGGAGTGGAGCTCGTGCCACCCGCACTGGGCGGCCAGCTCGATCTGCCGGGCCATCTCCGCCAGGTGGTCGTCGATGCTCCCCTGCACCAGGTGCGGGTTGCACGTGGGCACCGAGACGTGCGTGTAGAGACCAAGCTCATCCGCGTGGGCGCGTACTTCCCGCAGCTTCCCCGCGTCGAGCTCCGGGCTGAGGCCGCGTAGCCAGCCAAACTGCGCGCCCTCCAGCCCGTTCTCCCGGATGAAGTCGAGCGTCGCGAAGGGATCGAGCCCCAGCTCGCGGATGGTAAATGTATCGAGGCCTACTTGCATCACTCTCTCCTCGGGCTACTGGCTCGCAGCGGGCCAGGGGCGGGGCTCGATCGGGAGCGTCACGGTCTGGCCGGTCTCCTCGGCCAGGTAGGCGGCTTCGGCCACCTCCACGGTGCCGCGCACCTCGCGCCCGCTGGTGAGGATGCGCGCCTCCTCGCCACGCAGGTGTTTCACCCACTCCAGGATGCACCGCTCGTGCCCGGTCCACTCGCCACTGGGCACGGGCACGAAGCCCTCTAGGGCTGCCCGGCCATAGCGCTCGATGGCGGCGGCGTTGCTGTCATCGTGCAACAGCACGAAGGTGCCCTTCCCCGATTGATAGTAGGCCTCGCCACGCGTGCCGCAGACGTGGACCAGCTCGTACCAAAGCCCCTGATCGGCGCGGTGCGAGCGCGTGAACCAGTTGATGGAGAGTTGCGCCAGCGCCCCGGAGGCCATCCGCGCTGCGATGACGCCTACCGTCTCGCCTTCCATGCGCTCCGGCAGGACCTGGGTCATGCACGTGACGCTTTTCACCTCGCCGCCGTAGTAGCGGAGCGAGTCGATCTGGTGCGTGAGGCAGCTCATGATCGCGCCGCCGCCGATGCCGTCGCGGGTGCGCACCCAGCTCCCCTCGGGGAAGAGGACGTTTTGGTTGTGTTCGAGCTTCCAGTAGAAGACCTCGCCCAGGGCGCCGGAGTCGACGACCTCCTTCAGCGCCATCCACTGGCCGTGATAGCGGCGGTCATGGCAAACCGTGAGCGAGACGCCGGCCTTCTCGCACGCCTCGATCATCCGGTCGCACTCCCAGACGTTGCGCGCCATCACCTTCTCGACGAGGACCGGCTTGCCCGCTTCGGCGGCGGCAATCGTGGCCGGCATGTGGATGAAGTGCGGTAGAATGATATCCACCGCGTCCACATCCGGCATCTCCAGCACCTCGCGATAGTCGCGGCAGAGCCGAACCTCCTCGCCGAGGAGCTGGCGGACGCGGGCGTGCCGGCTCTCGTCTGGCTCGGCGACGGCGACGACGGTGCATCGGTCGGCGGCTTTGAGGAATCCCGGCGCGTGCGCCCCGAGAATCCCGCCACCGCCCAGGATCCCAACTCTCACTTTGTCTGCCATGCGTGCCTCCTTGACCGAGGCACCAGTTCTGGGATCCAACCCGGATTCCTCCCCGGCCAGGCTGAGGCGAGGGAGTAACTGCCTTCTGGCTCACCTCGGAAGCGCGGAATTCTCCTGGCCGGCTTGCGTGAAGAGCGGACCAACCGTCTCGGTGGCCGTGGCTGGCCGGGCGTAGCGCGCGCCACGCCATGCCAGGAGGAGGAGCGGGAATACCCCACCGGCGATGAAGAGGAGGTCACCGGGCATGCGCAGCCACTCCAGGAAGTTGATCACCGGCTGGAGCATGAAGGCGAGCTCGCGTGCGTGCCAGTAGCCCACCTGATAGCTGTCGTAGAGCTGGATTACGCCGATGGGGAAGAGGTTGAAGAGCGCCATCCACGCCAGGCCGATGTTCAGCGACCAGATCGAGATCGCGGCCAGACGGTCGTTCCAGCGCTCCGGCGGCACCAGGTAGCGCAAGCAGAAGAGCATCAGCCCTACCGCGAGCATCCCGTACACGCCAAACATCGCCGTGTGCCCGTGGTTCGCAGTGAGCGCGGTGCCGATCTCGTAGTAGCTGATGATCGGCAGGTTGATCAGGAAGCCGAACACCCCCGCGCCCAGGAAATTCCAGAAACCGACGGAGACGAGCGCCCAGGCGGCCCACCGGTGTGGAAACTGCCGCGTGAAAGGCGTTTCCAGCGCCCCCAGGCGGAGGAAGCTGTAGGCCTCCAGCGTGAGGAGCGTGAGCGGGATCACCTCCATCGCGGAGAAGAAAGCGCCGAGCGCCATGTGCGCTGCGGGCGCCCCGCTGAAGTACAGGTGGTGCATCGTGCCCACCACGCCCCCGACGGAGTAGAGGAGGATGCTGAGATAGATGACACGCGTGCCGGTCGTCCGGCTCACGATCCCGAGGAGCACGAAGATGTAGGCGACCGTCGCCGTGGTGAACAGCTCCAGGAAATCCTCCACCCAGAGATGGACCACCCAGAAGCGCCAGAAGTCGGTCACCACGAAACTCGCGTGGCGCGTGGCGAGCAGGCCCACGGCGTAGAACGTCGGGATCGCCAGTGTGGCATAGAGGAAGAGATAGGGCATATTCCCCACGTGCTCGCCCTGCAACCGCCCGCGCAAGCCGCGATAGATGATCCCCGCCCAGATGAAGAGTCCACCCACGAGTAAAAGCTGCCACAGCCGGCCTAGATCGAGATACTCCCATCCCTGGGCACCGATCCAGTACCACAGCTCTCCCGGCAGCCGGCCATGCATCCCGGCGGCCTCTCCCAGCAGGCTGCCGAAGACAACTACGGCGACGGCGCCCAACAGGAGGTAGGCGAGGGTGGCCTGCCCGCGCGGCTCGCGACCGGCGATGAACGGCGTGATGAAGATCCCGGTGGCCAGGTAAGCGGCGGCGACGAAGAAGAGGGCGAGCTGCACATGCCAGGTGCGGCTCACCATGTAGGGGATGTACGCCGATAGGTCGATCCCGTAGAAGCCGCCCGGCTCGGCGCGGTAGTGCGCGTTCAGGCCTCCCACCAGCGTCTGCAGCAGGAAAAGCAGGCCCACGACCAGGAAGTACCACCGCGTTGCTCGCTGCCCGGGGGTGATCGCCACCTCGCCGGGCGGCCGGACGCGCCAGCCTCCATCGCCGTCCGCGCGCCACCCCAGCCAGTCATACCGCCCGAAGAGGTAGAGGATGAGTCCGGTGCCACCAAGGAGCGCGATGATGCTGAGCGCGCTCCAGAGGAGCGCGTCGGCGGTCGGGAAGTTTCCCGCCAGCGGCTCCGGCGGCCAGTTGTTCGTGTAGGAGTACG
>ERZ795060.1219-NODE-1219-length-30956-cov-62.419630_pt1 | contig 30956 bp, 40 predicted proteins | sample MGYA00375144_ERZ795060 | MGnify/ENA primary metagenome ERZ795060 (study PRJEB30189, sample SAMN05720157) | activated sludge metagenome | isolation source: anaerobic digester from wastewater treatment plant | place: Japan | collected 2015-05-15 ...
GTCGGGCTGCCGGGAGTTGAACCCGGATCGCACCCACCCCAAGGGTGTATACTACCGCTGTACTACAGCCCGAAAAACTAATTTGTTTTATTTAAAGATTTGATACACTTAGCGCATGCTAATACTCTTTTTCCGTTTTCTAATTTTGTCCACTGAAGATTTGGATATTTTCTTATTTTAGTAGTAGGGTTGTATTTACCCCTGAGTTTTTTAAGACGCCATGCTGTTTTTGATTTTTTTCCGCAAATTGCGCATTGCTTTGCCATAGTAATTAAATAATTTTTAATAATTAAATCCTATCAGAATATTTTAATTCTTGCAAGGTTAAATTATAAATGTTATAAAAAACTATAAATTATGAACGACTTTTCATTTAAAATTTTTCTTTATTTGGTTGTTGTTTTTTCAGCAATAATTCATGAATATTTTCATGGTTGGATGGCGAATTATTTAGGAGATTCAACTGCCAAAGATGCTGGAAGATTAACTTTAAATCCTTTAAAGCATTTGGATCCAATAGGTACAGTTTTGCTCCCCCTTTTTTTGTTATTTTTCGGAGGCACTTTTATTGGCTGGGCAAAACCAGTTCCCTACAATCCTTACAATTTAAGAGATCGAAAATACGGTTCTTCAAAAGTAGCATTAGCAGGACCATTATCAAATTTTTTTATTGCTGTAATTTTTGGATTGACAATACGTTTTTTAAAATTGTCTAATTTTATTTATCTTGCTTTTACTTTGATTGTCTACATTAATATTTTTTTAGCTCTTTTTAATCTTATTCCAATACCTCCGCTTGATGGTTCAAAATTATTAATGGATTTTTTTCCTAGTTCAAGAATTTTACAAAGATTAGAAACATCTTTTGTCGGCGTTTTTTTAGCAATAATTTTAGCGATGATTTTTTTACCTTATATTGCTAACTTTATATTTTTTATAATTACTGGTCAGGTTTATTAATATTGACATTTTTTGAAATTTTTAATACATTAAAAATATTATAAATTTATGGCGTCTTACGCCTTATTTTTTAAATTAAAATAATTTATGCCAACAATTAATCAATTAGTAAAAAAAGGAAGAAAGAAAATTAAAAAACGTTCAAAGACGCCAGCTTTGGCTTTTGGATTTAATACTTTAAAAAATAAACCAAAATATTATAATTCTCCCTTTAAAAGAGGTGTTTGTATTAAGGTTTTTACTGTTACTCCTAAAAAACCAAATTCAGCATTAAGAAAAGTTGCCAGAGTTAGATTAACTAATGGAATGGAAGTTACTGCCTATATTCCTGGAGAAGGACATAATTTACAAGAGCATTCAGTGGTTTTAATAAGAGGAGGAAGGGTTAAAGATTTACCAGGAGTAAGATATCACATTGTTAGGGGGGTATTAGACACTGCTGGAGTTGAAGGAAGAAAGCAAGGAAGAAGTAAATACGGAACTAAAAAACCTAAATAATAAATAATTAAAAAAATAAAATGGCAGGAAGAAAAAAAATAAAAAAACATCAAATAAAACCAGACCCTTTATATAATGATATTACTGTCTCAAAATTTATAAATGCAGTTATGAGGAAGGGTAAAAAAACAACAGCAAGAAAAGTTGTTTATAATTCTTTTGAAATTATTAAAGAAAAAACGAAAAAAGATCCGTTAGAAGTTTTTGATCTAGCAATAAAAAATGCTTCCCCGTTATTAGAGGTAAAACCAAAAAGAATTGGAGGAGCAACTTATCAGGTTCCAACTGAAGTAAAAGGAGAAAGAAAAATGACATTAGCAATGAGGTGGATAATAAATGGTGCAAAATTAAAAAAGGGAAAACCAATGAAAGAAAGATTAGCAGAAGAAATAATAGAAGCTTCTAATAATACAGGATGGGCTGTAAAAAAGAAAACTGATACTCATAAAATGGCTGAAGCAAACAGAGCATTTGCTCATTTTGCTTGGTAATTTAATAACTATAAAACAAAAAAATAAATTAAAATAACTTTATGCCAAGGGAATATCCAATAGAAAAATATAGAAACATAGGAATAATTGCTCATATAGATGCTGGAAAAACAACCGTAAGCGAACGGGTGCTTTTTTATACAGGTTTATCTCATAAAATAGGAGAAGTGCATGATGGTCAAGCAATTATGGATTGGATGGAACAGGAAAGAGAAAGAGGAATAACAATTACTTCTGCTGCAACAACCTGTTACTGGAAGGTTGGCGAAGATAAATACTGTATAAATTTAATAGATACTCCGGGCCATATAGATTTTACCGCAGAAGTTCAAAGGTCATTAAGAGTATTAGATGGCGCAGTTGTTGTTTTTGACGGAGTTTCTGGCGTAGAACCTCAATCAGAAACAGTTTGGCGTCAGGCAGATAAATTTAATGTGCCTCGAATATGCTTTATTAATAAATTAGATAGAATGGGCGCTTCATTTGAAAATAGTTTGAATTCAATTTATCAAAAATTAACTCCAAATGCTGTTCCATTACAAATTCCAATCGGAAGAGAGGAAAATTTTGAAGGAGTAATTGATTTATTAACAATGAAAGCAATAAAGTTTGAGGGCGATTTTGGTCAAACAATAAAAGAAGAACCGATTCCAGAAAATTTAAAAGAAGAAGCAGAAAAATGGAGAAAAAAAATGATTGAAAAAATTGCCGGGGAAGATGAAAAATTATTAGAAAAATATTTAGCAAGTCAAGAAATAACAGTAGAAGAATTAAGGGAATCTTTAAGAAAATTAGTAATAAGTTATAAAATTGTTCCTGTCCTTTGTGGTTCAGCTTTAAAAAATAAAGGTGTCCAACTAATGCTTAATGCTGCTTGCCTTTATCTCCCCTCGCCATTAGATCTTCCTCCAGTAAAGGGGATAGATCCTAAAACAGGAAAAGAAATAGAAAGAAAGCCAGATGATAATGAAAGCTTTACTGCCTTAGCTTTTAAGATTGCTTCAGATCCTTTTGTTGGAACATTAACATATTTTAGGGTTTATTCAGGAACACTTTCAGCTGGTTCTTATGTTTTAAATACAACAACAGGAGAAAAAGAAAGAATTGGAAGAATATTAAGAATGCATTCAAATGATAGAAAAGAAATAAAAGAAGTTTATGCTGGAGATATTGCAGCAACAGTTGGATTAAAAAATACAAAAACAGGAAATACTTTATGCGACGAAAATAATCCGATTATTTTAGAACAAATATCATTCCCAGAGCCAGTAATTTCAATTCGTATTGAGCCTAAAACAAGAGCTGACCAAGAAAAAATGAGTTTGGCTTTAAAAAAATTGTCTGATGAAGACCCGACTTTTAGAGTAAAAACAGATTTAGAAACAGGAGAAACAATAATTTCAGGAATGGGAGAACTTCATTTGGATATTATTGTTGATAGAATGAAAAGAGAGTTTAAAGTTGATGCTTCTGTTGGTAGACCCCAGGTTGCTTATAAAGAAACAATACTACAAGAAGCGGAAGCAGAGGGAAAATATATTAGACAAAGCGGAGGCAGAGGGCAATATGGACATGTTTGGTTAAGAGTAAAACCATTGGAAAGAGGAGAAGGATTTAAGTTTATTGACGAAATAAAAGGAGGCGTTATTCCAAAAGAATTTATTCCAGCAATAGAAAAAGGTGTAAAAGAGGCACTAGACAAGGGAGTTTTAGCTGGATATCCTATTATTGATATTGAAACAACAGTATATGATGGTTCATTTCATGAAGTTGATTCCTCGGAAAATGCTTTTAAAATCGCTGGATCGATTGCCCTACAAGAAGCAGTAAAAAAAGCAAAATTAACTTTATTGGAACCAATTATGAAAATAGAGGTTGTTATTCCGTCAGAATTTTTTGGAGATATAATTGGAGATATTTCTTCTCGTAGAGGAAAAATTGAACAAAGCGCTGATAGATTAAATATGAAAGTTATTGATGCTAAAGTTCCTTTAGCAGAAATGTTTGGCTATGCCACTACTTTGCGTTCTTTAACAGAAGGACGAGGAACATTTACAATGGAATTTGATCATTATGGAGAAGTGCCTCAAAATATAATTCAGGAAATTATTGAAGGAAAAAGAAAATAATTCACATAAATCTCTTGACTTTTTTTAAAAAATCAATAAAATCTTTAATATATAGAAAAATTAATTATAAAATAAAAATATAAATTAAATTTTTAATTATTAAATTAAAAAATTTAATAATTAATAAAATAATTTAATAAAAATTATGGCAGAAAAAGAAAAATTTGAAAGAGGAAAACCACATTTAAATGTAGGCACAATTGGTCACGTTGACCATGGAAAAACTACATTAACTGCGGCTATCCTTCATGTTATTAAATTAAAGGGATTAAAAGCAACTGAGAAATCGGTTGACCAAATAGATGCTGCGCCCGAAGAAAAAGCAAGAGGATTAACAATTTCTGTTTCTCATTTAGAGTATGAGACAGAAAAAAGACATTATGCTCATATTGATTGTCCAGGGCATGCTGATTATATTAAAAATATGATTACTGGTGCGGCGCAAATGGATGGAGCAATTTTAGTTGTCTCCGCTCCTGATGGCCCAATGCCTCAAACAAGAGAACATATTCTTTTAGCTAGACAAGTAGGTATTCCTTCAATAGTAGTCTTTTTAAATAAATGCGATATGGTTGATGATCCCGAGATAATAGATTTAGTAGAACAGGAAGTAAGAGAATTATTAAAAAAATATAATTTCCCTGGAGATGAAATTCCTGTAGTAAAAGGATCAGCATTAAAAGCCCTAGAAGCTACATCAATAGAAGATGAAGCAGTAAAACCAATTTTAGAATTACTTAATGCTTTAGATGAGTATATTCCTGAGCCAGTAAGAGATGTAGATAAACCATTTTTATTAGCAATTGAAGATGTTTTTTCAATAGAAGGAAGAGGTACAGTTGCTACGGGAAGAGTTGAAAGAGGAAGAATAAGGTCTAATGAAGAAGTAGAGTTAGTTGGATTAAAACCAACACAAAAAACAGTTGCTGTAAGTTTAGAAATGTTTAATAAAATATTAGATGAAGCAATCGCTGGAGATAATGTTGGAATACTTTTAAGAGGATTAAAAAAAGAAGATGTGGAAAGAGGACAAGTTTTAGCAAAACCAGGAAGCATTACTCCTCATAGCGAATTTGAAGCAGAGGTTTACATATTAACAAAAGAAGAAGGAGGAAGACATACTCCATTTTTCAAAGGTTATAAGCCACAATTTTATATAAGAACAACAGATGTTACAGGCGAAGTTGAATTGCCAGAAGGAACAGAAATGGTTATGCCTGGAGACACAGTAAATTTAAAAATTAAACTTTTTGCTCCAGTTGCTTTAGAGGAAAAACAAAGATTTGCTATAAGAGAGGGTGGAAAAACAGTTGGCGCTGGTGTTGTTACAAAAATTGTTAAATAAATTTAAGAATACAAATTAAAAAATTTTTAAGTTCTTTATAAAATGCCAGCAAAAAAGAAAGAAAAAGAAACACAAGAAGAAAATAAATCAAAGCTTAGGATAAAATTAAAAGCTTATGATTTTAAAGTTATAGATAGTAGCGCTAAGCAAATTATAGATACAGCTTTACGTTATGGATCTGATGTTTCTGGTCCAGTCCCTTTACCAACAGAAATACATAAATATACTGTTAATCGTTCAACCTTTGTTCATAAGGACGCAAGAGAGCAATTTGAAGTGCGAATTCATAAAAGGATAATAGATATTTTAAATCCAAATTCTAATGTAATAGAAGCTTTGACAAATTTAACATTGCCTGCTGGTGTTGATATAGAGATTAAAATATAAATTGAGAAGTTTTTTGAAAATATGAGATTTTTTTTAATAAAAAATTTTAAATTTTAAAAAATTAGAAAAATTGCCTTGAAAAACTGGGCAAGTGCCCAGTTTTTCTTTTAAAAAGTTTATGAAGTTTATTCTTGGAAGAAAATTAAAGATGTCCCAAGTTTTTGATGAAAATGGAAATGTTATCCCAGTAACACTAGTTGAAGCTGGTCCGTGTTTTATTACTCAAGTAAAAACAGAAGAAAAAGATAAATATTCTGCAGTTCAGATTGGATTTATTCCTAAAAAGAAAAATATTAAAAAAACAGAAAAAGGCAAAGAATTTTATTTTTTAAAAGAATTTAAATGTTTAAAAGACGAATGCTCTAATTTTAAAATAGGAGATAAAATAGATGTAAATATATTTGAAGAAGGAGATAAGATAAAGGTGTCTGGAATTTCTAAAGGAAAAGGATATCAAGGGGTAATAAAAAGATGGGATTTTAAAAGAAAGCCTGGTAGTCATGGTACAAAACATGAGGAAAGAGCAATGGGTTCAACAGGTTCACGTTATCCTCAAAGGGTGATTAAAGGGAGAAAAATGCCAGGAAGAACAGGATCTGAGAGAATAACAATTAAAAATTTAAAGATTATAAAAATTGATAAAGAAAATAATATTTTAGCAATAAAAGGAGCAGTTCCAGGCGCTAAAAATACTTTACTTGAAATTAAACAATAAAAAATAAATTTAAAATTGTGAAAGTAAAAGTTTATAATCAAAAAGGAGAAGAAATAGAGACAATGGTTTTACCTAAAGAGATTTTTGAAGTAGAAATTAATCCTGATTTAATTCATCAGGTGTTTCTTTCTCAGCAAGCAAATAAAAGGAGAATTATTGCTGATACTAAAGATAGATCTGAAGTGAGGGGTGGAGGAAAAAAACCATGGAGGCAAAAAGGCACAGGAAGAGCAAGGCACGGTTCTATTCGTTCTCCAATTTGGATAGGGGGTGGTGTAACTTTTGGCCCAACAACAGATAAAGTTTTTAAAAAGAGAATTCCTAAAAAAATGAGACGTAAGGCTTTATTTATGGTTTTATCTTCTAAAGCAAGAGATAATGAACTTATAATTTTAGACAATTTAAAAACAGAAAAGCCAAAAACAAAAATAATGGCAGATGTTTTTAAGAGATTATCGTTAGACAAAGAAAAAAAATTAATAGCGTTACCTTCAAGTGATATTAATTTATATAAGTCATTAAGAAATTTAGATTTAACTAAGGTAATAATAGCAAAAGATTTAAATGTTCTAGATTTACTTTCTTTTAAATATTTAGTTATGCCAAAAGATTCGATTAAAAAAATAGAAGAAACATTTTTAACAAAAGAAAAATAATTTATAAATATGCCTTTATTTGATATTTTTAAAAAACAAAAAGAAGAGGAAAAGAAGAAAGTAAAAGATGAAAAGAAAGAAAAACCAAAAGAAAAGATTACAGAAAAATTAGAAAAAAAAGAAACCAAAACAGAAGAAAAACCAGTAAGAGTAGAAAAAGCAAAATCTAAGAAAGGGATTCCGGAAAATGCATACCGTATTTTACTTTCTCCGAATGTGACAGAAAAAGCAACGGATTTAACTGAGCAAAATAAATATGTTTTTAAGGTTCATAAGAATGCAAACAAAAAACAAATTAAAAAAGTAATAGAGGATATTTTTGGTGTTAATGTTTTAAGTGTAAAAATTATAAATATTCCTCCAAAAAAAAGAAGGTTTAAAGGCAAAACTGGTTATACAGGCGGTTATAAAAAAGCAATTATTCAAATAAGAAAAGATCAAAAAATTGAAGTTTTGCCACGATAATAAATAAAATGAAAAAAGAAAAAAATTTATCAAAAAAAATAATTACCAAAAAAGAACCTGAGAAAAAACTTACTGTCTTTTTAAAAGAAAAAGCAGGCAGAAATAATCAGGGAAGAATTACTGTTCGCCATAAAGGAAGTGGAGCAAAAAGACTTTACAGAATTATTGATTTTTCTCAAGAAAAAAAAGGAATGCCGGCAAAAGTTATTGCTTTTGAATATGATCCTTATAGAACTTCTTTTATTATGCTTTTAGAATATGACGACAAAGAAAAAAGATATCAAATTGCGCCACAGGGATTAAATGTTGGAGATGAAATAATTTGCGATGAAAAAACAGAGGTAAAAACAGGAAATAGGATGAAAATTAAAAATATTCCAGTAGGGACTTTTGTTTATAATATTGAACTTGAACCAGATAGGGGTGGAAAATTAGTAAGATCAGCTGGAACAGGAGCAAAAATTTTAGCCCATGGAGATAAATATACTGATATAGAAATGCCCTCAAAAGAAATAAGGAAGGTTTTAAATGAATGTTATGCTAGTATTGGTATGATTTCTTTTCCTGAATGGAAATATATTAATATTAAAAAAGCAGGGACAAAGCGTTTAATGGGAATAAGACCAACTGTTCGTGGATCAGCAATGAATCCTGTGGATCATCCTCATGGTGGAGGAGAAGGAAGAGCGCCTATCGGTTTAAAATATCCAAAAACTCCTTGGGGAAAGCATGCATTAGGCAAAAAAACAAGAAATAAAAAAAAGTGGACAAATAAATTAATTATAAAAAGAAGAAAATAATATTATGACACGATCGTTAAAAAAAGGACCATATATTGATGAAAAACTTTTAAAAAAGTTGAAAAAAATGGATAATAATGATAAAAAGATTATTAAAACTTTTTCAAGAGATTGCTCTATTACACCTGAAATGATTGGTTTTACTTTTGGTGTTTATAATGGTAAAGATTTTATTAATGTTTTTATTACTGAAGAAATGGTAGGCCATAAATTAGGAGAATTTTCTTTGACTAAAAAATTTGTAAGACATGGAGGAAAAATGCAAAAAGAATTAGAGCAAAAAGCAAAACAACAAGAAACAGAAAAATTAAAAACAGAGAAATAATTTATTTTTATGGAAGTAAAAGCAAAATTAAAATATTTAAGAATATCGCCGCGTAAAGTAAGATTAGTTGCTGATTTGATACGGGGGAAAAATATTGAGGAAGCTCAAGATATTTTAAAATTTACTGTGAAAAGAGCTTCTCTTCCATTAAACAAACTCTTAGATTCAGCAATAAGTAATGCTAAGAATAATTTTCATTTAAATCCTGATGTTTTATATATTAAAAAAATTACTGTTGATGAAGGCCCAAAATATAAAAGATGGATGCCAAGAATGAGAGGGCAAGCATATCAAATTCAAAAAAAAACATCTCATATTACTTTAATTCTTGATGAAAAAGAAGAATTAAAGAAAAAAACAACAAAAAAACAAGAAGTAAACAAAATTGAAACAGAAAAACAGATTGAAGAAAACAAAAAAGAAAACAAAGAGAAAAAAATTGAAAAAAAACAAAAGCCAAAATTTAATGAAAATTTAGAAAAAAACAAAATAAAAGCAGAAAAAGGAAAAACAGGAGTAAGAAAAATATTTAGAAGAAAAGCAATTTAGTTAAATTTATGACACATAAGGTTCATCCAAAAGCATTTAGAATTAAGAAAATAAGCGATTGGGATTCGCGCGGTTTTTATGATAGTAAAGTTAATTTATCAGCTGGAAATCGCTATAAAAATATTTATGAGGAAGATTTTAAAATTAGAGAATTTTTACAAAAAAAATTAGAAAAAGCAGGAATAGAAAAAATAGAAATTGAAAGATTTCCTAATAAAATTAATATTATTATATCTGCTGCCCGTCCAGGAATTATTATAGGTAGAGGTGGAGAAGAAGTTGAAAATATTAGGAAAACATTGGAAGAGAAAATTTTAAATAAAAATATAAATCAAAAAAAAGACAAAAAAGAATCGTCAGAAAAAAAGGAAATAAAAATTGAAATAAGAGAAGTAAAAAATTACTGGACGTCAGCTGCTTTGGTTTCTCAATGGGTTGCCCAGCAACTTGAAAAAAGAATTCCATTTAGAAAGGTTTTAAAGCAAGCGCTTTCAAAAATTTCAGTTAATAAAGACGTTAAAGGAGCAAAAATAGAAGTATCCGGTCGTTTAGATGGAAATGAAATTGCAAGAAGAGAATGGTTAAAAACAGGTAGAGTTCCTTTGCAGACACTGAGATCAGACATTGATTTTGCTAAAAACCAAGCGTTTTGTACCTATGGAACAATAGGAATAAAGGTCTGGATATATAAAGGAGAAAAATTTGATTAATTTTTAAAAATATGAGTATTCTGATGCCCAAAAAAGTAAAATATAGGAAGCAACAGAAAGGTAGATCAAAGGGGGTTGAACGAAGAGCAACAAATCTTGATTTTGGAAGTTATGGATTAAAATCATTAGAAACAAAATGGATTTCTGGCCGTCAGATTGAAGCAGCAAGAAGAGTGATTATTAGATACTTAAGAAAAGGGGGAAAATTATGGATTAGAGTTTTTCCGGACAAGCCAGTAACAAAAAAGGGAACCGAAGTTCCTATGGGTGGCGGAAAGGGCGCTGTTGATCATTATGTTTTTCCAATAAAACCAGGAAGAGTTATTTTCGAAATAGATGGGATTCCAGAAGATAAAGTATATGAAGCATTAACAAAAGCAGCAAATAAATTACCAATAAAAACAAAAATCGTAAAAAAAGATTAAAAATATGAAGGCTAAAGAATTAAAAAACAAAACACCGGACGAATTAAAACAACTTTTAAAAGAAAAGAGAGAAAAATTATATCAATTTAAAGTTGATTTATCTGCTGGAAAAGTAAAAGATATAAGAGAAATTAGGTTAATTAAAAAAGATATTGCCAGAATACTTACAATTTTAAAAGAAAAAAATATAAAAATATAAATATAATTATGACAAAAAGAAAACTTAATGGAATTGTTGTATCAAATAAAATGCAAAAAACAGTTACAGTAAAGGTGGAAAGAATTAAAGAGCATCCGAAATATAAAAAAAGGTATAAGGTTCATAAAAAATATAAAGCTCATACCGATACTGATTTAAATATTGGCGATAAAGTAATAATCGAAGAGACAAGGCCAATAAGCAAAGATAAAAAATGGAAAGTAATAAAAAAGATTTAATAATTTGATTAAATAAAATGATTCAATTAAGAACAATGTTAAAGGTCGCCGATAATTCCGGCGCTAAAATAATTCAGTGTATTCATGTTTTAGGTGGAAGTAAAAGAAGATATGCCAGAATTGGTGATATCATCGTTGGTGTTGTAAAAGAAGCAGAACCAAGAAGACAAGTGAAAAAACATGATATAGTTAAAGCAGTTATTGTAAGACAAAAAAAGGAATATAGAAGAAAAGATGGTTCTTATATTCGTTTTGATGATAATGCAGCAGTAATTTTAGGGTCAGGTAAAGAGCCAAAAGGTGGAAGAATTTTTGGCCCTATTCCTCGAGAAATAAAAGAAAACGGCTTTGATACAATAGTAAATTTAGCAAAAGAAGTTATTTAATTAAAATGAAAATAAAAAAAGGAGATAATGTATTAATAATATCTGGAAAAGACAAAGGAAAGAAGGGAAAAGTAATAAAAGTCCTTCCTGGAGAAGGAAAAATTATTGTTGAGGGAATGAATTTAAGAAAAAAACACGTAAGGCCAAAAAGAGAGGGAGAAAAAGGGCAAATTGTAAGTATTGCTGCGCCAATGGATGCATCAAATGTTTTATTTATTTGCCCTCAATGTAATAAAGGAACAAAGATTGGATATAAGGTTTCAGATAAAAAAAAGTACAGGGTATGTAAAAAATGTAAAAGTATGATATAAATAAATTTTAGATAATATGACAAGATTAAAAGAAAAATACAATAAAGAAGTAATTCCACAGATGATGGAAAAGTTTGGTTATGATAATAAAATGGCAGTTCCTAAAATAGAAAAAGTTGTTATTAATACCGGTATAGGAAAAATGATATCTGGAAAAACATCAGATGAGCAAAAAAAAATTTACGAAACAATTTTAGAAGATTTGAGTTTAATAACAGGTCAAAAACCAGTTTTAACAAAGTCAAAAAAATCTATTTCTGCTTTTAAATTAAGAGAAGGAATGAAAATTGGAGTAAAGGTTACTTTAAGAGGACAGAAAATGTATGATTTTTTAGAAAGATTAATTAATATTGTTTTGCCAAGAACAAGAGATTTTAAAGGGATTGATTTGAAATCTTTTGATAAAGGAGGTAATCTTACAATTGCGATAAAAGAACATATTTCTTTTCCAGAAATTTCGCAAGAAAAATTAAAAACAATTTTTGGATTTGAAATTTCAGTTATTACTAATGCTAAAAAAAGAGATGAGGCAATAGAATTATTAAGACTAATGGGATTTCCATTAAAATCATAAAATTATGGCAACAAAAGCACAAATTGCAAAATCAAAAAAGAAACCAAAATATAAAACAAGAGTTGTTAATCGTTGTTTCAGGTGCGGACGAAGAAGAGGCTTTTTAAGAAAGTTTGGTTTATGCCGAATTTGTTTTAGGGAGTTATCAAATAAAGGAGAGCTTCCTGGAGTTAAAAAATCATCATGGTAAATTTATTTTAAAATTATGACAGATCCAATTACAGATATGTTAAATAGAATCAATAATGCTTTAGCTGTTTTTAAAGAAACAGTAGAAATTCCTTTTTCAAATCAAAAGTTTGAAATTGCTAAAATTTTAGAAAAAGAAGGATATATTAAAAGCGCTGAAAAAAAAGGAAGAGCAGAAAAGAAAACAATAATAATAGAATTAAAATACCAAAAAGACAATACAAATAAAAATAAGAAGGAAAAACCATTAATTTCAAGTTTAAAAAGAGTTTCTCGTCCAGGACAAAGAATTTATACAAGTTATAAAAATATTAAACCAGTTCGAGGAGGAGAAGGAATAGCAATAATTTCAACTTCGTTTGGGTTAATGACAGATAAAGAAGCAAAAAAGAAAAAACTCGGCGGAGAAGTGATTTGTCAAATATGGTAATTTTTAAAAATTATGAGTCGCATAGGTAAAAAACCAATATTAATACCCGAAAATACTGAGATTAAAATAGAAAATAATTTAATTTCAGTAAAAGGACCTAAAGGCAATATTTCAAAGAAAATTGACCCTCAAATTAAGATTGAAATTAGAGATGGAAAAATTCTTGTTTACCCAGATGAAAAAGCAGCAAGAAAAAATAAAAAAATCAATGCTTTATGGGGATTAACGAGAGCGATTATTTTTAATATGATAAAAGGAGTAACTGAGGGATATCAGAAAAAATTGATAATTGAGGGAGTAGGATATAGAGGAAGAGTTGAAGGAAATGAATTAATTTTAAACTTAGGTTTTTCCCATCCTATTAAAATTGAACAAACAGATGATATAAAATTCTCAGTTGATAAAAATATTTTAATAGTTGAAGGTATTGATAAAGAGAAAGTAGGACAAATTGCTGCTCAAATAAGAAAAATTAGACCACCAGAACCATATAAGGGAAAAGGAATAAGATATGAGGGAGAAATTATAAGAAGAAAGGCTGGAAAGAAGGTTGGTGCAGCAGCAAGTTAATTTTTTAAATAATTAAAAAAATGATATCAAAGCAAGAAAAAAGAAAAATAAGACATAAAAGAATTTTAAATAAAGTGGTTAATCCTAATAAACCTCGTCTTTTTGTTTTTAAATCTAATAAACATATTTATGCTTATCTTGTTGATGATAATAAAAAAAAGATTTTATTTTCTGTAAATGATAATAATATTTCAGAAAAAAAAGATTCTTCTAAAAAAGAAGATAATTTAAGAACCGGAAAAATATTAAAGTCTTATTTGGTTGGAAAATTAATTGCCCAAAAAGCAATTGAAAATAAAATAAAAGAAATAGTATTTGATAGAGGTGGATATAAATATCACGGAAGAGTAAAAGCCTTAGCCGAAGGCGCAAGAGAAGGAGGGCTTAAGTTTTAAATAATATTTTTAAAAATTATTATGATAAAAGAAATAAGAAAAGATAAAAAACAAAATATTTATAATAGAGAAAAAAAAGACGAATTTGAAACCAAAGTTTTGGATATTTCAAGAGTTGATAGGATGACTGCTGGCGGAAGAAGATTACGTTTTCGAGCTGCTGTCGTTGTTGGCGATAAAAAAAGTAGAGTTGGTTTGGGTGTGGCAAAAGGAGTGGATGTTGCTCAAGCAGTTGAGAAGGCAACAAGAGCTGCTAAAAAAAATTTAATTAATGTTTTGATTGTAAATGAAACAATTCCTCATCAAGTAGAGGCAAAATTTAGCGCAGCAGAAGTTATGTTAAAACCCCAAAAAAAAGGACGAGGATTGATCGCTGGCGGTACTGTAAGAACTATTTGTGATATGTCAGGAATAAAAAATGTTTCTTCTAAAATTTTAGGCAGGACAGGAAATAAAATAAATAATGCAAAAGCGACAATAGAGGCGCTTAAAAAATTAAAAGTAAGGGAAGTAAACAAAGAAGAAAAAAAAGAGGAAATATTAAAATAATTTTTTATAAAAATGAGAGCCCATCAAATAAAACCAAAACATAAAACAAAAAAACGTAAAAGAGTGGGAAGGGGAGGAAAAAGAGGAACTTATTCTGGTAAAGGAATGAAAGGTCAAAAAGCAAGAGCTGGTAGAAAAATGCAACCAGTTGTTAGAGAATTGATTAAGAAATACCCAAAATTAAGAGGGTATAAATTTAGAATAAAAATAAAAGATGAAAAATTTAAAATTACACCTGTAAATTTAGAACAGATTGAAAAAATTTTTAAAGAATCAGAGATTGTAAATCCTAAAACTTTATCTGAGAAAAAAATAATCAGAAAAATAAAAGGGAAAACTCCTAAAGTGAAAATTTTATCAAAAGGAGAATTAAGTAAAAAATTAATTATTGAAAATTGCCTTCTGTCAAAACAAGCAAAAGAAAAAATTGAAAAAGCAGGAGGTGTAATAAAATAATATGCCATTAGAAGTAAAAAAAGAAGAAAAAGAAAGTCCTCAAAGCTTGGTTCGTCGCTTTACCACAAGTGTTAAATTAAGTGGAATTTTAAAGCAGGCAAGAAAAATTCGTTTTAAAGAACGAAATAAAAGCAGACAAATGAGAAAAAGATCTGCTTTGCGGAGAGAAGAAAGAAAAAAAGAATTTAAGAGATTAGAAAAAATGGGAAAACTTCCTTTTCAAAAGAAAAAGTTTTAAGTTTTTATAATGAATAGTCTAAAACAAAAAATTCAGGATGATTTAAATATTAATGTAAAAGAAGAGAAAGAAAACGTTTGTTCTGTTTTACGTTTACTTTTATCTTCTATTTTAAATAAGGAAAAAGAAAAAAGATTTAAAATATCAAAAGAAAAAAATAATATTTCAGAAGAAAATTTAAAAAAAGAATCTCAGTTAACCGATGAAGAAATAGTAGATGTAATTTCTTCCGAGATTAAAAAAAGAAAAGATGCAATAGAATTATATGAAAAAGGAAATAGGTTGGATTTATCCGAAAAAGAAAAAGAAGAAATAGAGATTTTAAAAAAATATTTGCCAGAACAATTATCTTTAGAGGAGATTAAAAATTTAGTAGAAAATTCTATAAAAAAAGTAGAAGCTAATAGTATTAAAGATATGGGAAAAGTAATGGCAGATTTAATGCCAAAAATAAAAGGAAGAGCTGATAATTCTGAAGTTAGTAAAATAGTAAAAGAATTGCTTTCTTATCAAAAATAAAATTTAAAATTAAAACAGGGACGAGTTTTAAAACTCGTCCCTTTTACAAAAGGAGATGTGCATGAGATAAGGTTAAGCTATTGAAATGGCTGGAACAGAATTTTAATTTGAAGATAATGTTTGAGGAGTAGAATGTGCAAAAATTTTCTGTTCCAGCCGTGTTATGGGAGGGCATGGATGGGTTTTCCTTTTAATATTAATGTACTAATTTTATAATATATCTTTTAAAACATTTGTCAATACTTTAAAAATGGTATTGGATAAATAATGCTTTAATTTATTTTAAAATTAATTATTAAATCTAAATTTATTTAATTTAAGAATTTATTTTTTAAATTTTTTGAATCTTTCTAATGGAATAGGCTTATTAAAAGAAGTAAAATCAGCTAATCCAAATCCCCATTTTTTTGCCCATTCTTGAGTTTCTTTAAGGTGTTCCATGTCAACAGAACCAATATAGTTTTCTCTTCGTTCTTCTAATGCTTGCATTATTCCTTCAGTCATACAGGCGAATCCAACATTTTTAGGAACCCCTAAATCTATTCCAACGTCAATATTATTCCATTTCACTCGTCCTCCGTCAATACAAATTACATCGGGTCTAATATCTAAAATATTTGAAGGAACATCAGGTGGTTCGGCAACATCAATTATGATAGCATTTTCTTTTAAAAATTCTGGATTAATTAAAGCAGTAGGATGAGAAGTGGCAGTAATAATTATATCTGCGTTTATTATTTCAGCTAAATTAGAAGTTAATTTATAATTATTTCCAATAAGAGATGGTTTTAGTCTTTCAAATTTTTCATCATTTCTTTCTATTAAAATCAAGTTCGCATTTTTTTGATTAAAATATTTTGTAATTGCCTCACCAATTGTCCCGGCTGCTCCTATAATTGCTAGTTTAATTTTAGATAAATCTAAACTAGTTAATTCTAAAACTTTTTCTACTGCTTCTATTGAAATTGCAGCAGTATAAGTGTTTCCAGTGGTAATATTTAATTTAACTTTTGGATTTTCAACTAACCATTTTCCAGCAGAAGTTAATGGTGCAGTTAGAGCGCCTAACATAACTAGTTCTGCTTTTAATTTTTCTTGAGAAAATAAAATTGCTTCTAAAATTTTTTCTCTTACTTTTTCTTTTGGTAAAGTCATCATTTGAGTGGGGGTTAGCGCTATGCCTACAAACCATCCCTCTGCTTTATTAAAAACCTTAAAATGAGAAGCGACTCCAAAACTTTTTTTTGCCGGCAAGAAAGAAACAATTTTTTCTACCATATTTACAGGTAAATATTTTCCTAAAGGAAAAAAAGTTTTTAAATCTTCTTTTTTCATTAAATGCCCTAAAATAACAAAATTCATATATTTAAATTTATTTAATTTATAATTTAATATTTAAATTATACTAAATTTTAATAAAAAAATAAATTGATTATTTTTGAGCAATAGAATAGATATTTGCTTTATATTTTTTTCCTTTTTTCCAGACTTTTATAATTTTAAATCCTGATTTTTTTAATAAATTTTCTAATTCTTTTTTTCTAAAACAATGAAAATATCTATTTACTAAAATTTTTCCATTAGAATCTTTCCAAGGCAGGAAAATATCAAAAAAATCTAATTTTGATTTACCTATTATTTTTAAAAAAGTATATTTTAAAATTAAAATTAAAGAATCTTTCCTTTTCCATAAATCCCAGACTCTTAAAATTAAAAATCCATCATTTTTTAAAACTCTTTTTGCTTCTTTTAAATACTTTAATCTCAATTCTTTAGACGGAATATTATGCAAAACAGAAATGCTATAGATTTTATCAAAAAAGTTATCAGGAAATGGTAAATTTAAAGCATCAGCTACTTGAAAATTTGCCTCAGGGTAATTTTGCTTGGCAATTTTAATTAAATTTTCTGATATATCAATTCCAAAATAATCAGTTTTTTTGTCTTTAAATGCTTCGAAAAACTTTCCATTTGCGCAGCCTAAATCTAATACCTTATCGTTTTCATTTACGAACTGAGATAATTTTTTAATATCATCTGAAAGAAGAAATCTTGTTTTATCGTAATTTTCAGATATTTTGTTATAATCTTTATGAGTCTTTTTTAATAAATATCTTGCGTATTTTTTATCCATAATTTATAGTCATTTATATGAATACTAATATAAAAAATGAAATAATTAAAGATTTAATAAAAAGCAATATTAAAAATTCCAATGATTTGGTTTTTTTTAAAAGAAGAATTGCTAAAAAATATAAAATTTCTTGTCCCAAAAATATTGAGTTATTAAAATGGTATTATTCTTATTTAAAGGAAATAAAAGAAAAACCATCAAAGCATTTGGAAAAATTGCTTAAAACAAGACCTATCCGTTCACTATCAGGAATTGTTAATGTTTCAGTATTAACTAAACCCTATCCTTGTCCGGGTAAATGCTTGTATTGCCCGATTGAAAAAGGAATTCCTAAAAGCTATATTTCTGGGGAACCTGCAGTAGAAAGAGCAAAAGAATCAAATTTTAATCCTTATCTCCAAACCCAAAAAAGAATTAAAATGCTTAAAGATGAAGGGCATCAAACTGATAAAATTGAGTTAAGGGTAATTGGGGGGACTTGGAGTTATTATGATAAAGATTATCAACTTTTTTTTATTGAGGAATGTTTTAGAGCATGCAATGAAATGAATCTTAAAAAGCCAAAAACAAAAAATAATAAAAAACAAAAAATTAGTATCAAAAATTTAAAAAAAGAACAAAAGAAAAATGAAAAAGCAAAACACAGAATTATTGGGCTTTCTATTGAAACTCGGCCTGATTATATTAATGAAAAAGAAATTAAATGGTTAAGAGAGTTAGGAGTAACAATGGTTGAATTAGGTGTTCAATCGATTTATGATGATGTTCTTAAAATAAATAGAAGAGGCCACAGCATTAAAGATACTATAAAGGCAACTAAACTTTTAAAAGATTCTGGTTTTAAAGTTTTATATCAGATGATGCCAAATTTATTAGGTTCTGATTTAAAAAAAGATGAAGAAATGTTTAAAGAAATTTTTGAAAATCCAGATTTTAAACCAGATTATTTAAAAATTTATCCTTGTGCAGTTTTAAAAGAAGCTCCTCTTTATAAAATATTTAAAAATGGAGAATATAAGCCTTATTCAGAAAAAGAATTAATTAATTTATTATTAGATATTAAAAAAGAGGTGCCTTATTATATAAGAATTCAGAGAATTATTAGAGATATTTCTTCAGAAAAAATAATGGAAGGAGGAGTTAAAATAACTAATCTTCGTCAAATTTTATCTGAAAAAATGAAAAAAGAAGGTTTTAAATGTAAATGTATTAGATGTAGAGAGGTAAGAGAGAATTATAACCCAAAAGAAAAAATTTATTTTTTTTGTGATCGTTATGAAGCATCTGGGGGAAAAGAAATGTTTTTAAGTTATGAGAACAAAGACAGAACAAAACTTTACAGTTTATTAAGATTAAGAATCCCCTCAGATCCAATTTTAAAAGTTTTAAAAAATTCGGCAATAATCAGAGAAATTCATACTTATGGAGAAATAACTCCAATTGGTAAAAAAAAGATAGCGCCTCAACACAAAGGATTAGGAAAAAAATTAATTAAAAAAGCAGAAGAGATAACAAAAAATGAATTTAATTTAAACAAACTTTCAGTAATTGCCGGAGTAGGAGTAAGAGATTATTTTAGAAAATTAGGTTTTAAATTAAAAGATACTTATATGGTAAAAATATTAAAATAAATACTATTTTGTTTTAATAAAAAATATTGTAAAATAAAAGATGATAGAAATAAATAATTTAACTGATTTTAAAATAGATAAAAAATTTTTTAGAAATATTGCCCAGAAAATATTATTAGAAGAAAATAAAAAAAATAAAACTTTTTCTGTTGCGTTTTTATCGAAAGATGATATTAAAAAATTAAATAAAAAATTTAGGAATAAAAATAAACCAACCGACATCTTATCTTTTAAAATTGAGGAAGGAGATTATTTGGGAGAAATAATTATTTGTCCAGAAATAGTAAAAGAGAACGCTAAAACGAATAAAGAAAGTTTTAAAAATGAAATGAAAAATATTTTTATTCACGGAGTGCTTCATTTATTAGATTATGAACATGAAAAATCAAGAAAAGAAGCGAAAATAATGGAAGAAAAACAGCAATATTATTTTAAAAAAATTAAAAATTAAATGTCTAAAAAAAATATTATTACAGCATTAGATATTGGAACAAATGAAATAAAAGCTTTATCTGGGTTTTTAAATTCAGAGAAAGAAAAATTAGATTTTGAAGTAATAGGGTATGCGAAAGAAAAATCATTTGGAGTAAGAAATGGAATAATAATAGATGCGACAAGAGTTACGGAAATTATTTTTTCTTTAATTAAAAAAATTGAAGAAGAAACTGGTAAAAGAATAGAAAGTGTCTATGCTAATATAAATGGTTCTCATATATCCTGTTCTCTTTCAAAAAGTTTAATATCTGTTTCTCGCGCTGATAGAAAAATTTCTGAAGAAGATGTTGAAAGAGCAATCCAAGCTGCTAAAAATTTTTTTCCTTCAGCAAACAAAGAAATCTTAGACATTTTCCCAAAAGAATTTATTGTTGATGGAGAAAAAGGAATAAAAGAAGTAGTGGGAATGGAAGGAACAAGACTGGAAACAGAAGTAATGATAATTCACTCTTTTTCTCCGCATTTTAAAATTTTGACAAAAACAATTTTAGATTCGAGTCTTCAAATTAACGATTTAATTCCTTCCCCATTAGCTAGCGCAGAAGCAGTTTTAACAGAACAAGAAAAAGAATTAGGAGTATTGGTTTTAGATATTGGAGCAGGGACAACAGGGTTTTCGGTTTTTAAAGAAGGTGATTTAGAAGATATTGGCGTGTTTCCAGTGGGGAGCGGACATATTACAAATGATATCGCATGTTGTTTAAAAATAGATATTGATACCGCAGAAAAATTAAAAATAGAATTTGGTTCTTGTATAAAAGAAAAAAAGAACAATAATAAAAAAATAAAAATTGAAGGAGAAGAACCTTTAATATTTTCTCAAAAAGAATTAGTTGATATAATTGAAGCAAGAGTGTCAGAAATTTTTGATTTTGTTAATAAAGAATTAAAGAAAAATTCTCTTGAAAAATTACCTGGAGGCGTTGTTTTAACTGGTGGTGGAGCAAATTTAAAAGGAATTAAAGAAATGGCAAAAAAACAATTAAATTTGCCAGTAAGAATAGGAATGCATAAAAATTTTTCCTCTTTGCCAGATGATTTATCTTTATCAGTATTATGCGGTTTGATTTTATTAGGGTCGGAATTAGAAAAAAATTCAGAAACTCCAAACTTATTTAAAAAAATTAAAAAATTATTTAAAGTTTTTATTCCTTAAAATAAAATGGAAACAAAAATAAAAGTAATAGGAGTTGGCGGGTCTGGTTCAAATACTATTTCTCGAATGATGAAGAAAAAAATAAAAGGCGTAGAGTTGATTGCTATAAATTCTGACGCTCAAGATTTACAAAAGACAAATGCTCACAAAAAAATAAGAATTGGAAAGAAATTGACCGAAGGATTGGGGACAGGAATGGATCCTGAGATAGGAAAAAAAGCAGCTGAAGAACAAAAAGAAGAAATAAAACAGGCAATTGAAGGAGCGGATATGGTTTTTATCACGTGCGGGTTGGGAGGTGGCACTGGAAGTGGCGCTTCACCTGTGATTGCAGAAATTGCTAAAAATTCAGGAGCCTTAACTTTAGCAGTGGTTACTACGCCATTTTCTTTTGAAGGAAATCAAAGAATAAGGATAGCAGAAGAAAGCACTAAAAAACTAAAAGAAAAAGTTGATACTTTAATCACTATTTCAAATGATAAGTTATTAGAAGTATTGGAGCCGAATACTTCTGTTTTGAATGCTTTTTATTTTTGTGACGAAATTTTATATCAAGCAGTCCAAAGTATTTCTGATCTAATTGTTTTGCCTGGAATTATAAATATTAGTTTTGCTGATGTTAAAACAATTATGAAAGATTCCGGATCTGCTCTTTTTGGAATAGGAATTGCTAAAGGAGAGGGAAGGGCAAAAGAAGCAGCAAGAAAAGCATTAAATTCTCCTTTACTTAATTTGTCGTGTAAGGGCGCTAAAGGAATTCTATTTAATATTTCTGGAGGAAAAGATATTTCTTTAGCAGAAATAGACGAGGCAGCAAAAATTATTACTTCAGAGGCTTCTCCTTCTGCAAAAATAATTTTTGGAGCAATAAAAGATGAAAAATTAAAAAAAGGAGAAATAAAAGTAACAGTTATTGCTACTGGTTTTTAAAATTTTATTTTCTTTAAAAATTTTTTTGCTGTTGCCATTTGACGGCTTTTTTTATTGCGTTAAAATGTAATAATTTATAAATTAATTTTAAAAACTATGGAGAATAAAATTACCAAAGTTAAAAAAAGAGATGGTCGAATCGAAGATTTTGACCAATCAAAAATTACTAATGCAATTTATAAAGCAATTACTGCAGTAAAAAAAACTGATGGAAAGCAATCAAAAAAACTTTCTGATGAAGTTGTAAGTATTTTAAATAGGCGTTTTAAAAAAGATGAAATTCCCACTGTTGAACAAATTCAAGATATTGTTGAAGAAGTTTTAATTCTTGAAAATTTAGTTGATGTTGCTAAAGCTTATATTTTATATAGAGAGCAAAGAAGAAGAATAAGAGAAGCAACGGTTTTTTCAGAAGAAGCAGTGGATAGAATTGATCAATACTTAGAAAGATTAGATTGGGAGGTTCAGGAAAACGCTAATATGGCTTTTTCTTTACAAGGGCTTAATCGTTTTGGTGTTTCCTATATTATTAAAAAATATTGGCTTAATAAAATTTATCCAAAAGAAATAAGAGAGGCAAATGAAAATTGCGATATTCATCTTCATAATTTAGACACTTTGGGAGTATATTGCGCTGGTTGGGATTTGTATGATTTATTACTTCGTGGATTTGGCGGAGTTTCAGGAAAAATGGAATCAAAACCTCCAAAACATTTTCGTTCTGCTTTAGGACAAATTGTTAATTTTGTTTTTACAATTTCAGGAGAAGTTGCTGGCGCGGTTGCTTATTCTAATTTTGATACTCTTTTGGCTCCTTTCATTCGTTATGATAATTTAAATTACCAGCAAGTTAAACAATCTCTTCAAGAATTTTTATTTAATATGGCTGTTCCTACAAGAGTTGGTTTTCAGTGTCCGTTTTCAAATATTACTTTAGATTTAAAGCCATCGCCTGTTTTTGCTAAAATGCCGGTAATTATTGGTGGTGTGCCTCAGAAAGAAACTTATGGAGAATTTGAAGAAGAAATGAAAATATTAGTTAAAGCTTTTTATGAAGTTGTGCTTGAAGGAGACAAAAATGGAAGAACTTTTTCTTTTCCAATTCCAACAATAAATATTACAAAAGATTTTCCTTGGGATGAACCGGCTTTTAATGGTTTATGGGAAGCGTCAGCAAAATATGGAATAAATTATTTTGCCAATTATATAAATTCAAATATGAGACCAGAAGACGTTACGGCAATGTGTTGTAGGTTATTGCTTGATAAAAGAGAGCTTTATAATAAAGGAGGAGGGGGGCTATTTGGCGCAGGAGCAAATACTGGAAGCATTGGCGTTGTAAGTATTAATATGCCAAGAATTGGATATTTATCAAAAACAAAAAAAGAATTTTTTGACAGATTAGGATATTTAATGGATCTAGCAAAAGAAAGTTTAGAGATTAAAAGAAAAACAATAGAAAATTATATTCAAAAAGGACTTTATCCTTATTCAAAATTTTATCTTTCAGGAGTTAAAAAAATAAGAGGAGCGTATTATGCTAATCACTTTTCAACTATTGGGCCTAATGGTATGAATGAAGCAATTTTGAATTTTATGGGAGAAAATATTGCTTCTAATAAGGGGAGAAAATTTGCTATTGAAGTATTAACCTTTATGAGGGAAAGACTGGTTGGGTATCAAAAAGAAACAGATAATATTTTTAATTTGGAAGCTGTCCCGGCAGAAAGCACTGCTTATAGATTTGCCTTAAGCGACAGAGAAAAATATCCGGATATTATCACGTCTGGAACAAAAAAAGTTCCTTATTATACAAATTCTACTCATTTGCCTGTAAATTATACAGATGATCCTTTTGAAGCATTAAAGCTTCAGGATGATCTTCAAACTTTATATAATGGCGGAACAGTTCTTCATTTATTTTTGGGAGAGCAAATTAATGATGTTGAAACTGCTAAAAAATTAGTAAGAAAATCTTTTGAAAACTTTAAATTACCATATATTACTTTAACCCCCACTTTTTCTATTTGTCCTGTTCATGGTTATTTAAGCGGTGAACATTTTCAATGTCCAAAATGTACAATTTCTCAGCCTTGCGAAGTTTATTCAAGGATTGTTGGTTATCTTCGTCCAATATCTCAGTGGAATGAAGGGAAACAGCAAGAGTTTAAAGAAAGAAAAGAATATAAGGTAAGCAAAATTAAACAATTATAATGCTAATTGGCGGCATTCAAAAAACAACTTTAATTGATTATCCTTCAAAAATTGCTTGTACGGTTTTTTTAGGAGGCTGTAATTTTCGTTGTCCTTTTTGTTATAATTCAGAACTTGTTTTGCCTGAAAAACTAAAAAAAATAGAAAGAGTTAAAGAAAAAGATTTTTTTAATTTTTTAGAACAGAGAAAAGGATTATTAGAGGGAGTTTGTATTTGCGGCGGAGAGCCAACAATACATACTGATTTGCCAGAATTCATTCAAAAAATTAAAAAAATGGGATTTTTAGTAAAACTTGACACAAACGGATCAAATCCAGATATGATAAAAAAATTAATAAAAGAAAATCTTTTAGATTATATAGCAATGGATATTAAAGCGCCTTTAAATGAAGAAAGTTATAACAAAGCTGTAAATGTAAAAATTAATTTAGAAAAAATAAAAGAAAGCGTAAAAATAATTAAAAATTCTGATGTTTTATACGAATTCAGGACAACAGTAGTCCCTAACATTCATACAAAAGAAGATATAATTCAAATTGCTAAGGATATTTCTCCGGCAAAAAATTATTTTCTCCAAAATTTTCAATCAACAAAAAATCTTGATTCTAATTTTGAAAAGGTTAAACCTTATGATAAAGAGTTTTTAATTGAAATTAAAAAAAGTATTTCTTCTTATTTTGATTTTTGTGAAGTAAGGTGATTTTTAAAAATTTAAATGACAAAATCAAAAATATTTTTATATTTTTGCCTTTCTTTCATTTTTGGCATTTTCATTGCTTCTTTTATAAAAATTCCTTTAAATCTTTTGTGGTTCTTATTATTTTTTTCTGCTTTTTTGATTTTTTCTCTTTTTTATTTCTTTCCCCAAAAAAACTTTTTTCTGATAGGTTTTTTGATAATTTTTTTAATTTTAGGGGTTTCTCGTTATCAAATGGTTTCATCAAAATCAGAAAATAATAAATTATTGGAATTGAATAATTTTAAAGAAGTAAATTTTACCGGTATTATTGTAAATGATGTTGTTTTTTCTAATAAATCTCAAAAGTTTGAATTTAAACCGGAAAACATAGATGGGAAAATATTAATTATAACAAACCGCTATCCAGAATATCATTATGGAGACAAATTAAAAATTATTGGGAAAATAGAAGCGCCAGATGAAAATATAGAAGGATTTAATTACAAAGATTATTTAAAGAAAGACGGGATTTATTCAATAATGATATTTCCTGAAATTAAATTATTAGAAAAAAATTGCGGAAATAAGATTAAACAAACTCTTTTTTCTTTTAAGAAAAAATTTAAAAATATTTCTCAGCAATTTTTTTCTCCGCCACATCAAGGAATTTTAGAAGCATTAATTTTTGGAGATGAAGAAAATATTTCTAGTGAGTGGAAAGAAAAATTAAACAATACTGGGGTTCGTCATATTGCTGCTGTTTCTGGAATGAATATCACCATCATTATATTTTTAGTCTTTAATTTTTTATTATTAATTGGTTTTTGGAGGAATGTTTCTTATTATCTTTCGGTTATCATAATTATTTTATATATTTTAATGATTGGAATGCCAATATCGGGAATAAGGGCGGCAATTATGGGAATTTTATTAATCACTGCTCAAAGTTTAGGCAGAATTTCTTCTCCTTTGCGATCTGTGGTTTTTGCCGCAACTTTTATGCTTTTTTTAAATCCTTTTCTTTTAAAATTAGATATAGGATTTCAACTTTCTTTTTTGGCAATTTTAGGGTTAATTTATTTTCAGCCGATATTTTTAAATTTTTTCAAAAAAATTCCTGATTTTGAGTTTTTTCCTATTAAAACAACATTATCAGCAACTTTATCTTCGCAAATTTTTACTCTGCCAATTTTAATTTATAATTTTGGAAGAATTTCTTTATTTTCTCCGATTGTAAATATTTTGATTGTGCCTATTTTGTCGCCATTAAATATTTTAATTTTTATTTTTGGTTTTTTAGGAATGATTTCTTGGATTTTAGGGTATTTATTTTCTTTTCCTGTTTGGCTATTTTTAGAATACATTGTAAAAATTATTGATCTTTTTTCTAAAATTCCATTTGTTTCTTTTAAAATAGAAAATGTTTCCTATATTTATTTGATTATTTTTTATTTTGTTTTAATTCTTTTTATAATTAGAGAAAACAGAAAAGAAAAATTGAAATTTTTAAATTATTAAAGTAAGATAAAATAGTATTTAAAAATTATATGTTAAGCATAATTATACCAACACTAAACGAAGAAAATTTTTTGCCTGATTTATTAAACTCAATAAAAAATCAGAATTTTTCTGATTATGAAATAATTATTTCTGATAATGGTTCAACTGATAAAACATTGGATATTGCTAAAAAATATAATTGCAGGATAACGAAAGGAGGATTGCCTGCTAAAGCAAGAAACAATGGAGCAAAAATAGCAAAAGGCGATTTATTTTTATTTTTAGATTCAGATACAATTTTGCCTCAAAATTTTTTAAAAAAATCTTTAAATGAATTTAAAAAAAGAAATTTAGATCTTGCGAGTTTTTATTTACTTCCTTCAAGTAAAAATATTTTTTTAAAATTAGGTTATATTTTTTTCTATAATTTACCTGTTTTTTTATTAGAAAAGATTACTCCTCATGCCGCTATAGGCATTTTAATAAAAAGAGAATTGTTTGAAAAATTAAATGGTTTTGATGAAACAATTAAAATAGCCGAAGATCATGATTTAGCCCGCCGTGCAAAAAAACAAAAAGCAAAAACTGGTTTTATCAGGTCTGTAAAATTAATTGCTTCTGATAGAAGGTTCAGGCAGGATGGTTGGGTAAAAACCTATTTAAAATATATTTTTTGCGAATTTCATTTAATATTTTTAGGGCCAATAAGAAGCAATATAGTAGAATATAAATTTAATCACTATAAAAATTTAAAAAACAAAAATTAACTAAGATTAACTTTATTTTTTAATATAAGCTCTTTGTATATCTCAACAAGTTTTTCTGTTTGATTTTTATCAGAATATTTATGAGCGGTTTTAGTTGCGTTTTTTGATAATTCTTCAAACAAATTATTATTATTTAAGAGTTTTATAATTTTTTGAGTAAAATCTTTTTCCGCGTCTTCTTTTTTATAATCTATTAAAAATCCATTTTTATTATTTATAACAATATTTTTAAAAGCATCGTCTTTTAAAGCGACAACTGGCAATCCAGAGGCCATTGCTTCCAATATTACAATTCCCTGTGTTTCTGTTAAAGATGGAAACACAAAAATATCAGATACTTTATAATATTTATCTATTTCTTTATGCGGAATAAATCCAGTTATTATGGTAGGTTTTTCTATTTTTGATTTTTTAATTAATTCTTTTAAATTTTTAAAATAAGAGCCATCTCCAATTATTAAAAAGATAATTTTTTCCTTAAATGGCGAATTTTGAATTTCTTGAAAAACTTTTATTAAAAAATCTATATTTTTTTCTTTTGAAATTCTGCCGACAAAAAGCAAAACTTTTTTGTCTAATGGAATTTTTAACTCTTTTTTTAATTTTGTTTTTTCTTCTGATTTTTTAAAAATATTTATATTTACTCCTGTGGGCAAAAGATAAATTGGCTTTTTAACACCATTTTCTAAAAGAGATTTTTGAATTTTAAAAGAAGGGGCAATGACAGCATCAGACATATTTGAAAACCAAACGCTTAAAGCTCTAGCGATATAAGGAAGAAGAATTTTTTCTTTTAAATAAATTTTAGCGTATTCTGGATATTCTGTATGGTGAGTATAAACAAAAGGAATTTTTTTCCTATTAGAAATATATTTCCCTAAAAATCCCATTGAAAAAGGGGAATGCGAATGAATAATATCAAAACTTGAATTAAATGTTTTTTCAAAAGATTCAATAGGCAAAAATGGCGCGGCAAGCCGAGTTTCTGGTTTTTCAAACACTTTTAAAGAGTCAAATCTTATAACATTTTTATTTTCGTCTTTATAATTTTTAAAAAGCGGAGCAAAAATAAAAACTTCGTGATTAAGTTTTTCTAAGTTTTGATAAAAACTTTCAATTGAACTGCTTACCCCAAATCCTGTTGGGAAATAAGCATCAGTAAAAAAACCTATCTTCATATATTTATGTTTTATTATTCTACCATAAATTCCTACTTATTTCTAACTCGTTGATCATAGCATACTATTATTATATAATTTAATAAAAATAGTATTAAATTTAAATAAATTATAAACTAACTAAATAAAATCTATGGCAAAAGCAGATTATTATGTGCCAGACGATCGTCCTTGGTTTAAATATTATCCAAAAGATGTACCACATCATTTAGATTATCCTGAAATACCACTATATCAGTTTTTAGACGATTCAGCTCAAAAATATCCCAATAATACAGCTTTAGTTTTCTATGGAAATGAGATTAAATACAAAAAACTTAAAGAATTAACAGACAGATTTGCTAATGCTTTGCAAAACTTAGGAATTCAAAAAGGAGACAGAGTTCTTATTTTACTCCCTAATTGCCCCCAAACAGTAATTGCTCTATATGGAACAATGAAAGCAGGTGCTATTCCTGTTCCATTAAATCCAATGTATACTGATAAAGAATTAGAATACTTTTTTAAAGACTTAGAGCCAAGAATAGTTATAACATTAGATGGTTTTTATGATAAAGTAGAAAAAGCATCAAAAACAACTCCTCAAATAGAAAAAATCATAACAACTAATATCTCAGATTATTTTCCTTTATCTAAAAGAGTATTAGGTAGATTATTTGGAAAAATACAAACTATTAATTGTCCTAATGCTGTTTCTTTTAATGGTTTTATTAAAAACAGCAAACCTCAATACAATGAAATTAAAATTAATCCAAAAGAAGATATTGCAGTAATTCTTTATACCGGAGGAACAACTGGAGAACCAAAAGGAGTTATGCTTACACATTTTAATATTGTTTCAAATGTTACAGCAATTGATAATTGGTTTAAAGATACTAAAATAGAATCTTCTTTAATAGTAGTACCTCTTTTTCATAGTTTTGGTATTACCCCTACTCTTTCTTGGAGTGTATTAAAATCAAGAAAAATTTTCCTTTTACCAAAGTTTCATCCTAAAGAATGCGCTAAACTTATTAAAGAAAACAAAATACAATTTTTCGCTGGCGTTCCTGCAATGTTTGCCGCTCTTTGGGAAAATTTTAAAAAAGAAGAGATGGTATTAGATTCTTTAATTTTATGCGGTAGCGCAGGAGCTTCTCTTTCATCATATCTTTGGCAAAGTATTCAAAAAATGGCCCCAAATACTATCGTGGTTGACCCATGGGGATTATCAGAAGCTTCGCCTATGGCAACAATGACTCCTTTATCTCCTATTTTTAAGAGAGAGATTAATTCAATAGGTGTTCCGGTTTTTGATACTGATGTTAAAGTTGTTGATTCTGAAACTAAAGAAGAATTACCAGTAAACGAATCGGGGGAATTGATAATTAAAGGCCCTCAAGTATTTAAAGGCTATTGGAAAAAAGAAGAAAAAACAAAACAAACATTAAAAGATGGTTGGCTCTATACAAAAGACATTGGAAGAATGAATAAAGATGGATTATTCTATTACGAAGGAAGATTAGATGATATGATAAATGTAAGAGGAGAAAAAGTTTGGCCAAGAGAAATTGAAGAGGTTTTAGAATCTAATCCTAAAATACAAGAAGTTGCAGTTGTTGGAGTAAAAGATGATTATTATGGTCAAGCAATTAAAGCCTGTGTAGTCTTGAAAGAAGGAATGGAAGCATCTGAAAAAGAAATTATTGATTTTTGTAAAGATAAATTAGCTCCTCATAAAATTCCTCATATGGTTGAATTCTTTAATGAATTGCCTAAGTCAATAGTAGGAAAAATATTGCATTATAGATTAAGAGAGAAAATAAAGTAATTAATTATGCATCCTTTTCCTCTCCCTATTTATCTTTTTTCGGTAAGTGGTTTTTTAATCTTTTTTATTGGTTTTTATAGTTGGCGCAAAGTAAAAACTAGGGAAAGCTTAATTCTCTTTTTTTTGGCAACCGCTCAATTTAGTTGGGCTATTTTAAATTTTTTAATGTTAAATTCTTGTGGTGATAATATAATGGTAGAGTTTTGGGATAGATTAGTTTATATTCCTGTAATATTTTTTGCTCCTTTGTTGTATCATTTTTCTATAGAATTTTGTAAAATAAGAACTAAATGGCAAAAAATTCTTTTATATATCTCTTATTTTTTGGCTTTTATTTTTATTATTCTAAGCAGAACAGATTATTTTGTAAAAGGTGTTTTTAATTATAAATGGGGTTGTCATACAATAGCACAAACAGTTCATCACTTTTGGTTGCTTTTTACTACAATTTTTATAATGCTTACATTTTTTAATATTTTAAAAAAAATAAAAGATAAATCAACACCGCCCTTATTGAAAGAACAATCTTTCTATGTTTTTTTAGCGCTCTTTTTTTATTCTTTAAATATATCCGCCGCATTTCCTGCTTATAAAATTGGAATTTATCCTATAGGATATCTGGGACTTCCTCTTTTTACTTTTATCCTCTATCCTCGCTTACGCTATTACAGAAAAGAATCTTTTTCCCCAAGTATTGGCGACAGATATTTTAATTGCAGCAATATTAATTTTTCTTTTTACTCTTTTAATCTTTCCTGAAATTGAATTTAATTTTTCATCAAGATTAGTATTCTTTATTTTGGTTTCTTTATTATGCATTCTTCTTTTAAGAAGTGTTCACCAAGAAGCTAAAAGAAGAATTGAAATTGAGAATATGGCAATGAGAGAAAGAAAGTTAAGACAAGATGCAGAGAAATTAAATGAAGAGTTTAAAAGATTAGATGATGCAAA
>ERZ795060.1220-NODE-1220-length-30950-cov-60.464023_pt1 | contig 30950 bp, 24 predicted proteins | sample MGYA00375144_ERZ795060 | MGnify/ENA primary metagenome ERZ795060 (study PRJEB30189, sample SAMN05720157) | activated sludge metagenome | isolation source: anaerobic digester from wastewater treatment plant | place: Japan | collected 2015-05-15 ...
ACAAAATTAACAAATCTGTTAATATTTTTAAGTGATAAAAAGTTTGGAAGATTTTTTAAATTTATCTAAAGAAACAGAAGTTGATATTAAGTTTCTTTTAAGAGAGTATTTACAGAAATTTATTATTTTATATTTAAGTAATAATGATTTTTTTCTGAGGGTATCTTTCAAGGCGGTACCTGCATCAGAATAATTTATAACAGTCAAAGATTTTCAGAAGATTTAGATTTTGTTTTCAAAGAAAAAATTTAAAATCTTTTTAAATTTAAAAGAATATTTCTATGGAATTGAAAAATTTCTATTAAACAGAATAATTTTTTTAAATGATGTGAAAATTAATTTCCAAAGAGAAGACGATGAATTTAAAAGATATAAATTGAATTTTAATATCGAAAAAACAGGACAAGTAATTATAAATTTAAAGTTTACTAATATTCCATCATATTTAAACAAAACTGAAGTTTTATCTTTTGAACTTTTTGATTTTCCAATAAAAGTAGAAACAAAAGAGGAAATTTTAATTGATAAAATCGTTGCTTTTGGATTAAGAAATTATATTAAAGGAAGGGATATATGGGATATTTATTTCATCAAAAAGGATATTAATGAATTTGACTTCAACATATTGTCAAAAAAGATTAGAGATTATAGAAAAGAGGTTGATGATTTTATAAAAGGAACATATAAAAATTTGGAAATAGTTGATAAAAATGGAATTGAAATTTTAGAAGCTGAAATGAAAAGATTTTTACCTTCTAAAATATTCAATTATGTTAAAAATGATTTCGATTCTATTACTAAGGATTTTTATAAATTTATTGCTGATGTTTTTTGAGGAAATTAAATGAAATTAAAGGAGTATTTGGAATTTTTTAAAAAATACTACTATAAAAAATTGTTCAATCTTAATGAATTACATTCTTTAACAAATATTCCTAAAAATATATTGACTGTTGAATTGAATAGGTTGGTTGAAAAAAATATAGTAGAAAGAGTAACCAAGGGTATTTATATCAACCCTTTTAATAAACCATCTATTGAGGAAATTTCAATGTTTCTAAAATTTCCTTCATATATTAGTATGGAATATGCTCTTTTTGTTCAAAATATTATGTCTCAAGCAGTTTACACTTTAACACTAATTACAACTTTAACTCCCTATGAATATCAATTTAAAAATTACACTTTAGAATATCATCAAATTAAAAAGGAGTTTTTCTTTGGTTATTATGAGAGTTCGTCAAAAGTTTATATGGCATATCCAGAAAAAGCATTACTTGATATAATTTATATAAGATATAAAAAAGGTAAAATGGATAAATATATTCTTGAAAGTTTTTTAAGTGATTTGTATTTAAGTGAGTTAAATGAAAAAAAAGTTATTGAGTATGCTGAAAAAATGGGACTTAATAAAGGCTCCAACTCCCCGTTATCTCTGGTCTCCCCTTTCATAGGAAGATACTTATGAGGTAACGAAAGAGTTAGAGCAAAAACTATTATATCAAATTTTTCTTGAGATTCAACTTTTTTAATAGTTTACAAAAGTAGGCTGTCTGTTTTTGTAAACTTGTGTACAGTGGGGTCAGGCACCTTGTACACTATTTTGAAAATTAATCTGTTTCTTCCTCTCTATCTAATTTTTTTCTCCAGAATTTTTTTGTCTCTTTTGTTATTTCAACTCCCTTTGGAACAAAAAGAAAAACATAATTTGATATTTTTTCAGTAGTACCATCAAGTGCATAAGCCCCACCACTTAAAAAATCAATTATTCTTCTTGCCAATTCTCTATCTGTTTCTTCAAAATTGATTACAACTGGTCTACCATCTTTCAGATTGTCAATGATTTCCTGAGCTTCGTCATATGCTTTTGGTTCAATTACAACAACTTTAACTTTTCCAATTCCAGCTTCTCCTTCAATCAAATTTTCTTCTTCTCCCTCTTCAATTTCTTTTATCTCTTCTTCAAATCCAAAAAACTTTTTTAAACTATCAAAAAATCCCATCTTTCCTCCTCTTTTAACTTGTTATTTCTTTACCAACCAATTCAAAAATAACTTTATTTTCCTCTATTTCAGGAAAAATATAAAAACCATTCTGTTTAATATATTTTAAACCCTCAAAAGAAATAAATCTATTTGTTCCATCTTCCTCTCTTAAATCAATTCCATTTTTTTTAACAAACTTATCCTGTATCTTTATTAAATTTCCACTATAAATTAGAGTATCGAAAACATAAGCTTTTGTATTTATAAAGTATTCAACAAACTTGTTGAATCTTATTTTTATGAATTTATCATTTTTAACTATCTCACCTTTAAATATTTCACCATTTGTATCAATTTTTAGATAAATAGATTTTCCATTTATAAAATTTTTGAAGTCATCATCAATTTTAAAATAGATATAACCTTCAAGGTTATCAATCATTCTAAAAATTGGCTCTCCTTCTTTAACAATATCTCCATTGTTGATAACTTTAACACTACTTTTTACCTCTTTATCTATCGCCAAAAATGGATTTTCTTTTAATTGATCGAGAACTAAATCTAAATCTTCAATTCTCCTCGATACTATTCCAGTATCTTGTGAGTAGAATTTAAAACTACCCTCGTCAGTTTCAACTTGACATATTAAAAAATCTTTAGGAACTTTTTCCATATCATCAATATTAAAATTTATTATACCTTCATAAGGAGAATATGTTATTGATTGATTTAAAAGAATAACTCCCTCTTTTTTTTGATAAACCGACTCTTCTACCTCTTCAATTTTATAGGTTTTTGGAAGAGATAAATATGAAAAGATTGTATCATAGTTAAACAAAACTATAATTATTATAAAAATTATTAGTGCTAAGGAAAATTTTTTCACTCTTCCTCTTCTTTTTTCTTTTTCCTCAAGAATGATGGTATCTTAAGATCTTCTGATGAGATAAGATCTTTATCAAGATCATAAAGTTGTTTATCTACTGCATATTTTGGTTGAAAACTGGTTGCTATCAAAACAATTTTAATTTGGTCTCCAAGCTCTTCATCTATCGTAACTCCAAAAATAGAGTTAACATCAGTATCTGCTGTCTGATTTATAATTTGCATCGCCTTCTCAACCTCATGAAGAGAAATATTTTTGTTTCCCGAAATATTTGTGACTATTCCTTTTGCCCCAGAAAGAGACATTTCAAGCAATGGACTTGTTATTGCATTTTTAGCTGCAATTTCTGCTCTCTTTTCTCCAGAACCCATACCAATTCCAAGCCATGCATTACCTGCACCTCTCATAATTTTTGCAACATCCATAAAGTCAACATTTATAATTCCAGGTAGTGTAAGTAAATCTGAAATTCCTTGAACTCCCTGTCTTAATGCTTCATCTGCGAGTATAAATGAATCAAGTAAGCTTGTTTTTGCAGAAGTTATTTCAAGAAGTCGATTGTTTGAAATGACAATCAAGGTATCAACTTTTTCTTTTAAAAGAGCAATTCCATCTTCTGCAATCTGTGCTCTTCTTCTTCCCTCAAAGTTGAATGGTTTTGTTACAACTCCTATGGTCAGTGCTCCAATTTCTCTTGCAATATCTGCAACGATTGGAGATGCACCAGTTCCTGTCCCTTTACCCATTCCTGCTGTTATAAATACTAAATCTGCACCAAGAAGAGCGTCTCTTATTGCATCCCTGCTTTCTTCAGCTGCTTTTACTCCAAGTTCAGGGTCTGAACCTGCCCCTAAACCTTTTGTTGTTTTTGGCCCAATTTGAACAAGACGATGTGCTCTTGATAATTTTAAAACTTGAACATCTGTATTTACAGCAATAAACTCCACATTTTTGACATCTCTTTCTATCATTCTATTAACAGCATTTGTACCTCCCCCCCCTACTCCAACGACTTTTATTATTGGCTTTACTTCCTGCCAAGGATCATAGGCATTGCCCATTTTTATCCTCCTTAATCAAAAATTTTCTCAAAAATATTCATTAATTTATTAAAAAAAGATTCTTTTTTATCTTTATCAATAAAAGACCTTATCGCACCAATTGCTGATATAACATCTAAAGAATCTAATTTTAAATCACTTTTATATTCAAAAGGTTCTCCAATAGATGCTGGTAGATCAAAATATTCCTTAGTGAACTCTTTAATATTTTTTATTTTAGCACCCTCACCACAAATTACAATTTCATCAGGATAAAATTTAAATGGTAATTTTTTCATTTTTTTTTCAATAAGTTCAAATATCTCAATAACTCTCATTGAAGCAACTTTTTTTTCAACTGATAAAGGATAATCAGTATCATAAAATATTTTGTAATCAAGAACACCCTTTTTAAAAAGATAATCTTCGCCATCTCTTGGTGGAATTTCAAGGATAAAGGAGAGGTCTCTTATGATATCTTTTGTACCAAGTTCAATATATTCAACTTGATTTGGAATATTGTCAACACCAAATATGAGATAGGTGAATGTGTTTTCAATATCAATTATGAAATTTTTTGAAAAACTATCTTTAATTCCATTTACCAAAAGAAGTGGTGAAAAATAAATTACTTTAAGAGGATTTTTTTTTCTATTAAAAATTGATTTTAATATTTTTATCTTGTCTTTCTCAATTCCAAAGACATTAAATATGGCAACAAATTTTTTTCCTTTTTCACCGATTGGAACTTCGATTTTTTTATCATCAATATAAAATTCACTACTAAAAATTTGAATTATTTCTTTCCCCTCTTTTTCAAGTGAGTTTCTGATTAAGGATATCATATTATCTATATCACTCTCTTTAATTTTTCTCTCTTCTTTACTTGAAAGAACATATCTTTTTTTATATAAAGTTGGTTTATCATATATTGAAACTATGTTATCGATGTTGATAAAGGTTTCTTCTAACTTAATTAGTTCTTTATCCATTCTCTCTTTAAATTCACTAACATTTAAAATTTTGTTGTTTTTATAATTTAAATCCTCGATCTCATATCTATCAACGATATTTATTGTTCCATCATCAAACCTTCCTAAGGTGAAAATTATTTTATCTTTTGGTGATAATTCTATAACATTCAATGTTTTTTCCATTATTTTCCCCTATAAATAATTATATTATCATAAGATGCATCAAGTAAGCCAGTTAAATCCTCTTTTGATAAGAGTGTTTTTAGATTATCAACTCTTTTTGAGAAATTCTCTTTACCTAAGATAACTTTCAATTTTTCGTTTTCAAGATAAACTGAATCATTTTCACTATCAAGAAATGGTGTTAAATTAAGTTCTTTTATAGTTTCATAGATATTTATGTACGATAAAAAGTAGTTTTTAATGCTTTCGTAATTATTTTTTACACTCTCCTCTTTGAAATAGATAACTGGTAAACCTGATACTTCTCCCTCTTTAATCAATTCGCCTTCTTTACTGAAAATATATGATTTTTCTGAATTTATATTTTTTAGAATTATTCCATTCAAATTATATCCTTTAACCTCATAAGCCCATATCGATGTTCTTTCAATATCTTTATTAAAATAGGTGATGACAAATCCAAAATAATCTTTTATATTTTTGTTTTCTCCTTTTATCAAATTCTTAGGAAATATTGGCGGAAAAAGTATTAAAAGAATTAAAAAGAGAATAATTATAATCTTCTTTACCATGGCTGTAAAATTTTAAATGGCACCTCCTCTTCAACTTCTCCCATTATTACAACCTCAGGATTAAGATTAATATTAAATTTTTCATAAACCCTTTCTCTCACCATTTTCATTAGAGAGATTACATCATTAAATGTTGCATTCCCTCTGTTAAAAATGAAGTTGGCATGTACTGTTGAAACCTCTGCGTCACCAACTCTTAAGCCCTTACATCCTGCTTTTTCAATTAAATAACCCGCCTTGTTATCACCTTCATTTTTAAAAACACAGCCAGCTGTTGGATAATTCAGAGGTTGAGTTAATTTTCTTTTTTTAACTTTATATTTTAGAGTTGAAAAAATGGTCTCTTTTTTTGATTTTTTTAGCTCAATCAATGCTTCTAAAACAATCAATTTTCTTTCTACTATTGATGAGTTTCTATATGTAAAACCAATTTCTTCTTTTGGTAAAGTATAAATTTCACCAAAACTATCCATAACTTTTATCTCTCTTATGGAATCACTGATTGAAAAACCATCAGTGCCTGCATTCATTGCAATAACTCCACCAAGAGCTCCTGGTATTCCATGCAAAAATTCAAGACCAGAAAGTTCATTTCTAACTGAAATTGAAATGAGTTCAAACAATAGAACTCCACTTTCAGATATTATTAAATTGTTTTTAATACTCTTTTTGTTGAAATTTTCTTTTGAAATTCTTATTATAATTCCTTTTACTCCTCTATCAGAAATAAGAAGATTTGAACCATTTCCCATAAGATAAACAGGCATATTGTTATCTTTTCCAAATTTTAAAGTCAATCTTATATCATCATAATCCTTAGGAATTATTAAATAATCAACTTTACCCCCAACTTTAAAGGTTGTCATATTTTTAATCTCAAAATCTTTATAAATTTTACCTTTAATTAGATTAAACAAAATTTCGTCTTTCAATTTCAATTAAGAACTCCTTAACTAAATTCTTAATTTTACCGAGACCCATAAAAATAACAACATCATTTTTTTTAATCTCATCCTCTAAAAATAGAATAACATTTTTTTTATCAAGATAGAATATCTCTTTATTATGATATCTTTTCTCTACTTCCTCTAAAATCATCCTTATATCAGCTCCATAAGTGTCGTTCTCATCAGCTGGGTCTATTGGTAGAAGTATAATTATATCACTTAATTCAAAACTTTCTGAATATTCTTTATGAAGATCTTTTACTCTTGAATATCTATATGGCTCAATTACAGATATTATTCTTCTGTTTTTAAAATAGTCCCTTGCAATTTTTAAGGTCACACCTATCTGCGTAGGATGAAGTGCGCAATCATCAATAACAGTAAAATCTTTATCATAAACAATTTCAAATCTCCTTTTTACTCCCTTAAAACCCTTTAAAATTTCTAACACATCATTAATATTTAAACCTTCCTCAATAGATGTTAGGATAACTCCGAGTGAATTTAAAAAGTTTTTATCCCCTGGAATTGAAAGTTCCAAATCCCCAATTTTATTATGTTTGTAAAAAACTTCTCCGATTGTCTTTAAGTTAGATTTTTCTTTTATCTTACCAAAAATTGTTGCATCTTCATTTTCAGTTGAATATGAAAGAATCTCTTTTTTTATCCTATCTTTTAATTCAAAACTATTTGGACAATCATAAGATAAAATTACTTTTTTAGATTTTGATTTTTCAATAAACTTTAAAAAACTCTCTTTAAGTAGATTGAAATCTCCTTTAAAAGGACCATCGATGTTGAGATGATCTCTATCAATGTTTGTAATTATTGGAAGATAAACATCAAAAATTAGAAAAGATTCGTCATGCTCATCTGTTTCAAGGATAAAATATTCACCACTACCGATTGAACTTCCAAAATAAAAATCTTCATTTTCACCTCCAAAATAGATAGATGGTGATAACCCAATTTCTTTAAATAGATAAGAAATCATTGCAGTTGTAGTTGTTTTTCCATGTGAACCTGCAACTGCGATTACCTTTTTATTTTCAGTGAATTTTTTAATAAAATCTACTCTATGATAAATTTGTTTGTTCATTTTTTTGGCTTCAACTAATTCTATGTTATCATCTTTAATTGCTGATGAGTATATGATAATATCTGAATCTAAAATGTTTTTATAGTTATGATATAAAAAAATATTAACTCCCTTTCTTTCGAGTTCTTTAAACTTTTCATTGTAAATTATATCTGAACCTGAAACCTTATAGCCACTTTCAACCAAGAGATTTGCAAGGGACAACATTCCAGCACCGCCAATTCCAATTAGATGAACTCTATTTTTTTCTATCATCTAAAATCTCCTTTAAAATTATGCTTTTTGTATCAGGAAAAGAAAATTCAGTAAAATTTTTTCTATATTCATCTAAATTCTTTATAAACTCATTTAAGATTTTTGGAAAACTGTCTTTATCATCTTCTTTAAAGATAACTCCAACATTAAAATTTTTAATCAGTTCACAATTTTTATTTTGATGTTCACTATTTTTTATTGGAATAACAATTGCTGGTTTTTTTGAATATATTATCTCCCATATAGTTGATGCTCCACCTCTTGAAATTACAAAATCAGATGCTCCATAAGCATATTCTATATCATTTAAATAATCTAAAATAACTGAATCAAATTTAAATTCTTGATTGATTTCTACATTTCCTTTAATTACAATCCCCTGCAAGTTGAGTTTAAAAAATTCATCTTCAAACTCTTTAATTAAATCAAGAAGGAATTTTGAACCTCCACTACCTCCAAAAAGAAGAAATGTTGTTTTGTTATCTTTTAAATTAAATCTTTTAAAAGCCTCATCTTTATCTATTTTTCCTATTTTCTCTCTAACAGGCATTCCACTCATAACAATATTGTTAGAATTTAAGTAGTTTTTTGATTCATAAAAAGAGATGAAAACCTTTTCTGCTTTCTTTGAAAATGTTTTTATAACTTTACCTGGGATAGAATTTTGTTCATGAAGATAATAGGGAATTTTTAACAATCTTGACATAAAAAGTATTGGAAAAGAAACATAACTGCCAAAAGCAAAAACTTTATCAGGTTTTTCTTTTTTTAAAATAGAAAAGGATTTAAATAGTGAGATAAAAATTTGGAAATGGAAGAGTTTTCCTGAAGGTGCACCTATTGGTAAGTTTATAAATCTTTCATTACTCTCTTTTAAAATTTCTATCTCCCTTTCTCTTTTTCCAATGGTATAAAAAGTTTCAACACCATTCTCTTTTAAATATTCACCAACAATCAATGCTGGGTAAATATGTCCTCCTGTTCCACCTGTTGAAATTAAAATTTTCATTCAACAAACCTCGAGATATTCAATAAAATACCTGCCTCAATACCATTAATAAGAAGAGATGAACCACCATAACTTATGAATGGAAGAGTAAGACCTGTTACAGGAAAAAGTCCGAGATTCACACCAATAACAATTATCGCCTGAGCAAAAATATGAGTTGTAATTCCGAATGATAGAATCTTAAAAAAAACATCTGATACTTTCATTGATATTGAATAACCTCTCACAAGAAGAAGAAAATATACAAAAATAACTACTGCTCCTCCAATCAAACCAGTTTCTTCACAAATTAAAGAAAAGATGAAATCTTTAGAAACGAGAGGTACATAAAGAAACTTCTGTTTTCCATTCATATACCCTGAACCGAATAATCCACCTGAACCAATTGCAATAAGAGATTGTACTATTTGATAGCCTTCTTGTGTTATCATTTTAAATGGATAGAGTGTGCCTATAATTCTATTTAGCCAATCTTTTTTTAAAAAAACAAAAACAGGAGCAAAGATTAAAAGTGAAAAGGGTATATAAAAATGTTTAGTTTTGTATGTTCCAACAAAAAGAAGAGATAAAAATATAAGGTATGTCAAAACAGATGTACTGAAATCTGTTTCAAAAATTATCAACATTACTCCAATAAAAGCCAAAGAGATTAAAGGAAACAAATCTCTTCCTTTTTCCCACAAAAAGTAATCTTTTGAAAGTATATACGATGCAAAAATAATAAGTGCGAGCTTAAAAAGTTCTGATGGTTGGAAACTCAAACCAAAAAGGGATATCCATCTTCTATATTCTGTATTAGGACTTAAAAATGGTATATAGACAAGTATTAAAAGTAAGAAAGAGATGTAAAAAATTAATCTTGCATATTTTATAAAAAATTTTTTTGGGATAAAGATAAAAACAAACATTGCTGCTATTGAGATTATTGAGTATATTAGAAATCTTATGAAGGTCTCCATTTTTCCATAAATTATCAATTCAACTCCAGACGCAGAAAATTGCCATAGAAGACCAAATGAATAAAGGATTATAAATATAAAGAAAAGTGTATAATCAATTTTCTTCATCTTTTTTACTTTTAACTATTTTGATAAAATAATCCCCTCTATCTTCAAAATCGTGAAACATATCAAAACTTGCACAGGCAGGAGATAAAATAACATAATCACCCTTTTCTCCAATATCTAAAGATATATCAACTGCCTCTTCGAGTGAATTTACAGGTATATAATTTTTATATTCTATTTCATCAAACATTTTTATAAAATCGTCTTTTGTAGCACCAATAACAATTGCATATTTGGCTCTTTTTTTGACAACTTCACACAACTCTCTAAAATTGGTACCCTTTTTACTTCCCCCAAGAATTATTATTGATTTATTTTCTGGAAAAGATAGAAGTGCCTGAATTGACGATTCTGGTTTTGTCGATTTTGAATCATTGATAAAAGTTATACCATTGATAATATCCACAAATTGTAATCTATGAGGTAGACCTTTAAAATTTCTTAAAACATTTCTGATAGCTTCAATTTTTGCACCTAAAAGATAACTTGATAGAATCGATGAGATTATATTTTTTGAATTGAAATCTCCTATAAGTGAACTTTCATCTCTATCACAAACATAAATCTTCTCATTATTTATGTTTAGAAAAATCTTTTTATCTTTAAGAAATATACCTTCAACCTCTTCATTTAAAGAGAAAAAGTAGACTTTACTTTTAATCTCTTTGCTTAAATTTCTAACAATCTCATCGTCGTAATTTAAAATTGCAAAATCTTTTTCATCTTGATTTTCAAAAATCCTTTTTTTAAAGAAAAAATATTCATCCAAATCATCATATCTATCAAGGTGATCTTCTTGAAAATTCAGGAATGTTGCAACTTTTGGTTTAAACTTTTCTATTGTTTCAAGTTGAAAGCTCGAGACCTCAAGCACAAAAACTCCATCCCTTTCATCAATTACAAGAGAAGACAATGGAATTCCAATATTTCCACCAAGATGTGATTTAATATTACTTTCCTTTAAAAACTCATAAGTTAAAACTGTTGTTGTGCTTTTACCAGAAGTTCCTGTTATTCCTATAACATCACCATTTATAAAACTGTAAGAAAGTTCAAGTTCACCAATTATTTTTTTGTTCAATTCTTTAGCTTTTAAAATAATTGGATTTTTATATGAAACTCCTGGGCAGGGAACAATTATATCACTTTCATATATTTTTTCTGAATTTATTCCAAATTCATAACTAATTCCGTTTCTCTTTAAAATTTCGATTTCTTTCTTAAATTCATCCTCTTTTTTTATTTCACTTAAAAAAACTTTTGCACCTTCTTTTTTCAAAAGAAGTGATGTATAGAAACCAGACCTTTTTGAGCCACCTATCCCTATAACTGAAACTTTTTTATCCTTAAAATTCAAAAATTCCTCCTATGGAATATATAGGATTGAAAAAGTAATTAGTATTAAAATCACTTGACATATCCAAAATCTAATTGTAATTTTTTGTTCAGGAATTCCAAGAAGTTCGAAATGGTGATGGATTGGAGACATCTTAAAAATCCTTTTACCCTCTTTATACTTTCTTTTTGTATATTTAAAATATAGAACCTGTATTATAACTGATAGTGTCTCCATACCAAAAATCAGCATAAAAATAGGAACTATAATTTCAAGTTTAAAGGCAAGAGAGTAGAATATAAAAAATGCACCAAGAAAAGATGAACCAGTATCACCCATAAAAATTTCAGCAGGATTAAAGTTAAACCATAAAAAGGCAAGGAGAGAACCACCAATGGCTATAAGTGGAATAATATTAGGGAAAATAGCAAAAAATAGAACCAAAATTAATGATAAACCTGATAAAAGACCATCTAAACCATCTGCAAAATTAAAACTATTTATTGCACCAACAGAAAGAAAAAGTGTTATTATAACAAAAATTGGTGTTGAAACAAAAATATCCTTACCTGATAAAGGAAGATAAAAATAGGTTCCATAGTTTTTAATAAGAAAAATTATTAATGGAACTGAGAAAATTGTTTGTAAAATTATTTTCCATCTTGCTTTCAATCCATAAGCATCTTTTTTTGTTAATTTTAATAAATCATCACATAAACCTATTGAAGATTGAAGAAGAACAAAAAGTATCAAGTTGTTCATAAATGGAGTTTTAGGAAGAAAAATATAGGTTAAAATTAGAACTATTAAGAAAGAGAGGCCTCCAAGAGTTGGTGTGCCTATTTTCTTATAGTGCATAACTGGACCTTCTTCCCTAACCATCTGACCAATTTTTCTTTTTTTCTGAAAATAGATAAGAAGACAAGTTATAAGCGAAGTTAAAATGAATGAAAATATAAAAGGTAAAAGATAACTCATATCTTCTCCTTTATGAGCTTAGAATTATTTAAATTATCTAAAATCTCTTTTGTAACTTCAACATCGTTAAAGGGAGTTAATCCATCTTTAGTTCTCAAATTTTTTTCATTGCCTCTTCCAAGAATAAATAGACCATCACCTTTTTTTGTAAATTCAATTGCTTTTTTTATGCACGCTTTTCTATTTTCCACAAAAAAATATTTTACATTAAATTTTTTCAAAAAATAGATAAAATTTTTGTTACATTCGAATGGTGTTTTTTCTTTTGAATCATCACTTGAGATAAAAATATAATCAAAATTTCTGATAAGTAGTTTTGTTATTAGTAGTGTCTCTCTTATATCTTCTTCTTCAAAAAAAGAGAAAAGGACAATTTTTCTCTTTAATTTAATATCTCTTATTTTATCTATTAAAAATTCAATTGAAAGAGGAGTGTTTGCTTTATCAACCACAATAAGTGGATCATTATTCAATATAACCCATCTACCTTCTGGTTTTTTATAAATTTTTTTTATCTTTTCTATAACTTCTTCTGTATCTAAATTGAAAAGGTAAGATAGTGATATTGCTGGAAGAACTGAGTAAATATCGCTCTTTTCTTCTAAATCAATACTGTATGTTTTTCCTAAAAGATTGATTTTAAAGTTATAAAGGTTATCTGATTTAGAATAATTTTCTACATAAAAATCTGCTCTGTTTTTATATGAAAAATAATAATTCTTGCTATCCTTTTTGAAAAAAACAGAATAAGGATCGTCTCTATTTATTAAAAATGGACCATTTACAAGTTCTTTCAATTTTAATTTTGATTCAAGATAGTCATTTATGTTTTTATGTATTTTAAGATGATGAGTTATTGAAAAGTTTAAAAATATTCCACCTTTAAAATCAATTCCATAAATTCTTTTTCCTCTAATAGCAAAAGATGATACTTCAATAAAAAAGTTTTTTATCGATTTTTTTAAACTCTCTTTAAGATAATAGTTTAATATATGTGATTCTGGAGTTGTCAAAACATTTTCAGGTTCAAAAACTTTTTCATTTAAAAAATAGATGCCTTCACTACCAATTGAAGCTGAATCTAAAAAAATATTTCTCAATAGATATATAACGCTTGTTTTACCAGAACTTCCTGTTATACCAAAAACATTTAAATCTTTTGATGGATTGTCAAAAAAATTTCTTGAAATTTTATATAATGCTTCTCTCACATCATCAACTATAACTAATGTTATATCATCTGGATGCTCGAATATTCTATCTGAAATGAAAACTCTTGCACCTTTTGAATAAGCATCTTTAAAAAGATTTATTCCATCAAAATTCTGCCCTTTAATAATAAAAAAAAGTGAATTTTCTTTTGTCTCACTTAGATTGATAGATAAAGAACTGATAGGACAATTTTCATCTCCAAATATTTTCTTGTAATCAACATCTTTTAACAAACTATTTAACTTCTTCATCCTCTTTTATTCCATAATAGTTTATGATTTTTTCTGTTACTTTTCTAAAGACTGGTGCTGCTATTCCTGAAGCAAAAACATCATAACTTCTTACACCATCAACAACAATTGTTATTATATATTGAGGATTGTTACAGGAAAGAATCCCTATAAACCATAAAACTGATTCACCTTCAACATATTTTCCATCTTTTATCACTCCTGCTGTACCAGTCTTTCCGCCAATGGAGTATCCTGAAATAGTTGCACTTTTAACTCCTTTATCACTAACAACATAATCAAGATAAGATAAAATTGTATCTGCTGTCTCTTCTGATATTACTTTTTTAACTAAAACTGGTTTTGATTCTTCAATAATATTGTCACCATCGACTATTTTTTTAACAATTTGAGGTTTTAATCTATTGCCTTTATTTGCAATTGTTTGATAAAAAGTTGTTTGTTGAAGAGGTGTTACTGTTACACCAACACCAAAAGACATAGTAGTTAGAGTTGTAGCACTCCAATCATCTGGTTCGAGAATATCTCCACTACCTTCATATGGAAAATCCAAACCAATTTTTTCTCCAACTCCAAATAATTTTAGATAGTAATATAATCTTTTATTCAACCTTTCCCCAACTTGAATAAATCCAACATTACATGAATTTCTTAGAAGATCTTTTAAAGTTTGCTTTCCATGAGAAGCAGTACACTTAAATGTTTTGTTATCTCTAACAATATAACCTCTACATTCAAATTCATCATCTTCACTTATTGCTTTTTCTTCAAGTACAGCAGATGCAATTAAAGGTTTAAATGATGAGCCAGGTTCATAATTGTAACCATAAGATGGATCTGGATAACTAAATTTTGAAAAGTCATCAAAATCATTTGGATTGAAATTTGGTATGTTTGCAATCGAAATTATTTCTCCTGTTTTTACATCCTCAATTATTCCTATAACTCTTCTTGGATAATACTCTTTATAACAATTTTCAAGCTCTTCTTCTAACATTCCTTGTAAGTTTATATCAATTGTTAGATATAAATCTTTACCATTCTCTGGTTTTTTAATAACAAATTCAGTTCCTGGTATTTCATTTCTTAATGCATCAACCATAAAACCGATCATACCATCTTTGCCTTTTAGAATATCATCAAATTGATATTCTAAACCTTCAAGACCTCTATCAACTCCCATAATTCCGAGTAGATATGAAGCAAGGTTTCCATACGGATAAACTCTTTTATAATAGAGTTCAAAATATAGAGTACTATCAAGAAATTTTTCTATTTTTTTCTTCTCTTCTCTATTGATATCATCTTTTAAGATAACCTGGCTTTTATTTTTTGAGAACGCCTCTCTTAAAATTTCTTTATCTATATTTAATAATTCACTATATTTATCTATCCATACATCAACATCTTTAACTTGATTTTTATTCAATATCAACTTATGTCTTTCTATAGAAATTGCAAGTATTTTTCCATTTCTGTCAAATATTGTCCCCCTCTTTGCCTGTAAAACTTTTCCGCTCTCCATCCACTGATTCAAGCCCATCTCTCTTAATAAAGAGCCCCTTAAAACACTGATATAGAAAAATCTAAAAAAGACAATCACAAAAACTATAACAAAAAGAATGAATACCTTAAAAATTTTATCGTTGATCTTGACTTTCTTTTTCTGAAGATTCTCCTTTATCAATTATAATCACCTTTCCTTTATCATACTTAACTTTTAATTCCTCAACCGCTCTCTCTATTAAATTTTTAGGATTTGTTACCTCTTCATATTTTATGGTCAACTCATCCAATTTACCCTCTAAATATTCTAACTCATCTTTTAAAGCGCTTTTTTCTTTTTCAAGGCTCATAATCTTAAGATTTATTACTCCATATAAAAGCATAAATAGAATAATAATTATAATAAGAAAACTAAATTTTTTGAACCACTCGGAGTTTTGCACTTCTGCTCCTCCTATTCTCTTTAACCTCAGATTGAGATGGTGTTATAACTTTCTTATTTAAAAAAACCACTTTACCCATATCTTCCAACTCTTTTAAAGCATTTTTCACTATTCTATCTTCGACTGAATGATAAGATATAATTTCTAAGATACCATCTTTATTTAGATAATCAGGAAAAACAAATAAAAATTCTCTCAAATTTTCAAACTCTTTGTTCACATAAATTCTTAATGCTTGAAAAACTTTTGTAGCTGGATGAATTTTACCTTTTCTTTTTACAACTTTTTCAACGATATCTGCTAACTCCTTTGATGTTTCAATTTTCTTATTTTTTCTATATTTTACAATCTCCTCAGCAATTTTCTCACTTCCCTTTATCTCTCCATACTCTTCAAAAATATATGCAAGCTCATTTTTACTCAGTTTATTTATATAATAATCTGCACCTTTTATCTCTTTACTATAACCCATATGCAAACTTTTTTCATCAAGAAAAGAGAAACCTCTTCCATTTTCAAGTTGAAATGATGAAAAACCAAGATCGAGAAGCATAAAATCTGCACCATTTATATTTATCTCTTTCAGCTTTTTATAAAAATCTTTGTAATTTTCATTGAAAAGGTAGAATTTTTTATTTAATTTGGATAATCTTTGATTTGCAATTTTAAGAATCTCTTCATCAAGATCGAAACCAATAAGTATAGAATCATTGCTTGCTCTTTTCAATATCTCTTCGCTATGACCACCTTCACCAACTGTTAAGTCAAGAAAAACTTTATGTTTTGAAAAATTTATAAATGATATAACTTCATTAAGTAAAACCGGAGTGTGTTTTATTTCCATCATTTACCTTCAAGAATTTTCGAAATTGAATCTTCATAAGAAATCTCTTTTGAATTTCTGTAATTTTCCCAATTTTTACTATCCCATAATTCAATCCTATTATAAACTCCAATAAAATAAATTTCCCTATTCAAATTAGCAAATTTTCTGAAATTAGAAGGAATCAATATTCTGCTATATCCATCAGTTTCAATTTCAACAGCAGATGAAAACCATATTCTTAAAAAATATCTTGACTCTTTTGAAGATAAAGGAATTTTGGATAATTCATTTGAGATTCTTTCCCACTCTGAAAGTGAATATAAAAAAAGGCAATTTTCAAAACCACGAGTAACGATGAACTTCTTCCCCAATTCTTGCTTAAATTGAGGAGGTATCATTACTCTACCTTTATTATCCATTTTGTATAAAAAAGAACCCATAAACATTTTTTATATTTTACCACAAATTACCACAAATTACCACAAATTAAATTTTATAAAAATTTTATAATTGGTATAATAAACAAAAAGTAGGAGGATCAATGAATAATGATTTAGTTGATAAGATAAGAGACTTTATTAAAACTATTTTAAAAATCCTTGATACTGTACTTTCTCTGATAACTCTTTTAATTTTTTTGTTAAGTTTAAAATACCTTCCCTATTTTTTAAATTTCACTCTTTCAGCAGAACCACTTAATTTAATCTCACACTTTCAATATATACTTTCATATATACTTCTCCTTGCGATATTACTTGAATTGATGGTCGTACTTGTTAGATTTTCAACTTTTGCATTGATTGATACATTAATAATAATTATTGTTAGAGAAATGCTTACTCATCCTGGTATATCAATGAATAATATTCTGTATGGAGTTATCGGTGTTGGAATTTTAAGTTTTGTTAGAAGATTTTGTTTTACAAAAGAAGAAAGGGAGAGAAAAATTTAAAAATATTTTTTAATTTAACTTATTTTAATTCCTTCCACTTTTCGAGAAGTTCTCTCTCTTTTCTTGTTAATTTATCTGGAATTTTTATTTTAGAAATAATCAAATAGTCCCCTTTTCCTCTGCCTCTTAAATAAGGTAATCCTTCCCCATTCAGCCTTATTGTTTCATTGAATTGTGTTCCTGGCTTTATTTTAACTACCTTTTTCCCTTCAATTGTTGGAATTTCTATTTCACCTCCAAGCAATGCAGTTAAAAGGGGAATATCAGCTTCATAAATAAGGTTCGCACCGTCTCTCTTTAAATATGGATGAGGTCTAACTTTGACCTCTATGTATAAGTCACCCTTGAGACCATTTTTAGAACTATTTCCTTCTCCTTCTAATTTTATTCTCATTTCATCTTCAATTCCTGGTGGGATTTTTACTTTAATTATTCTTCTTTTAGTTTTTATTCCTTTTCCCCCACAATTTCTGCAAGGATTTTTGTTTATATAACCTTCTCCTCTACAGGTTGGACAGGTTGTAACTGTTGTGAATTGACCAAAAATAGATGACTGACTTCTTCTTACTTTCCCAGTTCCACGACAGGTTGGACAGGTTTCTTGTTTAGCTCCTCCTTCTACTCCAGTCCCACCACAAAATTCGCAGGGTTCATCTCTTTCGACCTCAAACTCAACTTCTTTTCCATACATTACATCTTTTAAATCAATTGTAACCCTTCCATATATATCACTTCCTCTTTCAACTCTTCTTCTCTCTTCAGTTCTTGTAAAACCACCTCCAAAGAATGTGTCAAAAATATCTTCAAAACCAAAATCTCTGAAAAAATCACCAAATGGTGATTCTCCTGTATTTCGGTAGGCGTAATCACTAACCCCTTCTTCTGCTGTTCCATACATATCATATCTTTTTTTCTTATCGGGATCTGATAAAACTTCGTAAGCTTCATTTATTTCAGCCATCTTTTTTGCCGCATCGGGGTTATCCTTGTTTAAATCAGGATGATATTGCTTAACAAGTTTTCTATAGGCTTTTTTAATTTCATCAGGGGTGGCATTTCTATCCACCCCTAATATTTCATAATAGTCTTTATTCATTACTTAACTTCATAATCTCCATTTATTGTTCCTTTATCGTCGTCTTTTTTGTTTTCATCTTTTGGTGGTTCTTGCGTTGTTTCGCCTTGTTGTCCACCTGTTCCTGTTGCTTCAGTTTTTTTATAAATCTCTTCTCCAACCTTTGAAAGTGCCTCATTAACCTCGTCAAGTTTTTTCTTTACTTCATCAATTTTATCCTCTTTAAGTAAATTTTCAAGTTCGTCAAGTTTTCTTTCAGCATCATCAGCCACTTCTTTACTTACTTTATCTTTGTTATCTTTCAATGTCTTTCTACCTGTATAAAGAATTTGATCAGCAAGATTTCTTGTTTCGATTTCTTCCTTCATTTTTTTATCCTCTTCTGCAAATTTTTCTGCCTCTTTTTTCATCTTCTCAACTTCTTCTTCAGAAAGTCTAACTGCTTGAGTCACAGTTATGTTTTGACTTTTGTTTGTTGCTAAGTCTTTAGCAGTAACATGTAAAATACCATTTTCATCAATCTCATAAGTCACTTCAATCTTAGGAATTCCTCTTGGTGCAGGGGGAATCCCATCAAGAATAAATCTTCCTAAAGAGACATTATCTTTTGCAAGAGGTCTTTCTCCTTGTAAAATATGTATCTCAACAGATGTTTGATTATCTGCAGCAGTTGTAAAAGTTTGAGTTTTCTTAATTGGTATAGGTGAATTCCTATCTATCATTTTCGTAAAGATACCTCCAAGTGTTTCAATACCAAGTGTTAATGGCGTTACATCTTGAAGAACAATCTCTTGTTTTACACTACCTTCAAGAATACCAGCTTGGATTGCAGCACCGATCGCAACACACTCCATTGGATCAACTCCTCTTTCAGGTGGTTTTCCAAAAAAGTTTTCAATAAATTTTTGAACTATTGGCATCCTTGTTGGTCCACCAACAAGGATTATATTATCAATATCATTTGGTGATAGTTTAGCATCTTCAAGTGCTTGCTGTAATGGACCACGACATTTATCAACTATTGGTTTAACAAGTTCTTCAAGAAGAGCCCTTGTTATTCTTTTAACTAAATGTTTAGGTTCATTGTTAACTACAGTTATAAATGGTAGGTTGATTTCAGTTTCAAGTACACTTGAAAGTTCAATTTTTGCTTTTTCAACTGCCTCTCTTAATCTTGGAAGTGCCTTAGGATCTTTTGATAAATCAACCCCTGTTTCTTTTCTAAAATCGTTAACAACATAGTTCAATAATGCCTCATCCATATCTCTTCCACCGAGTTGAGTATCACCAGAAGTTGATACAACTTGGAAAACACCTTCTCCAAAATCCATTATTGTAACATCAAGAGTTCCTCCACCAAAATCAAAAACAAGTATTTTTAACTCTTTTTCACTTTTGTTTAGTCCATATGCAAATGCTGCTGCTGTCGGTTCATTAATCAATCTTACAACTTCAAGTCCTGCAATTCTTCCTGCATCTTTAGTTGCCTGTCTTTGGTTATCATTAAAGTATGCTGGAACAGTTATTACTGCTTTTTCAACTCTCTCTCCGAGATATGCTTCCGCATCTTTTTTGATCTTCTGTAAAATAAATGCGGAGATTTGCTCTGGAGTGTATTCTTTATCATCAATTCTTACTCTATAGTTCGTTCCCATTTTTCTTTTTATTCCAGTTATTGTCCTTTCTGGATTAAGAGTCATCTGTCTTCTTGCTGGTTCACCAACGAGAAGTTGTCCATCTTTTGTAAATGCGACATACGATGGAACAGTTTTACCTCCGAGTGAAACTCCTTCAGCAGCAGGAATTATTGTTGGTTTACCACCAATAATTACAGCAGCAGCAGAGTTTGAAGTTCCAAGATCAATACCAATTATTCTTGCCATACTAATTTACCTCCTTTTTATATACTTTTACATAGGCAGGTCTTATAAGAAAATCCTTTATCTTATAGCCCTTTCTATATACTTCAATTATTTTCCCATCATCTTCACCATTGTTTGTTGTTTCAACACTGATTGCTTGGTGAAGTGATGGGTTAAACTCTTCGCCTACAGTGCCAACTTCCTCAACTCCCTCTTCTTTTAAAAAATCGATAAACTGCTTCTCAATTAATTCCAATCCTTGGATTAAATTTTCATCATTTGTTTTACTTTTTGCATCATTAAGTGAATCAATTATATGTAAAAGAGAAGAGATAATTTCTCCTCTCTGTTTTGTTTTTCTTTCCTCTTCTTCTTCCTTCCATCTTTTTTGAAAATGCTCAAGGTCTCTTCTTTCTTTTTTAATAAGAAGAGAGAGAGCTTTAACTTCTTCTTTTAATTTTTTTATCTCTTCCTGTTTTTCTTTAAGTAGTTTAAAAAGTACATTAGAAAATTCTTCTCTATTCTCCATTTCTTCTCCTTTTAGCACTCTATAGTTTAAAGTGCTAATTTACATTATTAAATTTTATAAAATTATATAAATTTGTCAATATTTATTATAAGGTTTCTGAAAAAGTCATCTAACCTGTCATACCTTCAAAAGCAGGAATGAATATTACTGATAAAAATACTGGATTCCCATTTTCACGGGAATGACAAAGTAGATGGAAATACTGGATTCCCGTTTTCACGTGAATGACAAAAATAATTACATAAGAATGACAAAAAGAGGAACTGGATTCCCATTTTCACGGGAATGACAACAAACCACCATTCCTGCAGAAATAGAAATTAATATTACAAATAAAATACTGGATTCCCATTTTCACGGGAATGATAAAATAAAAGCGTTTACACAAGAATGACAAAAAGAGGAACTGGATTCCCGTTTTCACGGGAATGACAAAATAATATAGTTTACAAAAGTAGACAGCCTATTTTTGTAAACATACAAGTATGTCTTAAACTTATTTATATTTAATAAAAACATCCTAAAAAGACACTCTACTTTGTAAACTTTTTATACAAAATTAAAAAGAGGAGGTACCTTCTACCTCCTCTTTTAGTAGAATTTAGATTAATTTCTAATGGTTTAACCTGTAAAGATATTTATAACCTTTAAGAAAATATTTTTAATCAGTGAGATCAAATTATTAGAACCATTCGTAGTATTTAAGCAAGAGCATTTAAATTCAACATTTAGGACTTGTGGGCAACAAGGTAATCTAACATCTTTATAAGCTGAATCAAATTTACACTTTGGATTAACTGGTTTAACTCTATAAGTTTGATTACATGGAATTGTGCAATATGAATCATAATTACCCTGAGCTGTTCTTGTTAAAGTTGTAACTAACACATTATTCATATTGTAAATCTCAACTTTTGTATCAGTAGGACAATTCCCAGTAATATTAACAATTATTCTACCCATCTGTATACAGGAACATTCAAACTCAACATATCCATATCCATTTGGACAGCACTGTACAAGATTAAGTACCTTTGATTCTGGTTTAAATGTGCAATTTGAACCGACCGGTTTAATTGTGTATGTTCCAGGGCAAGGTATAGTGCAACCAGTTGTAAAGTATCCATTACCGTCGTCACTTAATCTATAAAGTAAATTTCCTTTACTATCATAAATCTCAACTTTTGCTGGAAGACAATTTGTTGGAAGTTTTACATCAATTCTACCTTTATAAGTGCATTCACATTTAAATTCAACTGTATATATAAATGGAGTAGTTCCTGGAACACAGCAATTTTTAACTTCAACTATTTGAGTTTCAGGATAAAATTTACAATTAGGATTATATGGTTTTATAGTATACACTCCAGGACAGGGTAATTCACAACCTGAATCAAACCAACCCTCGCTATTTGGCCATAAAGTCATAACAAGTTTTCCTGATGAATTGTAAATATATGCTAATGAATTTGGAACACACTCTCTTGGAATTTTTATTTGCAATCTTCCTTTTTGTTGTTGACAAATACATTTAAAATCAATATTATAAACTTCTGGACAACAACTCTGCATTTGAATTTTTTGTTCAGCAGGTGAGAATGTACAGGTTTTGTTTTCAGGTCTTATAATATATATTCCTGGACAAGCAAGATTACATTCTGTATCAAAAACACCATCACTATTTGCTTTACCATACCATACTTCCTTATTTGTTGTTGAATCAATAATATGAATAATTGTACCTTCTGAACACTCTTTTGGCATTGAAACAACAATTCTCCCCTTTTTTGCCTCGCAATTACATTCAAAACCAATTTTTTTAAATTCATGGCAACAATTATCTAATTCAACGACTTGATAGATTTGAGTAAATGTACATTTTTCATTTTTTGGTTGAATTATGTATTTTCCAGGGCATTGTAAGATGCATCCTGTATCGAAAATTCCTTGTTCATTTACCTTACCCTGCCATACCTCGACCTTATCTTCTGTAAAAATATAAACTATGGTTCCTTCAAGACACACTTCGGGCATTTCAACGATAATTCTGCCTTTACTTTGAACAACACAATCACAAGTAAATTCTACAAATGTTTGACTTGGACAGCAATCCACTTTAACAACATGAGAAACTGGACTAAAATTACATTTTTCATTCTCTGGAACAACTTTATAAACGCCAGGACATTTGAGAGTGCAACCTGTATCAAAAGCTCCTTCTTCATTTGCTTTACCACTCCATGCAACTCCTCCAGTTTCATCATAAACGGTTACTATTGTGCCTTCAATACACTCTTTCGACATTTTTACATATATTTTTCCACCCTGAGTAGGAATCTGTTCACAACAAGGTTTTTTATCTGGAAATGCAGCCCATTCTAAAACATTTTTTGTTGCTGGTTCATAAACAATACCCGTACATCCTAAACCAGCAGGTAGTGGATGAGGAAATTTATTATAATAATCTAAGATTGTATAGCTATTAATAACATCAAGAAGAGATTGAGGAAAGTTTAATTCAAGATCATATGTTGGCTCTCCCTCTTTACAATTTAATTTAATATAAACCTGATAATTACCATTTGAATCTGGTTTTTCAGTCATTCTTACAAGACAAGCACAAATTTTTTGAACAAAATGTGTTAATTCTCTACATTGAAATTCTACAACTTGCACTGAAGGACAACACTCTTTTAAAGTGACTGACTGTTTCTCTGGTATAAATTCAAGATGAGTATTCATTGGAACAACTGTATATTCACCTGGACATTTTAGAGTGCAACCTGTATCAAAAACCCCTTCACTATTAACTGTTCCATCCCATACTGCTCCGAATGCATCATATATTACAACTTTTGTGCCCTTTATGCACTCCTGTGGCATTTTAACAACTATTCTTCCATTTTTTATCTCTTCACATTCACATTTAAACTCAACTCTTTGGTATGCTGGACAACAATCTTTTAAATCAACCTGTTGATATGATGGTGTGAATTTACAATTTGGATTTATTGGTGTAACTATATATGAACCTGAACAGGGAAGAGTACAATCTGTTGAGTATAATCCACCTTTTTGATCTTTTATTACTGAGATAGGTTTTTTGTTCATATCAACAATATCAATATATGTTCCATTAGTACAATTTTCTGGTAAGAGGACATCAATTCTTCCTTTTAGTTTTTCTGGACAGGGGACAGTGAATATTAGTTCTGCAATATTTTTATCTCCATACCAATTTATCTCTTTTGCATTTAGTTCATCACCTGTTACTCTTAATGGTATTAAGGTTCTACCATTCTGAATAAATGGAACAACATTTGGATTGTATGGGTCTATCTGTTTAGAAACTCCATTGGTTTTATACATCTTATTACCAATTTGAAATTCAATCTTTTTACCCTCTTTTGTTACTATTGTTACCAATTGATTCACTCCATCCCAGAAGATTTCTCCATCAACCTCTTCAACAACATGTCTTATGATTAAAAAGGTTCTATCCCATCTTAAAACTGGAGCAGTTAACATTGGGCCTTTTTGTACACCATTAACCCAGTAGTAGGTATTACCTATCTGAAATTGTAGTATAAGTTTACACTCCTCTTGTGGAATTTCAGATGAACAGGTTGGAGTTGCACAAGCTTCATTTGATTTAGCAAACTCTTTAGCATTTACATCTACAGCTTTTACAATGTAACAATACTTTTTTCCTTCAATTAAGTTTTTAGTATCTTTATAGAAGTTCTCTTTAATTGGAAAGTCTGTAAGAGGCATACTCTCTTCATTTCCTTCTCCTATTCCTCTGTAGATCCAGTACCTATCTGCACCTTCTACCTTATCCCATTCAAGGTAGACAAAACCACAATAACCTTTAGCTGAAAGATTGAAAGTTTGATTAGTTTGAGCCTTAATGAATATTTGATTTGATGAAATAAGTAGTATGATAATCAATATGAAGGTCAAACTCAAAAAGGTTTTAGTCTTTTTAAAGTTCAAACATCCCATTTAACACCTCCTTATCCTCCCTAATTTTCTATCTTGTCAAATTTTATTTCGACTTAATAAAAAATTTAGAAAGTATTTATAAAATTAATTATATATTTTATAAGATAAAAAATAAATAAAAATGTTTCATTTTTTTATAGATTATTCTCCTGGATAAGTAACCTTAACTTCTCTAAGGTCAGGATTCCAGTCAACTTTACATCCTAAGTTCTCAGCTATGAATCTTATAGGTAACATAGTTCTACCAGGAGGAATTACAATAGGTTTTACATTTGGGTTAGTTGGATCTATCAGTTTATATTCACCATTTACAGTTGCAAGATTTTTACCAATCCATAGTTCTATTACTGTATCTTTAAATCTTATTGTTACTTTTTGTTCTTTATCATTCCATTCAACAACTGCACCTAATGCTTCAGCTACATATCTAATTGGAAGAAGAGTTCTTCCTTCTAAGATAATTGGAGCAACATCCATTGTTTTCATCTCATCATTTAAATAGTAGGTTGTATTGTTGATATAGAATTTTAGAATTATTGTTTTTTCTTTTGGAGGTAACTCACCGCCAAATTCATAAGCTCCACTATCAAAACCACTTCCAAAAGGCCTTTGTCTTCCTTCAAGATCAATCTTAGGGGCTCCTGAAGATTTTCCTTTATCAATTGCAGGGCTATTCTGTCTTAAATGAAAATCACCATCTGGTCCCCATTTTGGATTTATAAATTCTGGATTTCCATAAAAATTATTTTTTCCAAATGAACTTAAATTCTTCTCTGATAATAAATTATCTCCATATTCAATCTGAATACCGTTTTCATCCTCTCTATTAAAAAATAGATTATTTTCAAGTGTAAGTTTCACTTTTTCTCTAATAAATGCTCTACTCAATCCAGCAATAATATTATTTCTTAAGGTTAAATTGATTGGAATATTTGAGTTATCATATTGAACTGTCATTGAATAGTGTTTATTTGCTCTATTTTCATCGTCAAAGAATGTTGAGTTAATTATTTCAAAATCTCCATTCATGTTTTCTGTTTCAATAACGAGAAGACACCAAGGAGTTTCTTCACTTTTTTCCATAAAACCTGTACCAAAAACAAGGGTATTTTCAACTTTTGAACCTCCACCCCATAATTTCACACCATCTCCGAAATTATTTGCAACAGTGCATTCATGTATATAAGTATTTTTGGATTTTGAATCTATCCCATCTCCAAAATTGAATCTTGAAATTATATTTTTTATTTCAACAGGACCTTCTGAATTTTCAAAACCTATTCCGTCTGGTCTATCCCAATCAGATTTCTTCTCTTTTCCATTTGAATATAGGCCTGCGTATTCAAAAATACAACTTGAAATCAAAACATTTTCCCAGCCCCTTCCACCTTCTGCACTTGGAGCACTTATTGCAGCAGCACCTGTATGATGGATATGAGTATTAATAATTTGAATATTTTTTATATTTCCACAGAAATTCATACCTGTTTCTTCTGTATGATGAATTATTAAATCTTTTAAAACTATATTTGAGATTTTTCCTTCAACTGCTCCAGTTGAACCTCCTGCCTCAATTCCCTCTCTTAATCCACCAGAATATGGAGAATCAATTAAAGATGAAATTTCAAGATTTTCAATTCTTATATAACTTTTTCCACTTATATCTATAACAGATAAAAGTCCATTTTTTCCTTTTATTTTTGGTTTTGTGCCATCTTCACCTTTTATTGTTATCCATTTATTCTCAGAACCTGATACTGGAGTTATCATATCTTCATAATATTCAGATACAATATATTCTCCATTTAAAATTATGAGTGTATCTCCAGATTTCAGTTTTTTAGAAGCAAAACCAACTGTTTTAAAAGGTTTTTCTCTTGTCCCTGAATTATTATCACTACCAGAATTTGAGACATAATAAATATTTCCAGTTTGAGGAGTTGAAGTTTTATACCCTTCACCAGTTAGGGGTATCTCTATTTTTGGATCATTCTCTTTTAATAATTTTGCTTCTTTTAAGCCTTCGCTTTTGGGCTTGAAAACTACCTCTAATGTGCATAATTCACTCTTTTTTAATACTTTATCTTTACAGAAATTATTTTGAATTAAAAATTCATCATAGTTTGTTCCAGATATTTTTAAATCAGAAATTTTTATATCACTATCACCACTATTTTTGATTGTAATAGAAACCGAAGATGAAGTTTTTCCAATCTCAACTTTACCAAAATTTACACTTTTTGGTGAAAAATCAATTGCAGTTTTAGGAGTCACAACTTCGCCACTTTTCCATCTATTATATGCAATATTTAATAATTGAATATATTCATAAGTTGCTTTCTTGTGACCCTCTGGATTTGGATGATTGTCATCAGGAATATTATCGCCGTCTGAATCTGTACCATAAGCAAGGCAATCATTTTTAAAATTAATTGTGTGTTCTATTTTTCCTTCTCTATATCTATGATGATTTCCAGTTAAAGAGTTTAAATCATTCTTAAGATAATTACCTCCGTTTGATGTTAATGTGTTATAGTAATCGAAAACAAAAACATTATTGTATGGATAATCCTTTAATAAATCATAAACAAGATAGTTATTTATTCCCCTTAACAAACTCGCTAACTCTTTTCCAACACTAATTTCAAGAGATGGAGGGGTTGTGATTATAATAAACAATTTATCCTGTCTTGTTTTGAAATAATCAAGTAAATCTCTGTATAAACCTTTAATATTACTTACTGTGTAAGCCCAATCATCCATACACCCTCTACCATAGATAGGATTTTTTTCACTTTTAGAAAGAGGTGGATCATCTGGATTACCATAAATTACCTGAAGAGAAGAAAAACAGGATTTGAACATAACAATTTTAGCATCTCCTCCTGGATCTGAAATTGAGTTTGGTTCTGTAGTATAAGTTGATTTATATAAAGCATTGAGATAAACATCTCTATGAGGTCCAAGAAACCAATTATACCAATGTCCTGTGTCTGTATGATATCCAATTGTGTTACCATCATTTATATCGAGATCAACTAGTCCCCAATCATAATTTGTCTCAACAACATAATAGTAATTTCTGTTTAATTCTTTTCTTAAATCACCCTTATTCAACCAATCTTCACCAGTTGAATGATGAATAAAAACTAATTTAATTTTTTCTGTCGGTGGATTAGGATTTAAACCATTTTTAGTTTCCGATAGAATGTCAGTTTTTAAAAAGAAAAAAGTAATTAAAATAATTATTAATAAAATAAAATTTTTTAATTTTTTCATTCCATCACCCTTAAAATTTAATTTAAAAGGTACCAAAGAAAAATAATATCATCTGGTACCATATTTTTATCCTCCTGGATAAGTTATCTTTACCTCTTTAAGTTCTGGGTTCCAATCTACTTTACATCCTAAGTTCTCAGCTATGAATCTAATGGGTAACATAGTTCTACCAGGAGGAATTACAATAGGTTTTACATTTGGGTTAGTTGGATCTATCAGTTTATATTCACCATTTACAGTTGCAAGATTTTTACCAATCCATAGTTCTATTACTGTATCTTTAAATCTTATTGTTACTTTTTGTTCTTTATCATTCCATTCAACAACTGCACCTAATGCTTCAGCTACATATCTAATTGGAAGAAGAGTTCTTCCTTCTAAGATAATTGGAGCAACATCCATTGTTTTCATCTCATCATTTAAATAGTAGGTTGTATTGTTGATATAGAATTTTAGAATTATTGTCTCAATATCCTTTAAGGTTTTAACTTTAACTTCATTTGAATAATCTGATTCACCATAAGAATTAAAAGATTTTATTCTGTAATAATATACTTTATCTGGCAAAAGATTTTTATCACTATATTTATTTGTATCTTTTTGAATTGTTGTTATAGGAGAATATGTCCCACCTTCTTCTTTTCTTTCTAAAATAAACCCATCTTCATTATCTGAGTTATCTTTCCATGAAAGAGTTATTTCAGATTTTGAAATTGCTTCTCCAAAAAGATTTGTTGGAGCATTTGGTTTTGTTCCACAAGGAGGAACCTCTAAAACAAATTCATTTGACATAGAAGAACTACCAAAAGTGTTGAAGGCATAAACTCTATAATAATATTTTGTATTTGGGGAAACACTATTATCTGTAAAGTTTGTTGTATTTTTAGAAAGAGTTTTAATTACAGAATATGAACCACCTTCAATTTTTCTCTCTATCTTAAAGCCGTCTTCATTATCTGAATTATCCTCGAATGTTATGACAGCTTCATTACATGAAGAAGCAGAAGCAATTAAATCTGTCGGAGCATTTGGAGGAGTTCCAGCTTGTGGGGTTGTTGCATTTGCTTCATTTGAATAAGGAGAAAAACCATAAGCATTGAATGCCCTAACTCTATAATAGTATGTAGTATTTGGATTCACATTATCTATAAATTCATTAACATTTGCTGATAAAGTTTTAATCTCTGTATAAACTCCACCTAACTCTTTTCTCTCAATTTTAAAACCATCTTCATTATCTGAATTATCTGTAAATTTTACTTTTATTTCATTAGAAGATAAAACTTCAAGAATCAAATCACTCGGGGCGTCTGGTATAGTTCCACAAGGTGGAGTTGTCACTGTTTTTTCATTAGAAGAGTTTTCTCCATATTCGTTAAACGCAAAAACTTTGTAAGTATATGTTTTATTCTCATCAACTGATGTGTCTGAATAAGAATTAGAATCTACTCCAACAGTAGCTATTGTTTCAAAACTTCCGCTCCCCTCTTTTCTTTCGATTCTAAACCCATTTTCATCATCTGAATTATCATTCCAAGAAAGATTCACTTCACTACAGGAAGATGCTGATGCATTTAAATTTGAAGGAGCATTTGGCGCAGTACCAAGAGGGAAAGTTGTTGCATTTTTCTCATTTGAATAACCTGAGTGACCAAAAGAATTAAATGCTCTTACTCTATAGTAATATTTTGTATCTGGAGTAAGTCCAGTATCATTGAATGTATTTATGTTAGGACCGACTTCTTGTATTTGAGAATATGTTCCACCTTCAATTTTTCTCTCTATCTTAAAACCATCCTCATTATCTGAATTGTCCTGCCAATTAAGATTTATCTGTTCTGATGAAATAACATTTAAGGTTAAATTTGAAGGAGCACTTGGTGCAGTACCACATAATGGAGTTGTTCTACTTATTTCATTTGAATATCCAGAATCACCATAAGAATTTTTTGCTTTAACTTTATAGTAATATTTTGTATTTGGTGATACTGTTGTATCAGAATAAATTGTTGTATTCGAAGGTAATGTTGCTTTTACTGAAAAACAACAATCGCCTTCTTTTTTTCTTTCAACAATAAAGTTTGTTTCATCATCAGAATTATCCTGCCAAGTTAAATCTATCTGATTGCAGGAAATTATCGTACCAGAAAGATTTGTTGGTGAAGATGGTGGAGAACCAAGAGGTAGAGTTTTTGTAGAAGCAACATTTGAAGAACTTGATTCATTTAAATCTCTTTTTGCTTTAATGATATACCAATATTTTGTATCTGGTGAACAAGATGAATCAATATAACTTAAATTTGTTGCACTTATCGATGCAAGACCTGTGTAAACAATACCATTTAAACTTCTCGAAATTACAATATTTGTAGCATTTGAATCAACAGGATCCCAGTTCAATCTTATAGAGTTAGATGAAAGAGATGTTGCTGTAAGATTTGTTGGTGTTTTTAATGCATAAACAGTTAAAACTGAATTATCAAAACTATCACCAGCACTGTTGTAGGTTCTAACTTGGTAATTATGCAAACCATAAGAAACTCCTGTTAAAGTTTTTGAATGTGTTGTATTAGGTAATGTATCAATTAAATTTGATATGATAATTGGTATTGGTGGTAAGGGTGGTGATGGTGTAAATTTAACAAGTTCATAAATTTTAAAACCAGAAATAGTTGTTCC
>ERZ795060.1221-NODE-1221-length-30940-cov-10.382581_pt1 | contig 30940 bp, 29 predicted proteins | sample MGYA00375144_ERZ795060 | MGnify/ENA primary metagenome ERZ795060 (study PRJEB30189, sample SAMN05720157) | activated sludge metagenome | isolation source: anaerobic digester from wastewater treatment plant | place: Japan | collected 2015-05-15 ...
ACAAAATTTTTGAGAAAATCCTTTACAACTTTTAGAAAAAAATTTAAAAAAGTTGCCTAAAAATAAAATAGCACCCATTTTTATGGTGGAAGTTGTGTTAAAATTGACAAGTTAGAAAAATTAAGGTATAACCCAGTTAATTTAAATTAGATTGTGATAAAATATGAAAGATTTTTTTAGACTTATTAAAATAAAACATTGGACAAAAAATATATTTTTTATTTATGCTCCTTTAATCTTTTCTTTAAATTTATTTGATATAAAGAAATTATTTTATTCTACTCTTACTGTAATTAGTTTTTCTTTTGTATCTGTACTTGTTTATATTATAAATGATATTAAAGATAAAGAGAATGATAAGATTCATCCAGAAAAATCAAAAAGGCCAATTGCATCCGGAAGGATTTCTATAATATTAGCATTAATTATAGGTATAATTTTCTTTATAGTTGGTCTTTTTATATCTTTTTTAGTTGGAATTAAGATAACTTTAATAGTTTTGTTATATTTAATAATTAATCTTTTATATACTTTTTTTATAAAAAATATCATTATTGTTGATGTATTTTTTATTGCAATAGGTTTTTGTTTACGAGTTTTAATTGGGGCTGTTGCCATAAATGTAGAGTTATCAAATTGGATGATATTTTCAACTTTTTTTATCAGTCTTTTTTTAGGCTTTGGTAAGAGAAGAAATGAAATTGTTTTATTAGGTGATGAGGCTTTAAATCATAGATCCAATTATAGAGAATATAAAAAAGAGATAATAGATTTTTTTATTATTATTACTGCTTCAATTACTGCTATTGGATATTCATTGTATACTATGGATATGAAGGTTATGGAAAAACTTCATACGAATAATCTGTTATATACAGTTCCTTTTGTATTGTATGGTTTATTCAGATATCTTTACCTTATATATGGTAAAAATAAGGGCGGAAATCCAGAAGATATAGTTTTAAAAGATCCGGGTATTATTATTACAGTGTTGTTGTGGGCCTTTTTTGTTATATTCTTTATATATTTTAGAAATATTAATATTTTTAATGAACTTAATTTTAGTTTTTTTACTATATTTAAGAAATAAGTTTTGAGGTAATATGTTTAAATTTAATAGAATATTTTTTATATTCTCAAATTTTGTTATCTCTTATCTTATATTTTTACTCATATATTTTATAAGATATATAACAAATATTTTTCCAAATATTGATAAAAGAGAATTAAATATAATTGTGCTTTTTATATTTGCTATATATTCCTTAATAATTATTTTATTGAATATAAGTTTTAAAAGTTATGAGATAAATAAGATATACGAAATAAAAGAGTCGATTATTGGGAATGTACTTATCTCTTTAATCTCTATTGGTGTAATAGGTGGTTTTTACTTTTTTACAAAAATAGATTTTCCTCGATTTGTATTTTTTTCTGGCTTTCTTCTTATACCTTTTATACTCTCTTTATGGAATAAGTTTTTATTTTATTTAATAAGTTATACTAAAAAGCCATATAAGGTTTTTTATATTGGAAATAGAGAAAATTTTAATCTTTTAAAAGAGTTATTTGATAATTTTAAAAAATGGCTTTTTATAGAGTTATTTGATATAACAGATAATGTTTTAACTACCGTTGAAAAAAAAGAGTGCGATCTTATTATTATTGATACTGACTTTAATATTTCTGATAGGACTTTTGAAGTTGTGAATGATTTTGAGGTAAAGGGGGGTAGAATTTATACTCTTGTTGATATGTTTTCATATTTTGATCAGAGCCTACCAGCAGAGATAATTAAGAATAAGCATTTTGAGATATTTTCTGCTTATAAACTGGACTCTTTTTACAATAAGTATATAAAAAGGATTGGTGATATTTTAATCTCACTAATTTTAATAATTCTTACTTCACCAGTTCTTTTGATAGTAGCATTTTTAATAAAAATTACTTCAAAAGGTCCTATTATTTATAAACAGAAGAGGGTAGGGTTACTCGGAAAAGAATTTGATATGTTTAAATTCAGGAGTATGAGAATCGATGCTGAAAAAGATGGCATAAAATTTACAAAAGAAAATGATACAAGAATTACTTTTATAGGTAAAATAATAAGGCCATTGAGAATAGATGAACTTCCTCAACTCTTTAACATATTGAAAGGGGATATGTCCTTTATAGGTCCAAGACCAGAAAGAAAGGAATTGATCGAAAAGATAGTAAAAACTGTTCCTCTTTTTAAGAAGAGACTTCTTGTAAAACCTGGCTTAACTGGTTGGGCTCAGGTAAAATATACTTATGTAAATAGTATTGAAAAGATGAATAAAAAGTTGAGTTATGATCTTTATTATATAAATAATCTTTCTCTTATGTTTGATATAAAGATAGTCTTGTATACCCTCGAAACAGTTCTATTCAGAAGAGGGGCTTTATAAATAGCCTATTTCAAGTTTACGACAATTGTCGTACATAATTCTCTAAAAATATAAAATTATTGTTATTTTAATATTATTTTAATTTATAAAATATTATTCTCCTCTATTTTATTAAAACTAATTTCTAAACAAAAATTTATTATTACCGAAATTTTAATTAAAGAAGCTATCTTTAAATATACCTATTTGAGGTGTAATTTTTAAAAAACAAGGAGAAAAAAATGGTTAGATCTTTATGGACAGCAGCAAGTGGAATGATAGGCCAGCAATTTCATATTGACACTATTGCTCATAATCTTTCAAATGTTAATACAACAGGATATAAAAAGACAAGGGCTGATTTTGAAGATCTTTTATATCAGAATCTACTAATGGCTGGAACTCCTTCTACATCAATAAGTAATTATCCAACCGGAATTCATGTTGGTCTTGGGGTAAAGGCAGCAGCAACTCAAAAAATTTTTGTTCAGGGTTCTCTTCAGAATACAAATAATCTAAAAGATCTTGCAATTGAGGGAGAGGGATTTTTTAGAGTTAAACTTTATGATGGGACTGTTGCATATACAAGGGATGGTGCATGGAAAATAGATTCTAATGGCCAGATGGTAAATCATAGTGGTTATTTTTTGGATCCACCTATAATATTTCCAGAAGGTTTTTTGCATGATTCAATAGCAATAAGTAAGGATGGAAAGGTAACATGTAAGACTGGTGCAAGTGATGAGATTATTGAGGTAGGACAGATAATGATGTATAGATTTGTAAATCCAGCAGGTCTTACAAATATTGGTGGTAATTTATATAAAGTATCAGAGGCTTCCGGTGATGAAATAGAGGGAATTCCGGGCTATGAAGGTATGGGGAAACTTCATCAGGGATTTATAGAGATGTCGAATGTTCAGGTTGTTGAAGAGATGGTTAATATGATTGTTGCTCAGAGAGCCTATGATCTAAATTCAAAGGCAATTCAGACATCAGATGCTATGTTAAATACTGCTGTCAATTTGAAGAGATAATAAATGAAATTAAGAGTTTTATTTTTGGTATTTATTACTCCCTATCTATTTTCTCTTAATATTACTCTTAAAGAAAAGATTTTTATTACAGAAAGTATTGTATATTTAAAAGATATCGTGAAAGAGAATATTGATACCCCAATTGATACTATATATTTTAAAATAGAAAAAACTCCTTTTTTTATAAATAGTGATACTATTTTAAAAGAGTTAAATAAGAATGGGATCTTTGATGTAAATATTATTGGAAGTGGGACAATTGTTACTATTTTAAAAAAAGAAGAGATAATAGAAGAGGGGAGTAATAAAAAAAATGCCATAAAATTTCTTGAAGATTATTTATCTCAATATGTTGATTCAAAATTTAAGATTTCTATAGATGTTAAAAAAGTTGAACCAGATATTGATATTTTTAATCTTGAGAAAGATTTTAATTGGGAAATAGAGAAATTTGAAAAGGGTTTAAAAGACATTTTAAACTTAAAAAAAGTTTTTTTGATTATTGATAATAAAAAGTATACCGTTAATCTCAATGTTCATATTTATACAAATATATATATTTCTAAAAGACATTTTTTAAAAAACGATATTCTTAAAGCAGATAGTTTTACTATAAAATATGTGGATATCTCCACTTATATAGAGCCGGATAATATTATATTTGATATAGAAAAGGCAGAAAATCTTAAATTTGTAAATAGTATTGGTGCTGGCGAGGTTTTAAGATGGAAAGATCTTATTAAAATGCCGCTTGTTGTAAAAGATGAGAACTGTAAGGCAATTTTAAAAAAGAAAAATTTTGAAATAACTCTATTGGTCACTGCTTTAACAGATGGCTATGAAAATCAAAAGATAAAGATTAAAATAAAAAATGGCAAAGAACTTGTTGGCACTTTAAGAAACAATAATGGAGAAATTTATGTGGAATTATAGAATATTCTTAATTTTATTGTCTATTTTTTTTAATATCAATATTTTTTCAAGAGAGGCTGTAAGGATAAAAGATATAGCAATAATTCAGGGTTTAAGAGATAACCAATTGATGGGCTTTGGACTTGTTACTGGCATTGCAGGAAAAGGGGATTCAAAGACATTCAGACTCACTCATAAAATGATTATGAATCTTGCAAATAATTACGGCTTTGAGATCACAGAAGATGATATAAGATCAAAAAACATTGCAGCAGTTATTGTGATAGCAACTGTTGGATCTTTTGCAAGAAATGGGGATAAACTTGATGTAACTGTTAGTTCCATAGGTGATGCAAAGTCTCTTGCAGGCGGAACATTGTTACAGACTCCTTTGAGGGCAGCTGATGGTAACATATACGCAGTTGCTCATGGCACAATTATTAACGGAACAAAAACAGAGACAATTGCAACTATTCCACAGGGAGCAATTGTAGAAAGAGATGTTGTCTCAAATTTTGTTAATGGTGATAAGATAAATATTATTTTAAGAAATCCAGACTTTACAACTGCAAATGCAGTAAGAGAGGCTATCCTTACGATAAATCCATCTTTACAGGTAAAAACAATTGATCCTGGATTAATAGAAATTACTTTAACAGAAGAGGAGATGAATAATCCAGTGGAATTTATATCTAAACTTGAAGTATTACAGGTTACACCAGATTATGTTGCGACAATTGTCATTGATAAAAAGAGTGGAATGATAGTGGCTGGTGCTGATATTGTTATTCAGGATGCTGTGGTAAGTATACCTCAGGTGCAGGTAAAAGTAACTTCAAACAAAGAGAGAAAGACTAATTTTGAGATAAAAGGTTCTACCATTGGTGAACTTGTTAATATTTTAAATGAAGTAGGCTTAACAATAGAAGAGATAATCTCTTTAATAGAGGCTCTTCATAAAGCCAATGCAATAAGTGCAAAGATTATAATTTTATAGGAGGGTATTTTTATGAATGCTCTGGTAGATATTGATTCTACATATCTTACAAAAGAATTTAATTCTATTCAGGAGATAAAAAGAAAGATAGATAGTAGTTCAAAAGATTTTGAGATTCTTTTAAAAGAAAAGTTAAACAGAGATGGTAGTGTTAATAGAAATAAACTGGATAAAAAAGAGCAAAAATTGTTTGATACATGTATTGAGATGGAGAGTCTTTTATGGAAACAGGTACTCAATACAATGAAAAAAACAATTAATAAATACAAATTGCTGGATGGTGGACAGGCTGAAGAGATATTTTCTGATTTTTTGTATGATGAATATGCTATGCTTATGGCAAAAAATGCCAATACAAAGATAGCAGATCAACTTTTCTTAAAGCTTAGTGGGTATCAGAAATAATGGATCTTGACAGTAAAATGCTATTTCAATGGGCAACAACAGCTTTTCAGAGATTGAAAGAGATCGATAAAATTAAGACAAAGAATCAATTTGAGATTGAGAAAAATGAAAAACTAAGAGAGATTTATAAGATAATAATAGAGAAGGTCCCCCATACTATTCTTAAACTAAATAGAAACATCCCATATCTCTACTATTTTTATGGGGTTACCCTATACTATCTTAATAAAAATAGTGGGGATAAAGAGATAAAAGAGAATGCTATTAGACTTATAAAAACAGCAATTCAAAAAACACCGGTAAATCAGAGTTATATTGAATATGAAAAAGAATTGGTTAATATTCTTATAAATGAAAGAAAGATTAATGAGGCAATATCTTACTGTTTTCATATATTACAGAGTTTACCGAATGATAAATTCTATCTTGGATTAACAGTGGATCTTTTACTAAAAGTAAATAGAATAGATGAGGCAATTCAACTTCAAAAAAAGATAATTTCATTTTATCCATTTGAATATCAACATTATACAGAATTGGGAAGAATTTATTTTATTCAAAAAAATTATGAGGATGCATTACAATTGTTTATAAAGGCAAAAGATATAGAACCAAAGGCACCAGAAAATTATAAATATATTGGAAAAATTTTATTATTACAGAATCGAAAGGCGATTGCTGGGAGTAATTTTAAAACAGCAATTGCAAGAAAGATTTACAATCATAATGAGTATCTTAAAAATCTTAAAATATTTGGTCCTGATTCTAACAAATTAGATGAGAATGATAATGAATTAAACACACTTCTTTTCCTTTTTGAATGTTATAGAGACCTAATTCTCTGTGGAGAGGATTATTCAAAAGAGTTAGATGAGACAGGTAAAAAGCTTGTTTTTAAAGGTTATCTTAAAGAAAATGAGATCGAGATTCTTAAAAAAAGAGGTTTATAATTTAGTTTGTCTTTTTTGTAAATATTCCATTAAGACTATTCAAAACATTTGATAAAATTGAGAGTTCTATATCAGATAGTCTTGCTCTTAAAAGTATTCTTTTTATAAAATTTTTTATTATTTGTGGCCTCTGATTCTTAAAAAAACCAATTCTTTGCAGGATATTTATAATATTATTATAAATAGAATTAAACTTTTCTTTATTAAATTCCATTTTAACTTCTTTTTTATTGCTTTTAAATATTTCATAAAGAACAATTATTACAGCATGACTTAAATTAAGTGATGGAAACTTTTCTGAACTCGGTATTGAACATATCATATCACATTTCTCAATCTCTTCATTCGTAAGCCCATTTGCCTCTCTGCCAAATACTAAATTGACTTTTAGATCTTTATAAGAATTTATAAATTCTGGCAACTCTGGCAAAGAAAAGTCTTTTATTCTATGTTTTCCAATTCTTCTTGATATGGCTATTGAGATATCCCCATTATTTTTTATAGAATCAAAATCTTTATAAATAGTGGCATTTTTTAAAATATATTGAGATTCAAGAGCAAATTTTAATGAAATAGGTGATAGATGATTGCATAAAGGGTTTACTAATATTAAATTTTCTACCCCCATGTTAGCCATTGCTCTTGATATACTGCCGATATTCTCCTTACCGAGGGTTTCTACAAGAACTACATTTATCATATAATACCTTTTTTATATTGAAACTAAAATTTGCTACTAAATGTAAATTTTATGAGAAACTTAAATTAACATCATAAACAATTGTCGTATAAATTTATTTAAATCTTCAATCCAAAATATTCAGTAAGAATATTCATTATAGCCACCATTACCATCTTCAATATCAAACCAGTAATCTAAAACTTCAAAATAATTCTCTACAACTCTGTTATTCTCGACGGCACCATCTCTACAAAATTAAAGATCCCCACCACCAATTAGACAATCCTTTGCATTATATTATATAAATATCCTCTTTCACTACGACATATGTCGTGTTATATCTTTATATAAAGAATAACCGTTATTTTATATATTCATCGCTTTTTATAAGTGGGATATCCCAGTAAAAATACGACATATGTCGCATTTCTTTTTTATATATAAAAAATAATCGTTATATTATATATACTCAAAAACTACGACATATGTCGTGTTATATCTTTATATAAAAAAAATATAAGTTATTTTATACAGATACCCCCTTCTTATTTCTTCTCAATACTCCTTCCAACCCTGTATTCCACTCCAAAACTAAAATAACAATGAACAAATTGCATATCTGTATCAAATACCTTAAATGTCTCAAAAGGATAGGGTTCTTTTGGTTGTATACTATTCTGATACTCCCCTATGTATTTACCTATATCAAAATCAAGCTGAAAAAACATCCCAACCGTATGTGTTGGCTCAATCTCAATACCCCATATTTTATTGTAATATCCCACAAATATATAAGGTCCTATCCAGAATGTTATATAATATGTTGAATAGTTGTTATAACTTGCCCAGAAACTCACAAATGATATATTTATTGCACTCTCTATCAAAATATTATGACTCTTCTTTACTTCTATTTCTAAAAAATTGACAGATCCTATTTCTAACAAATTGACAACTCCTATCTTCCAATTTATTCTATTTATGAAAAAATAAGGAAAAGTATATAGATAACCCGTTATATAATCTATTAGTATACCACTTATACCTATTATATCTTTTATACCACTTACAAAACCAACTCCATATTTATCATTTATCTTTTTAATAAATATATAATCAAAACCTAATATATTTTCTATATAATATATTGGAAATACTTCTTTGTACTTATATGGTTCATCATAATAGTAAAATGCTATATTAACACCAAGACAACAAACAAAATTAAAGTTATGCAATATAGAGCCTTCGCCATATATCCTGAATATAGATACAAACATTACCAAAAATATTATCTTTTTCATTTTTTTATCACCTTTTTATCTTATCAGTTTATATGATAGATCATCCATATTTATTTTATAAACCCCATCAGTACTTCCCATCCAGATATATGGTGGACGAATTGAAGAATGGAAAATAGAAAGAGCCTGAGTATTTTGTAAAATACTTTTTACCTCAGCATAATTGTTTGCTTTATCTCTTTTAACCACAGAAAATTTATTAGTACCTATAAAAAAGTATACAAAATTTCCTCTTTCATAAGCATATGCTAATCCTATCCGTTCATCTAACTCTCTCTGTATATGAATAAAAGTAGGTGGTTCTAAAGAGGTAATATAATAAAAATCTATATATTCGTTTTCATCATTATACCAGCAGCTAAGATAATTGCCATTATCTAATTTTAAAGGATTTAAACAATACCGCCAATATCCCTTTCCTAATAAATTAGTAGATAATATTTTTTTATCAGTATAGTTATACAAATAATTATAAGGATATCCCTCAAATTCAAGATAGTATTTCCCATTTAAATACATACATTCTCCTGTAAAAAAACCTGGCAAATCTATGTATTCAATACTATTGGTTTTTAAAGAATAAAGTACATATTTACCAATATAATTAGTATAACTCAATAATAGTTTATCTTCTATTTGTGCAATATACTCGGCTTCATATCCTTGCGGAAGAGCAATTCTTTTTAACTCCCCTTTTTTAGTGTCAAGTTTATAAAAATGTCTATCCAAACTGGTGAAATAGATATTGGAATCGAGTGATAAATCATAAAAAACATCGAAAAAACCCCTCTCACTAAAAGAGCTTAAATCATATGTATATATTATTTTCTCTTTTTCTACATCAATAACTAATATTTTATCTTTTCTGTAGTTTGAAACTACTCCAAATATCGTATTCTCATTAACTTCAATTGGATCAAATTTAGGGATGGTATAAAACCACCCCTGATTTGAACACTGACAGCAGATTAAAAATAAATTTATTATTAAAATTAAAATAATTATTCTTTTTCTTAACATGTTAGATATCTCCTTTAATTATAAATATCTCACAATCACTGGCATAATCATAGTTTCCTCGCTCCTCTATTTTATGCTTTAGATAAGATAAAGGGGGTAATGCCCCAGAAATTTGTCTTATTAAGAACCAGCTATTCTTATACTTTACAATACAATAAGTATTATTATTAAGTGTAACCAGTTTCCCATCTTCTAGTTTGTTTTTTCTTCTACTTCTTGCCTCGATATTACCTTGTCATATCTATCAAAATATACCATATTAACAGATCCCTTCCACTCAATACTATACTTCTATCATTTACAACCTTCTCCTCTGTTACAACTTCCTCTCTCTTTGGTACATCTCTCTTTTTAAAAGTTATACCTATTGTAGTAGTTGTTGTTGATACTAATAGATCTGTATTACTACATCCAGATACTATTAGCAGATAAGATAAGATAAGATAAGACTCTTTTCATATAACACTCCCTTTATTTTCTTGTAATTTATATTAACCCATACAGGGTTATTTTTTAAATCTATTATAACAATTTTTTCTTCCTTTTCAACAAAAATTTGCTAAACAAAAGTGTAATTTTGTGAACAAAAGTGTATAAAACGCATCTAACTCTTGCTCCCCATTTTATATTTTCTTTTTAGAACTCTCTTTATAACAAATGGTAAATATAATATGATAAACAATCCAATTACCATTATTAATAATCCTATTCTATAAAAATTATCAAAAATATCCAGAAATGGATTAAAATAGGGCTTTTTCATTAAATATAAATAATTAGACCCTAATATTAAATTTATAATAAAAACAAAAAAAGCATAAATAATAATTACAAAAATTGAAATAAATAGATCTTTTAATGAAATATCATATTTCTCAATTATAATAAAGTATAAAACAGTTAAAATTATAACAGAATGAGATACAAAAAACTGAATAAATTAAAATGAGGGAAATTATGAAAAATATCCGGGAAAAGTAAAGCATTTAAAGCCCCGCCAAACCCCCAAAAATATAGAATATTAAAAAGCCATTTATTTTTAATAAGAGATACAAAAATCACCAGTATTAATGCCACACTGCATAAATGTAGAGGCAAAAATTCTTTTATATTAAACATTTCATTTCAAATAAGCCATAAAACATAAGATAGATAACTTACCAAAGCTATAATAGCAAGCGTAAGTCTAAATATTTTTTTCTTTTTTTCATTTTTATCTTTTATAAAAAACAATAATAATAATATTACTATAACTATTATTGTTAAACTAATAATATGAATAAATGAAAAAGTTTTAAAAAAGTTTCTTGTTTTAAATTCAAAATATTCAGTAAGAATATTCATTATAGCCACCATTACCATCTTCAATATCAAACCAGTAATCTAAAACTTCAAAATAATTCTCTACAACTCTGTTATTCTCGACGGCACCATCTCTACAAAATGAAAGATCCCCACCACCAATCAGACAATCCTTTGCATTATACCATTTCTGATATGACCACATTGGTTGACCATTATAATTCTTATTCCCATCCGGTATAAATAAAGATATCCCTGTTTTATTATTTTTAAATCTCTCAAAATAACTTCCACCAAAAGAATATACGATTACATCTTCACAAGTCTTCTTTATTTCATTTGCAAGATTATTAATTTCAGATGAAAATTTAGAAGAAATAATTATTCTATCACAAAAATCGTAAATATCAAAATAACAATAGTCTATCCATTCCTCTTCATAACTCGAATCAAAATATAGTAAAGCATTATTCTGTTCTATAAAATTACTACCCCGTATTTCAAAAAAATCCGAAGAATTATCTTTTAACATTACAGAAATCTCATCGATTTTATTCTTCAATTCTCCTATTCTCTCTGTATCATACAATGCAAGCACCTGATCATCTGTTTCTAGATATGTCCAATCATAATGTTCTTCTATTATCATTCTACCAAGATCAAGTGGCAACAATGATGATGAAGAAAAAACCTTCTTCTTCTCACCAGTAATAGGGTGATGATCAGAACTTATTATTTTACTCTCTTTATCTGTTATCCTGTTAAAAATACCTTTATAATTCCAGCCATAACTCCATTCTGTTGATGGTGAGGCAACAACATGATCATAAAGAATCATTGTTATATTATATATACTCAAAAACTACGACATATGTCGTGTTATATTTTAATAAAAAATAACTGTTATTTTATACAGATATTTGCCTCATACTACGACATATGTCGTATATTTTTTATAAAAAATAATTGTTATTTTATATATTCATCGCTTTTTATCAGTGAAATATCCCAGTAAAACTACGACATATGTCGCACTTATTTTATTATATTTAAAAAATGATAGTTATATTATATAAAAACTATGTGTAGCTTCGACTTTAATGTTTTGCTTTAATTGGATATTCTATAATCACCTCATCTCATTATATCCCGAAAGGATTACAAAAAATATTTACCACTTTTTAATTCATATTTTTAAAGTCTCTAATAACACATAGATTAAGATAGATATTTTATTATAAATAAATCCATCTTATAATTTAAGAATTGTATTCTATTAAACCCTGTTCTATCTTATAAGAAGGTATCTTTATTGAAAATATTGTTTCACCTTTTTTTGAAATAAAAGAGATATATCCATTATGTTCCTTTATTATTTTATAAACTATTGTTAGTCCAAGTCCAGTGCCATTATTCTTGGTTGTAAAATAGGGATCAAAAATTTTATTCTGTATTTCTTCTGGAATTCCTATGCCATTATCTATTATATCAATTATTACATAATTTCCTTGAGAATAGGCATCAATTTCTATTTTTCCTTCTGAATTAGAATTATGGGCTTTTATTGCAGCAATTGAGTTTTGTATTAGGTTTAAAAGAGCCTGTTTAAATAGTTTTTCATCAATCCAGACATCAGATAAAGTCGAATAATTTTTTTCTAACTTTATATTGTTTGCCTTTAATTCTGGCTGAATAAACTCAATAAATTTATCAAGAAAAGTCTTTAAATTCACAAGCATAAATTCTGGCTTAAGAGGTCTTACGGTAAATAAAAAATTATTAAGAATTTCTGTTAATCTTTCAACCTCTTCTTTAATAACATTTATAGAATATTCAAATTCTTGTGCTCTTTTGCATTTACAATCTTTCAGATCTTTTTCTATTAGTTGAATATGAATTGCTATTGCACCTAAGGGATTCTTTATTTCATGAGCAATACCAGCAGAAAATGTTGTAAGAGCAGCAAGGCTTTCTGCCTGCCTTAATTTTTTTTCGTTTTCTTTTTGCAGGGTAATATCTTTTATAGAGATAATGTTACCAATTATCTTACCTTCCTGAATCAGTGGCTGCAATGATATAGAAATAAAAGTAGAATATCTTGTTTTTATCTCTATTGATTCATTTAAACCATTATTTTGTAATAAAGTATTTATATTATTTAAGATAATTTCATTATTTATTAATTTCTCAATTTCATTATTTAATATAACTATATTCTGATTTATATCAAGAAGCCTTATTGCCATTTTATTATAAAATAGGACTTTTTTCTCATTATCAATAACAATAACTCCTTCTGACATTGAGTTAAATATTTTTTTAAGATTATCATTCTCCTCTATTACTTCAAATAAAATATTTCTTAAAGTACTTGAGTCTAATTTTTCTATTTTTTTCTTTAATGTATTAAAAAAATTTGAACTTATCATTTTAAATCCTATATATCGTTTTCTAATATCATAGATTTCAAAGGATAAAAAATTCCTTCAAGTGTTAAGACTGGATTAAGATTGAATTTATCAATTTTATTTATATATTCCACTATTTTAGATTTAAGTAGATTTAATGTTTCGTATGGCAAAATTTTTAATGAATTTAATTCATAATTTGTATCAATATCATCGTTGTTTATTCTAACAAATACCTTCTCTCTATTAATTATCTCATTTGAAAATATTATGTTTATTTCATTTAATATAGCTTTTACTATTTTTCTATCATTAAAATTTTGTAATAGAGTCAAAAGATCCATAAAAGTATGCTCTTTTAGTAATGTATAGTTTAAAATTTTAACTGCTGAGGGATATATATTTTTTGAATAAGTCTCATCTGATCTATATATGTAGTCTTCAATACTATCATAGCTTTTTTCTATCTCATATTTTTCCTTTTCAAGGCCAAATACTTTTTCAATAATTTCTGCAACAGATTTTCTTGAGAGTGGTTGAAAGTAGTAATTTCTGCATCTTGATAAAATTGTCTGAAGTACCTTATTTCTATTTTCTGCAATAAGTATGAAGAATAGATTTTTTGACGGTTCTTCCAGTCTTTTTAATAGAATATTTTTTGAAGAGTCATCGAGAAAATCTACCATATCTATTATAACAAATCTATTAATATCAGGGTGAGCAATATATGTCCAGTCAAGCATCTCTCTCATGGATGAGACTGGAATATTTGGCTTTTTGTATATGTTGAATATATCTAAGGCAATTTTTTCTAATTTTTCAAGATCTTCAATTTCTATTTTTAAAGAGTTGATTATATCGTAAGCCTCCTCACTTTTTGATATAATATCCTTTCTATCCGTATCAAAAGAGGAATCTTTTATTAAGAAATCCTGTAATGGCATAAAGAGTAATTTGGTATAATACTTTATTTTATCTATAAAAATTAGATTTTTTGTAATTTTATATGAAAAGATAAACTCTCTAATATAAAAAGTAAAATTTCTTCGACTGAGAAATATAAGTCCTTCAAAATCAAGAGTCCTTATTCTATTGCAATTAATACAATCACAATTTAGTGTTGCTTCTTTTTTACAATTAAGAATTCTAACCATTTCCAGAGCAGTAGTAAGCTTACCAGTAAATTTGGGGCCATAAAAAAGCATTGAATTATTAAGAGACTTTTTTATAATATCATTTTTTAAAAGATCTATTGTCTTATCCTGAGCTATAATTGTTTCAAACATAGAACCCTTTTAGAATTATTTTATTTAAGAATATAAAAATATACTTTATATTTTAAACTTTGTCAAAATATAGATTATATTTTTTTATCATTTTTATAGGGTGATAGCTCTCCTTTGCCTTTCTTATCCCTTCTATGCCAAGATCCTGTTCTCTATTCACAAATTTAAATTTATTATAGCACTCTTTTTCTATAAATAATTTATTTATTGTCTGATATATCCCAACAAAATTTGTGTCTGCTTTTTCAAAATGTATTACAAATGTCTCATGATTTAACCTTTCTCCAAAGGCAAATGCTCTAAGTTTATCCTCAATAAAAATTAAGCCGCCCGCAATTTTTAATTCTTTATTAAATTCGAGTAGTCTTTTTATTGCTATAAATTCATTTTTTAGTGTTTTGTCATTATTATTTTTATTAGAAAACCATTTTTCTGTTAACATAAGGCAATCATTTTTATATTTTTCATCAAATTCTCTGTATTCATAATCATACGTATCAAGAAATTTTTTTACAAATCCCCTTTTACTGCTATATTTACTTCCTTTTAATTCTATAAGAGAAGTTGAATCATAAACATAATCAAAATTGTCTCTATCCTCCACAACTCTAAATTTATCTTTAAGATTGAGTCTTTCTATTGTGTTAAGATCCACTCTTTTTATACTAGTAATATTATTTTTTATTGCATAATCTCTTAATGTTATGTATGTATCTATTGTGACTGGGCCTACTGGTGGTAAAAAATACTGTTCATTCTCAAAGGATGCTTTTGTTATAAGAATATCATTATATATCGCATATTCAACAATTCTTGAATCAGACCATACAAATAAATTTGTAAATGTATATTCAGATATCTCTATAATATTATTTGAGAAAAAATAGTCAAATATCTTTTTATCATCAATTTCTATCTTTTTAAAGATTGAATTAAACATTATTTATAATTCTTTAATCAAAAGTGGAACAGAGATAATTTCAAGATCTTTTGTTATTGAGTCAACATAGCATATAAATACTATTTTATTATTTATACCTATCTTTTTTATTTTATCCAATATTTCTTTATTAGTAACTTTTAATGTTATATTAACAGTCTGAATCTCCTTTTTTTGTATCCATCTACTCTTGATGATTTTTACCTCTGATAGATCTTTATTTTCTATTATTTCTGTGATTGTTCCGGTCCATAAATAGTTATTTTTAGGATTGAATGATTTATTAGTTTTATAACTCTCGATAAACTCAAAGATATCCGTATCTTTAATAGTAAATATTTCAGAGAATAATGGCAACGCTATAAAGATAGAGATAGCAAAAAATATTATTTTTTTCATAAAATCCCCCTTATGTAAATATATAAAAATCCCGCAAAAGGGATTAAAGTTTTAAATTTTTAATTAGCATTCATAAAAGATTCTCTTATAAAATTATTTGTATCTGATATTTTAGAAAGTCTCTCTTCTATATCTTTTATATTATCTATTATATGTTGTAGCTTTTTTATTTCTGATAATATATTACTCTCTTTAAAATAAAAACATATCTGTAAAATTATCTCAATGTGATGATTTATTACTTCTGCTATTGAATTTCCCTTAAATTCTTCTGGGTATGCTATCAAAAGATTATTATCATAGTTTTTAGAATAAGAAGGGCTATTTGTTATTTTTTGTAATTTATCTGCTATATATTTAAAATTTGAAAGTATATTTAACATCTTTTCATATAAAATTTTCTGGCTCTCATTCAAAAGATCAATAAAATTTTCATTATTTTTATACTCCTCGATTGAGATACGATTGATAGTACTCGCAAAATATTTTGATTTTAAATTTAAAAAATCGTTGTATATCTTCTGATAAATTGGCTCAAGTTCTGATGGATCCAACATTTTAATCTTATGAACTTTATCAACTCTATCAAGTGCTTCCCACTCTTTAAAGAATAAAAAATCCAGTTTTTCGAGTAAAATTTTGGTAATATTAAGGAAAAGATAAAACACATCCTCTTTATCATTATCCCAGGATTTTAATATTTTATTATAAAAAGAAAATACTTTATTACTATTGTCTGTTTCACAGATAGTGTTTAGCCATTCTATTCTCTCTTTTTCTGCATTAAGCCTTTCTTCCTCTTTTAAGAGATTGCTAAAATATGTTAAAATTTCTTCAAAGATTTCTTTGGAACAATTATAAAAACCAGTTTCAACTGTAGATATAACATCCTGTTTAAAAAAATTATCGTAATCAAGAAATCTCTCTGTTTGATATATATTAAATGCAAAGATAATATCAAATAAAGATGGGTATAGATAGCCATAATTAAAAATATAAAATATATTTTCTATGGCTTGCAGTAATTTTTCCCTCTCTTTTTCTTCTTTTACTTTTTCTATTTTTATTTTCTCTATTTTATTAAAACTTTTTTTTAATGCATCAAACAGCATTGAAAAGTAATTGGTATTCTTATGAATTCTCATAAATGATTCTTCAAATCCAATAAAGTATAGTTCACTTAAATTTTTATGAGAAATTATGTTTTCAAGTTTAATAATCATATCCATAAAAAGAACAATTAGATTATACTCTGTTATTGTTAGAAAATCCCATTTCCAGCCGTCCTTTATTATAACATTTATGAAAGGTTTCACAGGTAAAAAATAGTTTTCATAGATAGATTCTAATTTTTTTTTAAAATCTGGCTTTATTGTAATTCTTTTTTTTGAAAATAGAGAAATTTTTAATAGATCAAATTTTTTATTCCATTTATTTATTTTTAAGAAATTCCTGAATAAGAATTCAAAAAAAGAAGGCTTACTTGGATAAAACGGCTTAAAATTAAATTTTGAGTTAAAATATTCTCTCCTTATCGAATTATACAATTCTTCCATAAAATACCTATTTACTTTAAAAAATAATTTAAATTTTTCCTTTCAAAAAAATAAGCCTTTCTTATTTTGAATATTTTATGGCTCTATTTACTGCACTTATTACTGCCTTTATTGATGCTGTTGTTATATTGCTTGCAACCCCAACTCCAAAGAATTTCTCTCCTTCTTGATTTTCAATTTCAATGTAAGCCACAGCCTTTGAGTCAGACCCTTCTGTTAAAGCATGTTCTGAATAGGATATAAATTTAAAAGAATTAAAATTTCTATCAGTTAATTCCTTTTTCAGTATATTAAAAAAGGCATCAATAGGACCATTTCCCTCACCATTCAATCTTTTTTCTTCAGTGTTTATTATTATATCAATCGAAATTTTAACCTTATTACTTTTTTCATCATCAATAAATTCCACATCTTCCATTTCATATTTTTTTAATTTTAGAGGATTTTCAATATCAAGATATTCTTTTTTAAAAATATCATAAATCTGTTGTGGGGTAAGCTCTACTCCCAACTTATCTGATTCCTCCTTAATAATGGAACCAAACTCTATATGCATCTCTTTTGGAAGTTTATAACCAAATTCTGTTTCCATTATGTATGCAACTCCGCCTTTACCAGACTGACTATTAATTCTAATGATAGGTTCATATTCTCTACCTAAGTCAGATGGATCAATTGGTAAATATGGAACTTCCCAGTAAGGAGGTTTATACTTATTATAATAAGCCATCCCTTTACTTATAGCATCCTGATGAGATCCAGAGAATGCAGTATATACAAGTTTTCCAGCATACGGGTGTCTTGGATGCACTGTCATTCGTGTGTTTTTTTCATATATCTCTATGATTCTATTTATATTTGAAAAATCAAGTTCTGGATCTATTCCCTGTGAAAACATATTAAGAGCAAGAGTCAAGATATCAAGATTTCCAGTTCTTTCTCCATTTCCAAAGAGTGTCCCTTCAACTCTTTCAGCACCAGCAAGAATTGCAAGTTCTGCTGCTGCAACTGCTGTGCCTCTATCATTATGATTATGGATACTCAAAATTATTCTATCTCTTTTTCTAAAATTTTTACTAAAATACTCTATCTGGTCTGCATATATATTTGGAGTTGACATCTCAATTGTTGCTGGAAGATTTATTATAACTTTTTTTTCTTTAGTTGGTTCCAATACATCCACAACCGCTTCACATACCTCAATTGCATAATCTATCTCTGTACCGGTAAAACTCTCTGGTGAGTATTGATAAACTAAATTTTGGCTCATGTTATTTTTTTCTGCTATCTCTCTTATGAGTTTAGCGCCATCAACAGCTATCTGTTTTATTTCCTCTTTATTTTTGTTAAATACTACTCTTCTTTGTAATTCTGATGTAGAGTTATAAAAATGGACAATTGCCTTTTTAACTCCTTTAAGGGATTCAAGAGTTTTTTCTATAAGATGGGCTCTTGCCTGAGTCAAAACCTGTATACTTACCCCATCTGGTATTAAATTTTCTTCTATGAGAGTTCTTGCAAAATTATATTCTGTATTTGATGCTGATGGAAAACCTATCTCTATTTCTTTAAAACCAATTGATAATAGTAAATTAAACATCTCCATTTTTTCTGTAACACTCATTGGTATTGGTAGTGCCTGATTGCCATCTCTTAAATCAACACTGCACCATATTGGGGCTTTTGTAATAACATTGTCAGGCCATTTTCTATTCTTTAAATGGATTGTAGGATATGGTCTGTACTTTTTGTAATTCATCATAATCTTTTCTCCTTATTTTTCAGATATGAGGGGATATCCTTTGATATTCCATTGAATAATTCCCCCTTCCATGTTATATACCTGTTTAAAATTCAACTCTTCCATTATTTTTAAAGCCTTTCTACTTCTATTACCACTTCTACAATATATTAAATAGATTTTATCTTTCTCTAAATTATTTAGAATGTCTTTTAAATTGTTATCATAAAAATTTATATTTATTGCATTTTCAAGATGTCCACCTTTATATTCTTCTTGTGTTCTAAAATCAATAATAACAACATCCTTATTTTTTTTATTTTCAGAGACCAACCTGTAAAAATCATCTACTGAAATAGTGATTATTGTTTGATTATTTTCAAGATTTTTATTTTCTTTATATTCTTTATCGCATTTCATTGAAGATAAAGTTATTAAAATTAGTAAAAATAAAGCCCTTTTCATTTTTATTCCTTGAAAATATAATTTTATAATAATTTAACTAAAAAACTAAATAATGTCAATTATTATTGCTTGGTTAATTGAGATTTTTTAAAAATAGTTTTAATAATTATAATTTATTTTATTATTAAATAATTGTTATATTATTTAAATTTATTTTTTTATGGGATATCGACTTAAAATTATAGAGATATAGAGATATTAAAAGGAGAGCTATCATTCTAAAAGGATGTGTGATTTTATTTTTAAACATTTAAAAGAACAAATTTATCCTAAGATTAATTTTATGTAAGAAAAGATTGTAATGGCCTTATTTATTCTTTGGTAGAATTTAAAATAAATTTTTTCAATAATAGGTCTCAAAGCCCACTACCTGATAGCAATCGTTGTAGATTGCCTTGTAAAATGGGGTGGTATTGCCTTCAAAGTGGGATAATTCTCTGGCCTTATTCCACTTTTTAATCTTTGTTAACCTCAAGAATAACTTTAATGTCATTATACTACACTTCATCTCAACCCCTGTAATCCCAAGTTTCTCATACTCTTCCAAAAAAAGTAGGATAATTCTCCTCAGTAAAACACCCATACTGAAAAAATTAAGATCTGCATGGAGCTTCTTCAAAAAACGATAATCCTGTTTTGACAAATACAGATGAATCCTACTATCCCCATCTATTCTTTCGTATTTATTTCCATCTTCTGGACCAAAACAGTATATCTTTTTTACCCTATTACTATAGATCTGCAAGATATACACAATAAGTCCAGAAATTGAGATATTAAATTTTTTTGCTATAGTTGCAAGTCTTTTCTTCATAGCAGAGTTAACCACAATATGTAACTCATGCTCAAAATTATAGTTTTCTAAAATCTTACGAATATTATTCATAAAATCCTCCTTGTTAAAAAAATATTTCTATATATTAATCACAAAATTTTTGAGAAAATCCTTTACAAAATTTAATAAAAAAATAAAAATTTTTACCTAAAAATAGAAATTAGAAATAATGCTCCTATTCTTGACAATATTAATAAAAAGTGAGAGATTAAAATCCTATGGCTACGAAATTTAAATTTATAGATTCAGAAACTTTATTGTTGGATTCATTTAGATTGGGAAAAAAGATATATGAATCTGGAATTATCCCAACTCATGCTATAAGTTTATGGCGAGGAGGAACACCTGTTGGACTTGGGGTAGGGGAGTACTTCAGACTTAAAGGACATTTTATAAATCATACGACTGTTGCAACAGCAAGTTATACTGGTATTAATTCTCAGAGTGATGTTATTATTAAAGGGCTTGAGCATCTTATTAAGGTCGTAGCAAAAGAAGATACCCTCTTAATAATAGATGATATTTATGATTCTGGAAAGACAATATACACAATAATCGATACAATAAAAAAATTGGCAAGAGCAAATTCTCCGGATAATATATTTGTTGCCTGTATTCATAAAAAGTTGAAAAAGAGAGAAAATGAAATTTCTGTTATCTCTTTATATGAACTTGAGGATGAGATATGGATAAATTATCCTCATGAGATATCTGATCTTATAATAGAAAAAGATGATTCTTTATTAAAAAAGAGATCAGAAGAGATATATAATATTCTTCATACTGCTTATTTTCAAGAGGAAGAGATAAAAACTGGTAAAAAATATACATATATCTCAGCAAATTCTTTATTATTAGATTCTTTAAAATTAGGGGTAAATATTTTTCAACAGGGATATATACCCGACTTTTTGATAGCACTCTGGCCCGGTGGAATTAGTGCTGGCTTGCCTATTCATGAGGCATTTAAATATAAAATAAAAATGAGTGGAAAAGATATAAAAATTCCAGATCATATTTCGATTAATACCTCTTTATCTCATTTTTCTTATAAGACAAATATTATTGGTATAAAATATCTTGAAGATAATATAAACTGGAATGATAATATATTAATAGTAAATACTATTTTCAATACTGGAAGGCTTGTTAATCATACAATCGACAAATTAAAAGAGATATTAAGAAGAAATATAGATATAAATAAAATAAAAATTGCAACAGTATATTATAATCCTATCAATGATGCAACTTGGGTAACAAATCCAACTTTTATTAAGCCTCATTTTTATCTTAAAAAAATAGATTCAGATGTGATTTTTCCACATCAGATTCATAGGCTATTTAAACCAGAAGAGGAACTCAAACTCATAAATCCAGAATTAAGAGATATCATATATTCTTGACCTGTTATATGGATTTAAAAATCAATTTTGATCTTTAAATACTTTGACAAAATAATTTTGTTTTAGTATAAATAAAAAGCATAGACGGGATATCCCATTTACATATATAGAAAAGATAGTTGTATGGAAATTAAAGAGGTTAATCTAAAAATAGTTTATTTAATTCTTATTATATTTCTTATTAATTTCAATCTCTTTTCAATACTGGAAGTAAATGATTATTATGATATAAATCTTATTGAAAAGAGTGGTATATTCAGGTATGAGACATTTCAAAGATACAACTCTTCCACAACAATAGGCTTACTATCAACAGACTATTTCCATGAATTTGCTGGAAGAATGGTTTTAACAATAATGCCTCCAGAGTTGTATGGTTTTATGATAAAGTCAGAGGCGATATTTAGTCGATCTACAAAAAGAGAATATGGTGGAGAATTTGAAAAGACAAATGGCCTTATTTTATATTATGGGGAGGCATATCTTGGTTTTAGAAATAAATATTTTACAGCAAAACTTGGATTTCAAAATTTAGTATCTTCTGATGCTATTTATAATCATTTATTGTTGGATGACTATTCTGGTCCTTTTTTTGCTTTAAAATTAAGTTTTATAATAACAAGATTTGTAGATGTTGATCTTATATATAATTTTATAAGACCTCATCAGGGTGAATGGTCGAGTAATCTTACAACCATTTATGAAAAAAGTTCTCTGTATGGTAAATCTCTATTTATTAGAAAGGTAAACATAAGGCCTCTTCCATGGATTAGGCTCGGTTTTTCTGACTCTGTATATTTTCTTGGTGAAAATATGAATATTTGGTTTTTAAATCCTTTTTCTGTTTATTTTGTTACTCTTGCTCTCGAGAAGTTTTTTGTTGAAAAATATGGTTCTGCTTTAAATACTGGCTCTTCTGATTTAAAAGTTGGATTTGATTTTAATATTGGTTTTAAGGGATGGCGTGTTTATGGTGAATTAATGGTTGATGACTCTGAAGCATTCTTCTTAATGTTTAGATATCCAATATTCCCTAATAGAGTTGGCTTTGTAATTGGTGGTGAGTTAAGAGGATATCTATTCTCCAATTATATAAAACTCCCTAAATATTTTAATTTTATATTTGGAAATATGTATATTAATATGGAATATGGGGTTGTTAGTAAATATACATATTCAAGAGATGACAATAATAATTATGAGTATGTTAGACAGGAGTATCAGAATAAATATTATACCACGGCCCCAGTTTCGCAGGAAGAGTTGAATCGTATTCAGAGAGTGGGTAATTTCATAGGATTTATGTATGGCAGTAATTCAGATTGTTTTGATATAGCAATTGGATGGAGAAATGATCTTGTGGATGTTAGAGGATATGCAGCTGAATATCAGGGGGATATCTACTTTGACTCTTTTAAAAATAAAAAGATAGTTGATAGATTATTTAAATTTCAGATTCATTATAGACATTATAGACTCGGTGATGAGAGAAATATTTTAACCCCATTTTATATGAATGAGCATTACTATTTTGATCTGGATCAGGATTTAGACTCTGATGGTGATGGCAATAAGACAAATGATCATTCTAATAGAGAGACTGAATTTTTAAGAATTATTCTTGAAGAGGGAAATCAACTTGACTTTCATATTTATTCTGATATAATAAGGATAAGTAGATTTATAATTGGCATTGAATCAAAGTTTAATTTTATATGGACGACATTTCATCCTTATACATGGAAAGAAGAGACTAACTTCACTTTTAGATGGGAGATTGGTCTTTCTATTATATGGTAGATAATATATTTTTGCATGAAAGAGGTAAAGATTAAACAGGTGAAAATAAAATTTTTTATATTTATAATAATCTTTTTTATTTTTTTGAATTCCTGTGCATTAAAGTATAACTATGCGATAGTAAAAATTTATAATAATTCTTCTGTATCATTAAGATATAAAGGTTTATTAATAGACGAACAGTCTGGTAGTAATCCGGGAGAAATGATAATTAAGGTGATATCCCCGAATAAAGAGAGAATCTATGCAAATGAGAGTGATAGTATTGATATAACATGGGCAAGTTTTCAGGAAAATGTTTTTTTAAATATTACCTGGGGTACATCAAATGTTTACGCAACCTCAACCGGTTTTTTTACTCTTAAGGATGGGGATATAATAAAGTTAAGTCTTGATAGTACTTCTGACTTTCATTTTCCTAATAATTAAAAAGAGGTATATATGAAAATAGTAATTGCAGGTGGTGGTAATGTAGGTGTTACTATTGCTCGTAAATTAATTTCTGAAAATCATGATTTAATTTTAATTGATGATAATGACAGTGCTGTTAATTTTTTAAGAAGAGAGCTGGACGCTATTGTTATTGATGGGGATGCTCTTGATATTAAGATTTTAAAAAAGGCTGAAGTCCAGAGTGCGGATATGTTTATTGCTGTTACAAATAATGATAATACAAATATACTATCTTGCATAATGGTAAAAAAACTCAACCCAAATATAGTGAATATTGCAAAGATTCAGAATTCTTATAAATATTTTTATAATAAGCAAATTGAATATAAGGATTTCTCAATAGATAATATGATTGATCCAAAGGAACTCTCAATCCAGAAGATTCTTACTTTAATAGAGCAACCAGAGGCAATTGATATTGTTGATTATGCTGATAATAGGGTAAGATTAGTAGGGGTTAAGATAGACGAGGATTTCAAATATCTAAATTTGAGATTAAGAGATCTTGCTGGAAGAGATGAAATATTTAATAATATTAGAATTGTTGCTATTTATAGAAATGACAAGATTATAATACCTAGTGGTGAGGATCTAATTCTTTTTAATGATAAGTTATATTTTATAGGAAAAATAGAGCATATTGAGAGATTAATAAAATCTTATTTTACTACAAAGATAAAATTTAAAAATATAATAATACTTGGTGCAAATCAACTTGCAGAAGAACTTACAGAAGAATTGGTAAAAAGAAAAAAGAATATTACTATTATAGAAGAGGATCTAAAAAAATGTAAACAGATGTCAGAGGAGTTTGGTGGGATTTCTGGTGTTTCTATTATTAATGGTTATGGAACAGATCCATCAATTTTGAATGAAGTTAATATTGAAAAAAGCTGTTTTATTTCTGTTTCTAATGATGATGAATACAATGTTATTTCTGCTGCTTCTGCTAAGAATTATAATGCAAGTAAGACTATATGTTTGATTCATAATATGTCTTTGTTAAAAATAATAAATAATATGACAAGTATAGATGCTGTATTTTCACCAAATATTTTAGCAGTTGGTAAGATTCTTTCTTATTGTAGAACAAAAAATATTACTTCTGTTTCTACTTTTTCTGAAATAAATGCTGAGACAATTGATCTTACAATTTCTGAGAATATAAACATACTTAATATCCCTCTTAAAAATGTAAAATTCCCAAAGGGTATTATGATAGGTGTTATTATAAGAGGGGATGATATCATTGTCCCTACTGGTGAGGATATTCTTATGTTAAATGATAAATTAATCCTTTTTGTTTTACCGAGTGCAATTTCAGAAGTAGAAAGACTCTTTTCCAGGAAATTTTTCTGGAGATTTAAATGAACTGGAAGACAATTTTTAGAATTCAGGGTTTTTTATTAATAGTTATATCAGTTGCTATGTTAGCACCTCTATTTTTTGCAATATATTATAGAGGTAGTGATATTTTTTCTATTCTTATATCAATATTAATTACTTTATCGGTGGGGCTTTTTCTTTCTATTTTTTTAAAGTCTGAAAATAAAAATATAAAGACTGGTGAAAGTTTTTTAGTAGTAAGTCTTGGATGGATATTTGCTGGAATTTTTGGTGCCTTGCCATTTATTATTCATGGGACATTTGGCTCTGTTGTAGATTGTATATTTGAATCAATCTCTGGCTTTACTACAACAGGGGCAAGTATATTAAGAGATATTGAGATTCAACCCAAAGGATTACTTTTCTGGAGAAGTATGACTCACTGGCTTGGTGGAATGGGGATTATTCTTTTAACGATTGCCCTTTTACCTATTTTAGGATTATCGTCAGGCCAGTTATATAATGCAGAGGTTCCTGGTCCTACAAAAGATAGAATAAGCCCAAAGATTGCAGACACAGCCAAGATATTATGGGGAATATATTTAGGAATGACAGTAATTGAGACAATTCTACTTATGTTTGGTGGAATGTCTCTTTACGAGGCCTTGTGCCATACATTTGGGACTCTTGCTACTGGAGGATTTTCTACTTTAAATAAATCTATTGCCGGATTTAATAGTCTTTATATAGAAATTGTTATAATTATTTTTATGTATCTTGCTGGAATTAATTTTTCTTTATATTTTTATATATTAAAAGGCAATTTTAAAGATTTTATAAAGAATAGGGAATGGATTTTTTATACCTTTGTTTTAATTATCGCCACTATTTTAATTACGTTAAATTTATTCTTTTCAAATTATAGTGATGACTATTTAAATAAATTCAGTGAGTTAAGAAGTTATAAAAATAGTATATGGAGTGCATTAAGAGCAGCAATTTTTCAGGTTGTATCAATAACAACTACTACTGGATTTGTTACAAAAAATTTTGATGTCTGGCCAGATTTTTCAAGATTGTTATTGGTAATTCTTATGTTTTTTGGTGGATGTTCTGGTTCAACCGGTGGTGGGATGAAGCAGATCAGAATAATGATAGTGATTAGAAATATAATTAATGAAATAAAAAAATTAAAAAACCCAAAGACATTTGTCTCTTTAAAAATAGGACCTGATATTATTCCAGATTTTGTAATTAGAAATGTTATGGCATTCTTTGCTCTATTTGTGTTAACATTTGGCTTTGTTACCATGTTTTTATTATTTATGGGATATGATATGATAACCTCTTTTAGCGCCTCTATCGCAACCTTAGGTAATATTGGTCCAGGACTTGCAAGAGTTGGTGCTATTGAAAATTATGCCTTTTTTGATCCAGTTAGTAAGATAGTACTTTCTATATCAATGCTTATGGGTAGACTTGAATTGTATTCTATTATTATTCTCTTTTATTCTCTTATTAAAAGAAAAATATAAGATTGTAGAAATTGTATTATTTACATATTTTTTACTTTAAAAACATATTTATTTTACATTTTTTTGTTATATTTATAAACAAGATTGCCTCCTTAAAAATAAAATAATTTTTTAAAGAGGGTGCTTTAAAAATAGAGAGCATCCTCTTTATTTTTTATTCAGAGCATATATAAGAAAAATCTTTTTCAAGATGTTTTACAACAATATTTTCTTTTGTGATTGGATGTCTAAATTTGTAATAAAAGCATATGAGTTGTAGTTTGTCATCTGGAGAATAATTGCCATATAGAGCATCTCCTTTAATAGGAATTAGAAATTTCTTGAAATGCTTTCTTATTTGATGAGTTCTACCTGTCATAGGATATACTAAAAATATAAATTCATTATTTATCTCTTTATAAAGCCAGATTTTTGTGATTGCTTCATAAGATTTGCCTTTAAATTCCACAGGATCATTTATCAAAAGTGATTTCTGTTTTAGATCACATTTTGGAGTAATAGCAAGATACAATTTTTTTATCTTTCTCTCTCTGAATAGATTGTGTAAAAGACTCTCTATTTTTTTCTCTTTTGCAAAGAATATAAGCCCTTCTGTTGGTTTATCCAGTCTATTTATTGGAGAGACATTATACTTTATATTTTTTTCGTTATAATATTTTTGAACACCATGTAATACATTATCAATGTCTGATAAAGGGGTAGGGCAGGAGTTTACACCCGCCTCTTTATATACAATTATAAAATATTCATCTTCGTATTTGATATTGTTTTTATTAAGAGTATATTCAATAATAGGCTTTTCTGGATAGTATATTGTTACAAGGGAATTATTTAAAATATAGTCGGGATTTTTTTCTCTTTTGTTATTAATCCATACACTTCCATAATTGATTAATTCTAATGCCTTTGACTCCTTGAAATGCATATATTTTACAATAGCATTTTTTAGAGTAATATCTTTATCTTTTAAGACATTGATATAATATTTTTTCATTTTTTTAAGATAAGAATAATCTTTTAGATTCCCATCTTTTTTCTTACATTTTCTGGAATTTCTATTTTTAAGAATTCAGATGTTTTTTGTAATAAAATAACTGGATCAAATGGCTTTTTTATATAATCATTGCAACCAGCTTTAATACATTTTTCTTGATCGCTTAATTCATTATCATGCGCTTCCATTGCCTGAGCAGTTATTGCCCATATTTGAGTATTTTTTATATCCTCTTCACTTCTTACCTTTTGAGTAAGAAGAAGCCCGGAATTTTCGGTTTCCATTCTGATATCGAGTAATACAAGATCTGGTTTCTCTTTTTTTATAATGTTGTAAGCCTCATTAGAATTTCCAGCTTCAAAAATTTTTATATCAGCATTAGGACCAAATAACTTTAAAAAGTTTACTAAAACATATCTATTTTCTTCTCTATCATCTGCTATTAAAATTTTTGCCATTTCTTTTCATCCTTATAAAATTAAATTAAAATTTAGATAATTTTATATTTCTTAGCATGAGTACTTATTATTTTATTTAAAGCCTCTCTATCAAAATCATCCATATTGACGAATTGAACTCCAATTCTTGGCCCATTTACATTTGCGACAATAGCATCAACAACAAATTGTTCCGTTTCTGTTCCCATTTTTAGTTTTATCACATCATTTTTTACAAAAAATTGACTTAATCTTAAGCCCGCGCCTTCTAAATTAAGATCATATATTCTACACTTTTGCCATTTATTACCATAATAGTAGTAACCATCTATATCCACTGTAAATCTTGCACTCTTTCTTCTGTTATCGGATCTCTTATTTAACATTTTTACCTCCTTTTTATGGTAGTTATTATTCTGGCAAAATAGATATAATTAATTTTTATTAAAAATAACATAAAGATAGAAAAAAATCAAATAATTTTTTAAAAAATTAAAAGTGGCATGCCTTTTTATTTTCTTTAGCTTTTTCAGTCACAATATTTCTGTTATTTAACCAGTTATAAGTAATATCTGCTACTATCTGCCTTGTCCCATTATCAGACATTGTATCCCCATCAAGATGAGTAATCCCATCTATCATTATTATAGTAAAATCATTCGAAGATATTAGATTCTTATACTTTAAATAATTTTCAACCCTTGAAGAGAGTCCTCTTGATAAGCCTATACATAAAAATTTATTGTTTATATTTTTTGTCTGAGTAACATTAAAATATTTTTTCTGCCAGCCTTTTGATGTATCATTGTTATGAATTGAACCAAAGTCTAAAAGTATTCTTGTAGGTTGATACCATTCAGCCATATTACAGTATTCATTTAAACCAGCCCAGAGATAATCTCTATAATTGTTAAACTCTGTGCAATCCCCTTCTTTTCGTGGAATCCAGTCAATATATTTTTTATTTTCTGATAGCCCAGTTATTTTAACAGTATCATACCATCCAAATTTTCCAGAATGTTTTGCATCTGCTCTTCCAAAACTTCCAGTGAATAGTTTAAACATTAAATAATTATCATCAAATTCTACTAAAAACTTTGCAAGATTTGTTATAGGGAGATTTTTATATGGTTCAATTGATAATGAGTCTGGTAAAATAAGTGCTAAAGCCATTTTAATATCACTAAGTATAAATGGGGAGATATCCCCACCACCATTTCCATTTGCTGGATAGACTCTATTCTCTTCAAGGGGTTTTTTACCATCTATAAAATTTGCAGGGATAGCGTATACGCCTGTAAGGTATTGTGACTCTGTTTTTATATAACCATCCAGAACAGTAGGACCATCGTAAAGTATTACCTTATCCACAAGAGTGTAACCAGCAAGAACATTTTCTGTTTCATCAAAATCCATCCCTAAAAAGTTTGTTACATAAAGTACACCAAGAGAATAACCAGAAAGTATTATCTCGTTTGCTCTTTCTCTTGCAAAATTAACAACATTATATATATCTTTTAATTGAGTATTCAATCCCCAGTAAGCTAAAAAACTTATATCTTCCTTTGATGGCCTGTAAAAAGCATCTTTTTTTAATACAAATTTATCCTTCTCAACCATATCCAATAATATAGTAGGTTTATTTTCTTTAATTGCTTTTAGAATTTTTCTTCTATCTTCTAATTGGTTTGATCTTCTTTCTATAACCCATACCTCTATATTTTCATCTCTTTTTACAATGGCCTTTGCAAGATTTATATTTGTACCGGCTCCTGAGTATATTCCAGTTATTATTATTTGAATTTTATCTGCTTTTTTTGTTTTATTATACACTCTTACTATTCCAACCTGATTTAAATTTATATTTCCTTTTGTCTCCATTAAGAATTTTTCAAGAGCCTCTGTTGGCTTAACATTTGGGGGAGTATGTGGTTCATTGAATCCATCAACATACAATAATTCTATGCCAATATTATTATCATCAATAAGATTTTCTGCCAAAAGAATTTCTCTTGGATGTATTGAAGGAGATGGTTTTTGTGGAATCAATTCTGTTATTATAACACATCCTTGTAGCAAAATAGAAATAATAGATATACATAAAATGATTTTTTTATTCATAATATACCTCTTAATATTTTTCTTTATAAATAGCATAATTAAAAAAATTAATCCAGATATTATTTGATTAAAAAGTTAAATTATTCTTATAAATAAGTTTTTATTGTTAGGTAAATATTTAAATCAATATTTGGGCAAGATTTTATTTTTAGGGAAAAAATTTTAATTTTTTTCTTAAATTTTGTAAAGGATTTTCTCAAAAATTTTGTGATTAATATATA
>ERZ795060.1237-NODE-1237-length-30755-cov-5.071205_pt1 | contig 30755 bp, 25 predicted proteins | sample MGYA00375144_ERZ795060 | MGnify/ENA primary metagenome ERZ795060 (study PRJEB30189, sample SAMN05720157) | activated sludge metagenome | isolation source: anaerobic digester from wastewater treatment plant | place: Japan | collected 2015-05-15 ...
CTTACCTTTCTTCATGAATTCACGTTCCGTTCAAATATGCTCTTTATATATTAGCATAATGTATGTACTATTTACAATTATAAGTTTTTTATATGGACTTTTTGAAATCCAACTGATAGAATAATTAGTATTATTTATAAAATAAATTTTATATGCGAGGAGAGTTTTAATGTTAGGCAGATCTGTTCAAGAAATTTTAATGAGCATACCGGGTATTCTTATTGCAATGGTAATCAGCGGGTTTGCTCAAGCTTATATAGCAGATAAGCTTGGCGACACAACACCAAGATATCAGGGAAAACTGTCCCTTAATCCGAAAGAACATATTGATCCCTTTGGATTTTTGATTTTTGTTTTGGTTGGATTCGGTTGGTCTAAACCCGTTGATATAAACCCTAGAAACTTTAAAAACATTAGAGTTGACACAGCACTTGTTTCTGCAGCAGGATTTGCTGCAAATATACTGATGGCAGTGTTATTTGCAATAATTATAAAAATCCTTATTTTAGCCAATGTGTTTGTTATTTTAGGTGATAATGTCGGAGGCAATCTGTTGAAAATTTTGAATTATTGTATCCGATATAACCTAATATTCTTTGTGCTTGGGATACTTCCAATTCCTCCATTCCCCGGCTCAAGGATTCTTGAAAGCCTTACAAACATAGAGAGATATGAAATATATGCAAACCTTAAAAGATACAGTTTATTTGTTTTTTTGATTCTTTATGCGACAAACATTTTATCAATAATTATTACTTATCCGTGTTATTACATCTATTTATTCATACTAAGAATATTCGGTCTAAGAATATTCGGTTTACCGCTCATGTGATAAGAGGTGGCTCAAGCCACCTCTTAATTTATACTCCTATTTCAATTTCATTCACTATTACATTTCCATGTTATTAACTATACTACCTGCAGCCTTCCACTTATCCAACAATTCCTCAATAAAATCATTCTTTGCTTTCTGATCCAACTCAGGCCTTATTGCATCCTTTATTTCATCTAAAAGGATCTGCCTTTCAGGAATCTTATCAACGACTTTTATAATATGATAACCGTATTGTGTCTTAACAAGTTCGCTTACCTCTCCAACATTCATGGCAAAGGCCGCATCCTCAAACTCTTTTACCATTTCACCCCTGCTGAAAGTGTATCCTTCAGGCATTTGCTTGGCACCGGGATCTTCACCATATTTGTCCATCAGTTCATCAAAGTCGGCCCCATCCCTTATGTCCTTTAATACATCTTTTGCCTTATTTTCTATTTCTTTGATCTTTTCTTCCGAATAAGCCTCACCGGTTGTTTGATCTCTTAATAAAAATAAAATATGCTTTGCTTTTACCGTCTCAGGCTCAACATGATTTTGTATATTTCATAAATTGATAGAATGTCACTTTATCTTCTGCCAAAACACTTCTAAATTTTTCAATTCCACCGTATCTAACAATCATATTGTTTATGTATGAATTAATTTCCTCATAATCTTTATCATTAAGTACCGAAAATGTTTTTGGCATGTTTATGGATATTAAAGCCTCTTCAACAATATAATCGAAAACCTCTTGCTTTAGCTTTTTTAACTCATTATCCAACTCTTCTTCAGCTACAAAATCCATTACTTCTTTACTCTGTGCATTATAGAAAAAATCAAAATCCTTTTTTAATAAAGGCACACCGTTAACAGAACCTATTATCTGGTCTTGAGCCGTAGAGATTGATATAGTGTTAGTAGAAGCAATATATTCTATATTTTTATCAAACATTTCCATGAAGAATCTGATTGGAACATATGATCTTCCTGCATATAAATATGACTCCAGCCCTGTAATAACGCTATCAAGCTTAAAGACATAGGGTCCGGGTAAAACCCTAACAATATCTATACGGCTCCTCTTGGTGAATTTTTCGGCACCCTTTAATGTAGTTTTTTTGCCCTTAAATATATTCACCATCTTGGTATTGACATCCGCTTTATAATCCACATCCAAGTAGTAGCACAAATCGCCAATAGCCGCATAATATCTGCCATCTATGTTTATAGTTCTAATGTTTAACGGTTTCTTGTCCAATTCCACATTTACAGCTGTTATTGTTCCTACGTAATCTTTAACCGGTGTCGGAGTAGGTGTAGATACAACCGGTGTATAATATTCCTCTTCCTGCCCAACATTTTGCTCACTTATACCGTAAACATCTTCCTGTACCGACTTGCTGTCTGAATATACGTCCTCTGCAACAGACTTCTTCTCAGAATCTAAAATTATCGATTGTCTGTCGTCCTGTTGGGCATCTTTAGACTCATCGGCTGCAGTGACACCTACAGCTAAAGACAGGCTAAAAGCCGCTGCAAAAATTAGACTTGAAACTCTTTTTTTAAACATTTTTTTACTTCCTTTCACAATTCATTAATTATCATTTGAGATCATCGGGGATTATATCATTTCTTATTAAATCTTCATAATCCTCACCCTTAACTATGAGCCTTGATTTGCCTTCATGAACCAATACGACAGGCGGACGAGGTATTCTATTGTAATTGCTTGACATGGAATAGTTATATGCACCTGTAGCCAAAACAGCTATTATATCCCCTGCCTTAACCCTTGGAAAATTAATATCCTTAATGAGTATATCACCGGACTCACAGCATTTTCCCGCAATGGTAATAACATTTTCCTTATGTGCATCAAGCCTGTTTGCAAGCACCGCATCATAAGGCGACTGATAAAGAGCATATCTGGGATTATCCCCCATACCTCCATCAACAGATACATAGGTTCTCACACCTTTTATTTCCTTTACCGCACCAACCTTATAAAGAGTTATACCTGCCGATGCAACTATTGACCTTCCAGGCTCCATAACAATAAAAGGCAGCTTTATCCGCTTGTCCTCACATGTTTTCTTTACAACATTCGAAACAGACTCAATATAGCTGTCATACTCAATCGGGTCATGTTCCGGTATATATTTGATTCCAAAACCCCCTCCAAGGTTTAATTCTTCAATTTCAATCCCTGTTTCATTTTTGATATCACTGATAAATTCCAGCATCACCTTAGCAGCCAATTCAAAGGGTGCAAGGTCAAATATCTGGGAACCTATATGGCAGTGAACTCCTACCACTGACACATTTTTAAGAGTTGAAGCGAATTTTACAATCTCCATTGCTTCTCCGTTTTCAAGAGCAACACCAAACTTGGAATCAATCTGACCGGTTTGAACGAAATCGTGAGTATGAGCATCTATTCCAGGCTTTATCCTGAAAGAAATATTTGCTTTTTTCCCTTTTTCCCCTGCTATTCTGTCTATATTTTTCAATTCTTCCAGGTTGTCCACAACAATTCTTCTTACGTCTTTATCAATGGCCAACTCAATTTCGCTTATTGTTTTATTGTTGCCGTGAAAATAAACCCTGTCCATTGGAAATCCCGCTTTGTAAGCCGTATAAAGCTCTCCTCCGGAAACTACATCTACCCCTAGGCCTTCACTCTCAACAATTTTATATATTGCCATTGAACTAAATGCCTTGCTGGCATATAAAACCAGACCATTGCCCTTATAATATTTATCCATTGCATTCTTGTATATGCGGCAATTTTTTCTTATCAATCCTTCATCCATAACATATAAGGGGGTACCATATTTTTCTACCAATTCAACAGTGTCGCATCCCCCAATTTCCAAATGATTTAAACTATTGGTTTTTAACGCTTCTGATACAAACATATTTTCACCATCCATAAAATTATATTCTCTAAACTGCAATCTTTATTAAATGTTAGCATCTAAAAATGCAAGCGTCAATACATAATCCTGCATTTTCCCCTTATTTTTATTTACATTTATCCTTATTCATCAATAATATCTCTTGAAAAAATTCATATGGATTTTTGGTATTATCATTCAAATTAAACTTTGAGAGAAAATACCTGTTAAGATGAAATTCAAAGAGCTGTCTTCGACTTCCCAACCGGTCTTTCCTTTCCATAAACTCCTTTAACACCCCAAACTCATATTCATTAACGGGGTATATATTGGTGCTTTTGTTATTAACATTCATATTAAATCCTGCCAACACCTGGGCTGCAGTCAAAGGCTTTTGATTATCCCTCTTTTTTACTACTATTGTATTTGCAGCCATATCACCAATTCTTTTGTAATTTTTGTTAAAAACCAAAAAAACTGAACCTATAAGATAAAAGAACGGTAAGAAATCTATGACTCTTATTATGTTTCTCAATGCAGAATCAAAAAATGTTATGGCCTCACCTGTCTCCTTTATGACCATAAGATTTAAAATCCTTTTTCCGGGTGACTGACCGTTCATCAACATCTCCCAAAAAATAAAATAACCGTTATACACCAAAAATACTACTATAATACTTAAAGCAGTAATATAAGAATTGATTTCTTCATCGTAATAATAGGAAAGATCTGCCGAATAGACGATAATAATCATTAAAAATATTATAAGACATTGAATCACAAAGTCTATCAAAAAAGCTAGAAGTCTTGAGCCTAAGCCGGCTAATTCAAAATCTATATATACATTTTCAGGAGTGATTATATTTTTTATTTTCCTCATAAAGTAATTTTACCTTTCATATTTGCATTTAATTCTTGAAATTTCATCAAAAGCAACATTAAGATTGTAACATTACTACAATTCTGATACAATTAATCCTATCAAAAATATTATAAAACAAAATCAGGGTGTTTACCATGAGAGAAGAAAAATTTATTAATGATAATTCATATATTTGGCAAAATTTAGAAGATTTGCTTAACAAGCTCAAGTCAAAAAAGCTGAAATCATTAAGCAAATCCGAATTGGACAGTTTTATAACATCCTACAGGATTGTATGCAGCCACCTGTCCTATAGCAGAACATTTTTTGGCGAGTCTAAGACAACAGAATATTTAAACAGCCTTGCATCTTCAGCCCACAGCTATATCTACTCTACAAAATCATCGGGGTTTAAAAAAGTATTTTCATTTTATATAAAAGGCTTCCCTGAGCTGTTGAAACAAAACGCTTCATATATGATTTTATCAACAGCTTTGTTTATGGCAGGTGTTATTTTCAGTTTTATCATGACTCTAATAAATTCCGATAACGCACCGGCATTTATACCACCTGAGTTAATTGAAGGTGTAAAGACACTTGAAGACGGCCGGAGTGTTTGGGATAGTGCCACCGCATCCGCGTCCATATTTACCAATAATATTGGCGTGGGTTTAAGAGCATTTTCATTGGGCATAACATTAGGCCTGGGCACAGTCTATATACTTATTTACAACGGGTTTTTTTTAGGAAGTGCTGCGGGACTTGCGGTAAACTATAATGTATCGGATATTTTCTGGTCTCTTATACTTCCTCATGGAGTCTTAGAGCTTTTCTGCATATTCGTATGCGGTGCTGCAGGCCTCATAATAGGAAAATCAATTATAAGCCCTGGTGTTTATTCCAGAAAGGACTCCCTGATAAAAGCCGGAAAAACCGCAGTCTACCTTGCTTGCGGTACAATACCCCTATTTGTCATAGCAGGTATTATTGAAGGGTATTTCACTCCGTCAGATGTATCTGCAGAATTCAAATTAATATTTTCACTTATATCCTTTATCCTTCTTTGCATATACTTGGCATCGCCTTTCATTCGAAGGAAAAAGATATCCTCATGATATCTTTAGCTAAGCTGCATCATTGCCTTGATATTTAAATATTTATTAACTACCTCCATTGAAAGCTTATCGGGAGGCACATCTATTGATGCAATGCCCGCACTTTCAAATATTTTTTGTATTTTTTCCCTTTCATCAACTTCCTTGAGTGCCGCACATTTATCATAAATATCAGCGACTGTGTTTATTTTGTTATCTGCCATTTCATAAACCCTCATATCCTTAATTGTTATCACAAGGGGTACATGATTCCTTCCGACAGTCTTTAAAGCCTTAACCAAAGATAATGCCTCCTGTGAATTAAAGAGGTCGGTGAATATGCATAAAAGACTTCTTCTCCTTTGACGCTTGCAAAAATAGAATAATGCATTGTCATAATCGGCAGTAACGAAATTTTCTTCAACATTGTATAGATTTTCCGCCATTATGCTGAAATGGGTCATACCCTTACCTGATTTCACAAACCGTTTTACATCCTTGTCAAAAACCATAAGGCCTATATTATCACCCTTTTTTCCTGCTATCTCTGCAAGGAGAAAGGCAGAATTTATAGCATAGTCAAGCTTTTTGATATAGTTTATCTCGGTATTCATTACTCTGCTTGAATCAAGCAGTATATATACCTGCTGATTCCTTTCAGGCTCATAATTGTTCACAATAAGCTTGCTTGACCTTGCAGTAGCCATCCAGTTGACTTTTCTGTAATCATCACCCTCGGAATATTCTCTGAGGCTCTCAAACTCAGTACCCATCCCATATGTCTTCATTTTCTTGTTGCCGATGAGTATTAGATTTTTCCTTAAAGAAGCAAAACTGTATCTTTTTAAATCCTTGAGATTTGGATAAACTTTTAAGTCTTCCTTTGTATCAAAGCTTCCGTATTTCATGCAAAGCTTCAAAACTCCCCTGTATCTTATACTGATATCCCCAAATGTATATTCGCCTCTTTTTTGCGGAATAACTTTATAAGACCCGGAGTTTTCATAATGGGGCATTGATTTGATATTTAATGTGCCCCCTATAACATCCATATAGCATGGAACCTCGTCCCTTGCTTCAATATTCAAAATATGGCTGCTATTGTTCCTTATAAGTATCTTTATAATATTTTCCGACCCCATAGACAGCTTTCTGTCACATTCACGCTTGACATCAAGACTATCCGCCCCCGGAGTTATTATAAAATCAACAATAAGAAGGCCTGACAATATTAAATTATATAATATAAATACATGCAATGACATTCCGAAGAAAGCACCTAAAATAATAGGTACAATCCCTAATATTATAAGCCCTGCGAATGTTTTGCTAAAAGGCATGTTCATTCTCCTTAATCAAAAAATACATAAGTTGGTACATCACCATTATGTATGGTTATCTCGGTACTTCTACCTTGTTCAAAATACCTCTTAAAACATCATCACTACTTAATCCGTCTATGCTTGACTCAGGCTTTAATATTACCCTGTGCCTTAAGACGGGAATAGTTATATCCTTAATGTCTTCAGGTATTACAAAATTACGGCCCTGCATAGCTGCTAATGTCTTCGATGCAAGCAGAATGGAAATTGATGCCCTTGGACTTGCTCCTAGAACAAGGTTAGGCGAATTTCTTGTAGCTCTAACGATTGATGTAATATAATTGATAATCCCTTCGTTTACTTCTACCTTCAGTATCTCTTCCCTGCACCTTTTGATATCTTCAAAGTCGCATACTTCCCTTATATTGGCTTTATCAATCTGGGAGCTGCTAAAGCCCGTTTTAAACTTTTCAAGCATCATATTTTCAAACTTCTGAGGCATGTAATCAACCGTAAGTTTCATCATAAATCTGTCAAGCTGTGCCTCAGGCAGAGGATATGTTCCTTCATACTCAACAGGATTTTGAGTTGCAACAACAACAAAGGGCTCACCTAATACATGTGTCTCGCCGTCAATGGTTATTGCTCTTTCCTCCATTGATTCTAAAAGTGCAGCCTGTGTTTTTGGAGGTGTTCTGTTTATTTCGTCCGCAAGAAATATATTGGTAAATAACGGACCCTTCCTAAGGTAAAACTCACCAGATTTGGAATCATACACTTTAGTACCTGTTATATCCGCCGGCATGAGGTCAGGCGTGAACTGTACCCTTTTAAAATCAGCCTTGATAGTCTTTGCAATAGTTTTTGCAGCAAGTGTTTTGGCAAGGCCCGGAACTCCCTCCACAAGAATATGTCCTCCCGACAGAATAACCACTACCATTTGTTCTATCAATGCATACTGGCCTACAACAACCTTTGAAACCTCATCAATTATTTCCTTTGCTTTTATCTGTGTAAATCCCATGCTTTCCGTATAGAAATTTCCTTCCATTATTTTATCTCCTCTCTTATTTCCTCAATCCACTTTACAAGGTGTATAAACTCATTAGCATCCCTATTGTCGGAATTTATATATCTCTCGCATCTGTTAAAGCCTGATGCCAGATCCAAATTCCTGGTTCTGCCATCTTGAGATGCTGCCTTAATTATATCATTGCTATCATCACCATTATCCATTCCAAGGTACTTTGTAAGATCTGCTTTAAGTCTTTTAAACATAACGTCAAGAACATATGAGTTGGCTTTTGAAACCTTGTAAATATTTGACAACGCATAAATATTTTCATTTTCAGCCCTCTTTACGGTTTCAAAAACAACAACAGGCTTTCCAAGTCTTTTTGACACAGAAAGAAATAAAATTCCTATACCTAAAATTATCTGAATGAATACAAGAACTCCGCTAAATCCGATTATATCTTTTACAGAAACCCCCTCACCTATGTTGTGATAGTATTCATTAAAGTATACTTTCCCATATCCGATACTGTCTATAATATCTATAAATGAAACGGCACTTCTTTTATCCTTTAAGCCTTCGTTCACGAAAATATCGGTCATACTGCTTACATACATGTTTCCGGCACCCACATTGTATATTGTCCATTCATTGTATGAATTAAACTCTTCGCTGTACTGTGCCCCAAACTCCTCAATTAGGATATCGGTATCCTCAGGATCATCATATATGAGAACAAGAGAATTTCCATTTTCAAGCCATTTTTTCAAATACTTTAGCTCTAATTCATCAAAGAGTCTGAAATAATCAGGTTGTATTACTATCATAGTAACAAAATCGGGCAAAAATCTTGCAGCTTTCTTATATCTCACTGCCTCGTAGCCCATTTTTTCGGTCAAAAGGTATAAAGCCTTTTCACCTTCAGGGTCTACGCTGTAAGAAGTATATCTTTTATATTTCCTGCTGTCCTTCATGCCTGCTACAACGGCCCCGATGGGCACAGCAAAGGCTACTACCAGCAAAAATATTATTATTTTTTTAATAATGCTTTTTTTTATCATGAATTTACCTCCCCTACAATAGAGGAATACTCAGAAATCCACTTATCAAACATTTCCCTGCTCAAATTCCTGTTGCCATACCAACATCTGTTAAACACTCTTGTAAACTCCATGACTGTTTCAAAATGGATATAGTCCTTTTCTCTTAATTCATCCATATACTCCTTGTTTGTCTTAGACTTGTTTATTAACAAAATGTTTTGTTCATTGAGCTTTAATATTAATGACAGATACAAAAAACGTATACCCTGTCTGAAATCGCCGTTTTTATAGAACTCCATAGCCAGACGTCTTACTTCATCAAAATCCTTGAGCTGGCTTAAAATCTCGGCATCTTCCTCCTCTTTAATCTTCCTGTTAATTCTTTTATATTTTTTAATTAGATAGACTATTGCAACAACCATAAAAACAATAAGAATAAAGACAATTATATATGAAATAAATTCCTGCAATGGACTATTGACTCTAGGCTTAATGGGAGCATTATTTATTTCAGGCATCTCTCTTTGGCCTAAAGCCTCTTTAATTCTGTCAATGATGTCTTCAATTATATCCGACAACTTTTCGAGCATAGTTTTTTCACTGCTTGCTTCCGCAAACTCCTTTGATGAAAATATCTCATCTAGGCTGTCCTCCACCTTTTGTACCCTATCCTCGGACATAGCAAATGAATAACATGGAAAAATGCTCCCGGTTATTAAACATACAACAACAAATAATATTGTTCCGGCTATTTTTATATCATTAAACCTATATTTCATTAATGTCCCCCGCTAACATTTTATCTACTTTAACTTCAAGATCAAGACCTTCATTATTTACTTTCCAATTAATAAAAATATTTGTAGTCAGTGTGGCCAAAAAGGGGTAGAAAAGAGCATAACCCAACTGTACAAAAGCAGTAGCACCAAGCTGTACCTGCCTGTACAATTCTTCATCGACAAAAGATAATAATACTGTAATTCCTATTGATATGGAAGGTATGAAAAAATATATGAGTCCTCCTGTAAACAATGCAATAAATGAATTCCAAAACATCTTTTTTGATAGCTCCGAGCTTCTTGCAACCCCATCAGCTGCACCTCTATTTTCAATTATGATGGCTTGAATGCCAAATCCGAATTTGATGTAAAAAAAGCAAATACTTATTATAGTACCTAATGCCAAGGCAATAAATAATATTACTCCAAAAAATATGATAAATCCCTCAATAAAATGGCCAAAGCTATTAATAACATTTATCCCAATGGCAAATATAAATATAATCGCCCAGAGGAATATCATTGCTCCAATAAATGTACCGATTATGCCACCCGCCATAATTAAGTAGAACAAAGTCCTATATCCCATTATCTTAAGTATTTTTCTGAAACTGTCCTTTATAACTTCTTTTAATCCGAGACTCCTGCCATACACAACATCGTTATAAACAATTTTTGTTATGGCTGCTTGCAAAACGCCATTTATTGTTAAAAAGTAACATAAATACACAATAAACAAAGATAAACTGACCAGCAAAAAAGCCATTGCCAGTGAAAAATTTGCTCCATTTTGACTTGTCAGTCTGTTGAGATCTTCCGATATACTGCTTGACAGGAAAACATATAAAAAAGCAAAAGGAACATATAAAATAAGGGATAATATTGTAAGCTTTTTTATATTTCTTTTATAAACTTCAATTGAATAATCAACTATATCAACTGCCGACATCCTTTTTAGCATGGTTTCAATTTGTCTCATTTAGCCCTCTTTTCCTGAAATAATATCCTGAAATTAATATATATAAGACATTTTACTATTTTTTATAATGATACTCAATACTCTTAATTACAAAATCAATAAAAGGAAATTTAAGAACAATCAAAAAATAACTTCCCCTTACCGGTGTAAATTCACAAATTAAGCGGACTCACACCTGCAAGAGGAAGCTATTACTTCTATTGCTTATTTCAATTAAGACTAATGTTTTATTTTCGCCCGATTCCAAACCAGCCAATAATCATTCTGAAAAACAGACGAACAAAGGAAGCTTTTTTTACTTCTGCATCAGCAACAATATCTGCTTTAGCAACAACTTGACCATTATCCTCGAAGAATACCTCTCCTATTTTCTGACCGGGCGTAACAGGAGCCTCAATAGATTCAGCCATTTTCACATTTTGCTTTATTTGGTCTTTACTGCCTTTTTTAAGCATCAAGCTTACATCCGACTTCAAAATGCCTTTAACAGAATCGGCCACACCTTTTTTAACTTCTGCTGTGCCTAATTCTTCACCTTTATTTTTTATTTTAACTATTTGATAATTTGCATATCCATAATCCAAAAGCTTTTTAGCTTCATCAAATCTTGTGTTGGAATCCGGTTCACCCAAAACAACAGCTATAAGTTTCATACCGTTCCTTTCTGCCGATGCGGAAAGACAATAGCCTGCTTTTGTTGTGAACCCGGTCTTCAAGCCGGTTGCACCGTTATATGTGTGTATAAGCCTATTTGTATTATCCAATGAAAATTTTCCGTCTCTGAACTTATCCTGCCATATTGTTGTTATCTCAAGTATTTTAGGATGCTTTATAATAAGCTCAGCCGACATTTTTGCTATATCGGCAGCAGAGCTGTAATGTCCTTCATCTGTTAATCCATTGCAGTCTAAAAAGTAGGTATTATTCATTCCCAATTCTTTAGCTTTGTCATTCATTTCACTTACAAACACTTCTTCACTGCCGCTGATTTTCTCGGCTAAAGCCACAACCGCATCATTAGCTGAGTGTATTGCAACTGCCTTTAACATATCCAATACCGAAAACTCTTCTCCTGGCTCTAGATATACCTGTGACCCACCCATATTATATGCATGCTCCGACACAGGCACCATATCTTCATAAGTAATTTTACCCGAGTCAATAGCCTCCATAATAAGAAGCATTGACATGACCTTAGTAATACTTGCAATTGGAAGCTCTTGATGGCTATTTTTTTCAAACATTACCATTCCGGTATCAGCATCAACCAGTATTGCTGCTTTCGCTTTCAAATCCAGTGTCTTAGCAGTTTCTTCCTTCTTAGTCCCAGTATTTGCTGTTGTTTTTTCGGTATTGTTTTGAGGTGCTGCAATCACCGGCATTATTGCAGTGTTAGCAACCAGTGCTGCAATCAATATAAAAATAACACTCACTTTTTTAAACACTTAAATCCCCCCGATTTTTATTTTACAAGTAGGGTAGAACAATATATGTTTTGGAAATTAATGTCTTCTACACATTAATTTCTCACAACACCAATGAGATTCATCGTATTAAATTACTATGCTTTATTCATACAATATATTCTGTTATGACAGTTTTCTTTTATTATAAATTCTCATAGAAATAAGTTAAAGTGTAATTTGTCACTCAAAAACCATATAATACCTAGATTATACTTCCATTTAAGCTTATTATTCCCTAAAAGATATTTTTTTATAAACATATGTTATAAATTTATATAACAAATTTATAGAATAATAAAGAACTGCCTCAATTAAGCAGTTCTTTACAGTCTAGAAATAAAGAATGGGATATTTTACATCTCGGTCAACTTACCGGTGAAACTTTCTAATCCCGGATGAGTCTATATAGGCAAGTATTAAAGGTCTAGTCTCAGACTTTTCATATGAAATATTAACAGCATCGTTTAAAATACCGACAGCTTTATCTATGCTCTCATTATTATCGGTATAGAGCTTTGCAATTAAATCGCCTTTAGATACTTTGTCACATGTTTTTCTCTTAAGCTCTATTCCTGCTTTATAATCTATAATGCTATCCTTATTCTCCCTGCCTGCACCGAGTATCATTGATGCAACACCCAAGCTGTCCGTCTTTATACTTTTAATGTAACCGTCACATGGAGCCTTGTATTCATAAACATACTTACTTGATCCAAACAAGCTGTAATCATCTATGACTTCAGTGTTGCCTTTTTGCTTCTTAATAAGCTCGGCAAATTTTTTTAAGGCACTTCCATCTATAATTGATTTTTCTGCCATTTCCAAACATTTTTCATAGCTTCCCTTTCCCGCACCTTCCAACATTCGTGCAGCCAACTCTAAAGATAGCTTTCTAAGGTCTTGAGGCCCTCTTCCTTTTAACGTCTCAATAGCCTCAATCACTTCAAGAGAATTGCCCACAGCATATCCAAGGGGCAGATCCATATCGGTTATCAAAGCAGAAGTTCTCCTTCCAAGGCTCTCCCCTATCTCAATCATTGTTGAAGCAAGGGCTGAAGATTCTTCAAATGTCTTCATAAAAGCACCGCTGCCTGTTTTCACATCGAGCACTATGCAATCCGCACCTGAAGCTAGCTTCTTACTCATAATACTGCTGGCGATAAGTGAAATATTATTGACTGTTGCAGTAACATCCCTAAGTGCATAAAGCTTTTTGTCTGCAGGAGCAAGGTTTCCTGTCTGGCTCGCTATGGATAAACCGATTTCCCTTACATTTGTTAAAAATTCCTCCATACCGAGAGATGTATTAAATCCAGGGATCGATTCGAGTTTATCAATGGTACCGCCTGTATGTCCAAGGCCCTTCCCCGACATTTTAGCAACAGGTGCTCCACAGGCTGCAACAATAGGTGCAACCACCAAAGTTGTTTTGTCACCCACTCCGCCGGTACTATGCTTATCCACCTTAACACCGGGGATACTTGAAAGGTCCACCTTATCCCCCGAATCCGCCATTATATTTGTAAGATCTGCTGTCTCCCTTTTATCAAGGCCCTTAATAAAAATAGCCATCAATAATGCAGATGCTTGATAATCCGGTATAGTGCCCGAACAATAACCATCTATAAAATACTTAATTTCTTCAAATGACAGCTCATAGCCATCCCTTTTTTTCTCAATGATGTCATACATTCTCATTTTATTTTCCCCCTATAATATCCGCTAAAAAGCTTTGGCCCGGAACCTTGGCATTAAGTCCTAAATATTCGGATATTGTTGCAGCAATATCGGAAAATGTATTTCTCGTACCGAGATTTACATTGTTTTTAACACATTTGCCGTATACAAGCAGTGGCACATACTCCCTTGTATGGTCGGTTCCCCGGAATGTGGGATCACATCCATGGTCTGCAGTGATTATAAGTATGTCTTCGTCTTTTAATTTTCCCATAATATCGGGAAGCTTTTGGTCAAATTCTTTCAGTGCCTTAGCATAGCCTGCCGCATCGTTACGATGCCCGTATACCATATCAAAATCAACCAGATTGGTAAATATTATTCCTTCAAAGCTCTCATCCATATATTGCAGAGTCTTGCTAACGCCATCCATATTATCATGAGTATGTACAGCATGGGTTATTCCCTGTCCTCCAAATATATCCTCTATTTTACCTACTGCTTTGACCATAAAACCTTCTTCCTTAGCATAATCGAGTACTGTTTTTCTTAATGGCTTTAATGAAAAATCCCTTCGCCTGTCTGTCCTTTTGAAACTACCGGGCACACCTGTAAAAGGTCTTGCTATGACTCTTCCTACAGCATGCTCACCAGTAAGAAGTGCTCTAGCTATACTGCATATTTCATATAACCTTTCAACAGGTACAACATCTTCATGGGCAGCAATTTGAAAAACGCTGTCCGCCGATGTATAAACAATGGGATACCCTGTTTCAACATGTTCTTTTCCAAGCATGTTTATAATCTCTGTTCCTGACGCAGCAAAGTTGCCGATTGTCTTTACTCCTATTCTTTTTTCAAACTCATCTATTATTTCTTTGGGAAAACCTGAAGGATAGACGGGAAATGCCTTATCAAGTATCAGGCCGGAAATTTCCCAATGCCCTGTTGTTGTATCCTTACCGAATGACTTTTCAGCCATACGACCGTAACAGCCAAATGGAGACTCATATTTATTGTAACCCTTCATATTATCGATATTTCCAAGGCCGAGACTTTCTAAGTTAGGCAGTCTTAATCCTCCCATGACAGCCGATATATTTCCCAATGTATTGCTTCCAACATCACCATAAACTGCTGCATCCGGTAATTCTCCCATACCTACACTGTCCAATACAATAAGCACAATCCTTTTCATATTATAATTGCCTCCTTAAATAATGTAAAAAATAAAACCGCAAAGCAATTCCACAACCTCGGTCGCTGTCACAAAATTTTGAAAAAACGCCATAGCTTCCCAAACATTAAAAAGAACTATAAGAATACTTCTTATAGCTCATATAAATTTATATTATATTATACTATACTTTTAAATAGAAATCATTCATATGTTTAAATTTGAAAGAGCAAAACCGCAGCCTCAATAATTCAAACAAAAATGTTGCTGCATCCTTAAGCTCTTGGATGTGTCTTTTTATAGACTTCTTTTATTTTATTCTTTGCAATCTGAGCGTAGACTTGAGTAGAAGATATATCCGAGTGTCCGAGCATCTCTTGTATTGATCTTAGATCCGCACCGTTTTCCAGTAAATGTGCCGCAAAAGAATGTCGTAATGTATGTGGAGTAATATCCTTGTTAATTTTCGCTTGATTTTTGTACTGCTTAATTATTTTCCAAAACCCCTGTCTTGTGAGCCTTCCTCCGTTAATGTTGACAAACAATGCCTTCTCGTCGGGCTTTTGTATTAATAGATTTCTAGACTTGTTAAGGTATTCCACCAATGCATTTACTGCTATGGAGCCTATGGGTATTACCCTCTCACGCAAACCCTTGTTGCACTTTATAAATCCCATCTCAAGATTTACTTCGGATAGATTAAGATTAATGAGCTCCGATACTCTTATACCTGTTGCATAAAGAAGCTCAAGCATTGCTTTATCTCTATAACCCTTGAGATCTACGCATTTTGGCTGATCAAGCAACAACTCTACCTCATGTGTTGATAAAATTTGAGGAAGCTTTTTTTCCACCTTAGGTGAGTCAAGATCAGCAGTTGGATCGGAATCTATCATTGAATTTTTATACAAGTACTGATATAAAGACCTTATTGAAGCAAGATTTCTTGAAATAGTAGAAACTGCTCTTCCTTTCTTCTGCAAATGCAAAAGATAAGTTATTACCGTAGTTTTATTGGTATTAGCTATATTAAGCAAGTTAATTTCTTTCAAATAGGATATGTACTGTTCAATATCTCTTCTGTATGACTGCAGAGTATTTAATGACAGTCTCTTATCCTTTTCCAAAAATAAAATAAATTTTTGAACTATCTCTTCCATTAAAGCTTCCCTTCTTTTCTTTAAAATAATTTAATTAATAAAAAACTTTTTGTTATCCGACTTATATTTAATACCATTAATCTTTTAATACTTTTATATATACATAAAAGTAATCCACATTATGACTATAATAACACAATTAGCCACAATTTATGTGAAAATTTATGTATTTTAAGAAAATTTTAAAAATTTTCATAAATAACCTACCATTTAGATTTTAATATATTTCGTAATTTTTTTAAAGCAATATTTGTTAATAATTTTAAAAAAACAATTTTATTAATTTAACTTTTATTTACATGTATTTCATATTTTCTAAAAATTGTACTGCTATATACACTTATATTGTAATTATTGACAGCTAAATCACGTTATAAACGTCAATTTGAAAATATCGGTGAAATAACTCTTATCAATACCGGTGATATATAGACCTCCATGAATATACCTCCTATCATTACTAAAGCAATAAAGGCTGTAGACAAGCAGTATGATATAAGGTTGCTCTTTAGGCTTTCTTTGGAAATTCTTTTGATAGATTTGTTTTTTATAATGCTTAGGGAAAACTTTATACCATTAACCCCTAAAACTATTATGCATGGCAGTATGATTATTTCTTTCAGCAACAGAGAGCTTACAATAAAAACAACCCCTTTTGCACCGAATGTTTGTATTAAAAGCCCTGAGCCAAATCCTGTCAAAAACCCTCTTATTCCAACAAAAACAAATATAAACGGTATACCTATTATGCATACGCCAAGAAGCCAAATAACGGTTATTTGTTTTATGTTTTCCAACAGAGAGACCTTGAACAATTCAGCATTATTTATATCCTGTTTATCAAACAACTCAATAAATCCTTTAAAATAGTTCTTTAGCTCCTCTCTTTGCATTACAGTTAATCCATTTACTGTAAAAGCACCTATCGTAACTCCAATTATAAAAGCAAGCATAAGCAATAAATAAATGCTTGAGTTTAATTTAATGTGTTTTATAAAAGCTCCTTTTGCATTAGAAAACAACTCTTCGCCTCCTTCTACAATTACATGGTATACCAATCCCTATACTTGATTTTATGCACCGAAAATCAAAAAAATTACAATACACTTATAATGTAAACTTTTTTACTTGAAATATTTTTATGACGTATTTAATTTTTTCAAATTTTTCAAAATAAAAAAGAACCCGTACTCTACAATCTGGTTTGTAGAAGGGTCCTTATTAAATACCATTAATATTTTACATCTCAATTTAGCAAATCATTATATTTTTATCTCTCCATTAATAATCTTATCAGCCATTAAAACACCGATAATCGTTTTGGCATCGGTTATCTCGTGGCTCAGTATCATATCAATAAGCTTTTTAACTTGATACTTTTCACAAGCCACAAATTCATCTTCATCTGAGTGTGCTTCTCCTTCCTTAAGCCCGCTGGCTATATATAAGTGAAGTACCTCATTACAGAAACCAGGAGCACTGTGAATGCTTATTAAATGCTTTACATTATCGGCAGACAAACCTGTTTCTTCACTTAATTCTCTTTCGGCACATACCTTTGGGTCTTCCCCATGATCCAGCTTTCCGGCAGGCAGCTCAAGGGTAATCCTTTCAATAGGCTTCCTGTATTGCCTTACCATATAAATTTCACCATTATCCGTAATGGGTATTACAACAGAAGCACCGGGGTGTAAAACCACGTCTCTTGTTGCTTTCTTTCCATCGGGTAAAACTACTTCTAATGTTTCAACATCAATAAAACTTCCCTTATATGTATGCTCCCTACCTATTGTTTTCTCCTCAAAATTCATAATCTCCACCTCGTTTATTTACTCTATTTTTGATTCTTCTTTATCTCATCTGTAGCCAGTTTGTCGCATCTATTGTTATACTCATTGTCAGAATGTCCCTTCACTTTAATCCAAGTGATTTTGTGGATTTGACTAAGCCTGTCCAATTCCTTCCATAGTTCAATATTTTTAACCTGTTCCTTGCTGGAGTTCACCCAACCGTTCTTTTTCCAGATTATTAGCCATTTCTTCTCAAACCCGTTAATGAGATAGGCACTATCACTATACAACTCAACCTCACATGGCTCTTTTAACCTTTTTAAGGCTTCTATTGCCGCCTTCAACTCCATTTTGTTATTGGTTGTATTCTCTTCATACCCGGAAATCTCCAATTCCCTTTCACCATACTTAAGTATTGCCCCCCAGCCGCCGTTTCCGGGATTTCCGGAGCAAGCACCGTCAGTATAAATAATCACTTTTTTCATTTAAACTCCTTATTATAAACAGCTTTAGATTTGGCATCATTGACATTTTTATTTTAGTCCTTTACATATTTTATGTTAGTCCTTTGAATATTTCTTTCCGATTTCTATCGCTTTTTTTGTACACTCGTTCATAGCATCAATAATTGCATATCTAAACCCGTTTCTCTCCAATGCACTTACAGCTTCAATAGTAGTTCCTGCCGGCGAACACACTTGATCTTTAAGCTCCCCGGGATGCTTACCTGTTTCAAGAACCATTTTTGCTGAACCTAACACTGCCTGAGAAGCCAGCTTGTAAGCAAGATTTCTGGGAATTCCCGAAAGTACTGCGGCATCGGCCATTGCCTCAATAAACATAAAAACATATGCCGGACTGCTGCCTGTAAGTGCCGTAACTTCACTCATGAGCTTTTCGTCCAACACTTCCACCTTGCCCATTGTTTCAAACAACGGACGAACCTTATTTAAATCATCCTCATTAATATTATTGTCAAATGAAATCAATGTCATACCTTCTCCAACAAGGGCAGGTGTGTTTGGCATTGTTCTAATAAGCTTTTTATCGTTGCCTACAATTCCTTTATAAAAACTTATCGGTAAGCCAACAGCTATAGAAACAAGTATTTTGTCTTGGTTTAAGCTGTCCTTGCAAGCTTCCAGCACAGTATTTACCATGTTGGGCTTAACTGCAAGAATAATTATATCGGATATGTTAAAAACATCTTGAGATGTTCCCAATACATTTATACCTATTTCTTTTTGCAATAAACCGACTTTTTCTGCATCAACATCGTATATATATATGTTCTCAGGTTTAACTTTACCTGAGCCTGCTATACTTCTAATCATTGCAGAACCCATATTTCCGGCACCGATAAATCCCAATTTGATTGTCATATGCTCCCTCCTTAAGAAATTATAGATATATGCTTCTATTATTAATCGCAGACTTAAGCAAAATTTATCACAGTAATATTTTCAACATTCCTGAGAAATAATAAATTGCTTTATATGTCCTAATCACTTTACTATAATATCACATATTTTTCTAAAATCCAGATTTATTTGATAAGTTTTTTTAAAAAGATTATTATACCCATTGACATAAAATAAAACCTGTTTTATAATAATAATCGTCACTTGAAGGGGAGTAGCGCAATTGGTAGAGTAGCGGTCTCCAAAACCGTCGGCTGCGGGTTCGAGTCCTGTCTCCCCTGCCACATTTAAAGGAACCGGTTAATTGAAAACACCGGTTCTAACGACAATAAAAAAGCTGGAGGGAATTATACCTTCTAGCTTTTTTATTTTATTTACAATTTGTTATTTACATACATATTTGGTATGTTATAATTTTCATATAAGATAAATTACATAATATACAAATTATCTCATTAATAAAGGGGGACCTGTCAATGAAACTCAGATTATTATGTCTATTGGCAGTTTTATGTTTATTAGTCTCATGCGGTGAGATCAACGATAATGTTAATAGTAAAGCATCGGATAGCCCAAGTGCTCCGGTAAATACTCAAGCCTTAGTTGAAAACACATCTTCAATACCTGGAGTTATTCCGACAGTAATCAGCAACACTCCAATTAATACGCTAATTAATACACCTTTTAATACCCCAACAGTAAACCCCACTCCAACGCCAACTCAAAGTATTATTATTGCCACCGAAAAAACTGCAACTCCAACCCCAAATATTAATTCATCTGATAAAAAGGAAACTGTAACTTCTGTAATTGAAGATTCTAAAGAATTAACTGTATATATAACAAAAACAGGTGCAAAATATCATAGTTCAGGTTGCAGTTATCTTAGCAAAAGCTGTATACCTATAAATTTATCCGATGCTAAATCAAACGGTTATACGCCTTGCAGCAGATGCCATCCACCACGATAAGATAATAACCTCAAAATAATATCATAAAAACGCAATTCGACAACATCTCCAAAAATAAAAGATGTTGCAAATAATCTTTCATTTTAACAAGGAAATTTCACTCAGGTAATTTACAAAATGTATATTATGGTATATAATGTATCCAGTTACATAATCGACTACATCATAGCACATAGAATTCTAGAAAATTCCAAAACAATACAAGTTATCAAAATCAAACAACATCAAACTACAAAGCGTCACACTCAAATATATAGCTTTTCAACAAGAAATAAAAAAAGTAATTGATAGTAAAGTGATGGGGGGTTATGACATGTACAATTTAAAGCAAACGATTAGAAGCTATTTGTATTTAACACCTGTTTTTTTCATTGTTTTAGTTGTCATTATTTTTTATTTGGGGATTAAAAATTTCTAGTTAATATTTTACATAAATCGATAATGATTTTGCTTTTGGCATGATCAATCGATTTTTACATTTAGTTTGACAGTACAAAGAGACTATTCTCTAATGAGAATAGTCTCTTTGTATTTATAAAGTATTAAAATTTATAATCGGTAATTTCATCTGTACTTTCCCTCAGCCTGAACCTGGCCATATTTTCATTTAGATGTCTTGCCTGAATCATAAGCTCTTCACTTGCCGCAGCACCTTGTTGTGCTGTTGCAGAATTAACCTGTATAACCTTTGAAACCTGATCAATACCAATGTTTATTTGAGCAATACCACCTGCCTGTTCATTGGATGCGGTTGCAATCTCTCCTACCAGACCTGCAACCTTAGAAGTGCTTTCAACAATACTAACCAAAGATCCTGCTGTTTCGTTAGCAATCTTGGTACCGCTTTCTACCTTTCTTATGCTGCTCTCTATATACTCTGTTGTTTCACTAGCAGCACGAGCACTTCTTGCTGCCAAATTTCTGACCTCCTCTGCTACCACTGCAAAACCCTTTCCGTACTCGCCGGCCCTTGCAGCTTCAACAGCAGCATTCAAAGCCAATATATTGGTCTGGAACGCAATCTCGTCTATTACCTTTATAATCTTGGAAATATTCTCCGAAGCGTCATTTATCTCTTCCATGGCATTGAGCATTTCACTCATACTTTCATTTCCCTTAATAGCATTTTCTTTAGCTTCAAGAGCCAATTGGTTTGCAAGCACTGCATTTGTTGCATTCATTTTTGTCTGTTCAGCTATCTGGTTTATGCTGACTGACAGCTGCTCCGTAGAACTGGCTTGCTCCGATACACCCTGGGATAATTGCATGTTTCCATCCGATACTTGAGCCGTTCCTCTAGCAACCATATCTGCTGCATCTCTTATATCATAAATCAATTTATTCAACTCTCCAATTATTGCATTGGCGGAATCGGAGATAGCTTTAAAATCACCTTTATATTCCCTGACATAGTTGACATCCAGATTACGTTCCGATATCTGCTTTAATACATATGATATCTCACCAATCATTACATTAAGACTATAAACTGTGGAGTTAAATGAATTTGCCATTTGCATATAGTAGCCTTTATAATCTTTTTTAATAGATGTATTTAAATTTCCTTTCGAAACATTATCCATTGCTTCGGATATATCTTTGATGGGTTCTATTATAGCATCAAGGGTAGAATTTATGCCTTCTACTATTTTCCTAAACTCTCCGTGATGCTTCTTACTATCCGCCCTCGTATTTAATTCACCTGACATTGCTGCATCCGTTAGTGTTTTTGTATCCTGAACCATCTCATGCAATGTGTTTTTCAATTTATCCATGCTTTTTGATAAATTATCTTTATCCGATCTAACTATAATCTTAACATCAAGATTTCCCTTTGCAATCTCCAATGCCGCATCCGATTTTAGTTTTATATCGTGTATCATTTCCATAAATGCTTTTTTAAGTCGGCCTATCTCATCCTTAGAGTCAAGTGTGAAGGCAATTTCCGTATCTCCTACGGATAACCTTTCTGCAGCTGTAGTAAGTTCATTTATGGGTTTAGAAATTCTGTCCATAAGTAAATATGCAAAAGCTAAAACTCCCAAAAATACTACTAAGCCAAAAACAAACATTGTAACAGTTTTCATATTTTTATCACTATTACAAATCTCTATTATTTCATCGGTACCTGAATCTATCATTTCTCCTATCAGGTTCAAGCACTCCCTGGCTTTGGCAAATTCATCATCAGATAAATTGTTTTTACCCAACCTCATAAAATCTATAGTACCCTCTCTCCAAACATTAAAGCTAATGGAGAATTCATCAAAGTACTGATATATAAGCTTATTGTTCTTATCCTTATAAGTACCCCAAAAATCATCATTCTGGGAGAATTTGCTTTTTGCCTTATTAACCCTGTCAACCGCTTCCTTAGTATTTTGATCAAATGTTTCCCTATTTTTTTCTTTCGCTTCCAAATTTGCACTCTCATACAAATACTGCTTTGATGCCAGCATAGCCTGGTACATATCACGGTCTGCATTCAATACTAATGATATGGCCTCATAGCTCTGCTTTTTAATCTTACTGTCCAAATTATTATAAATATAATTCATGCTAATAACAGCTATTATTGAAATAATAATCATAGCAGATAGAGGTATTGAAACTGTCATAAACAACTTTGATCTAACAGATAAGTTCTTAAACATTTTATTCCTCCTATTTAATTTTTGAATTGATTACACCTATATTAATCCAGCGTCTTGAAATGTTCATTTGACTGTAGAATTCTTTGATGATATCTAAAGCATTAATTTACAATTATAAATACAGACACACTATTGCATTTTCCCCTAATGCGTAATGAAATGGCTTCACATATCTTAATATTCTACAATATTCTACAATATCTATTAGATTCCTCCTTTTTTACAAATTAAATTGATACAAAAAACACTTTAGACCTTTGATATAAGATCTAAAGTGTTAAAAATACGATTCTTTGCTTAAATATTCTATTATTTGAAAACTCAACTATCTATAATTCTATTATTTATAATTAATTATAATCTGCAGAAGTCTTTGAAAAATGCCTTGAAACTATAATAACATCGCTCATATTTATAGAGCCATCCAAATTCAAATCTGCATTTACATTATAAAGCGGGCTGCCGGAAACCGCATTAAAAGATTTTGCAATTTCCAAAACATCTGTCATATTTATGGAATTATCCTGAACACCATTTTTTGCAATATCACCTGCCCACATCATTACAGGGCTTTCATGAGTACTAATCGCAACATTTTTATTTATTACTACATTTTTTATCTCTCTGTAAAGGAAGCTGGCTTTGCTTATCTTTATAGTTTGAGGTTCGGAGCTTCCTTTAACCCCAGTTATCTCAAAATATCCATCACTATCAGTTACACTGCTTTTTCCTGCGACCTCAACCTTAAATCCAGATTTTAAAGCTGCAGATGAAGATGCAGGAATCTGCATATCAGGTAATATATAACCTGAAACCTTATAGCCCGAACCTGTAGGTGTGGGTGATGCAGTTGTAGGCTTTGGAGTTGGTCCATCCGGTCCTTGTCCAAACACTATTTCATCACCAATGTACAACGGACATCTTTCGGTTATTACATATTCGTCTCCTAAGCCTTCCCTGCTGTAATCGTTCTTAGCATTCCAATTTCCCTTGTAAGTTGTGGGATCCTGATCTGCTATAAGAGCAAACTGTATTTCGCGGGATGCATATATTTGCTTTCCTTCCCAATCGAATTCAACATAATATGTACCCTTGTCATCATACTTCATAATATCCGAATATTTAGCTTTTCCATCATAACATTTTTCATTTTCATCGTAGTATACTTCCATATGAACATCATCTATGGACTGTCCCGCTTCCAACAGCTCGCTGATATTAAAATAATACCTTACCTTCAAGCGAGTCTCATAATGAGGAGGATATGCACTTTCATTATGGATACGAAGTGTAATCTGTGATCTTTCATTGTTTTCCTGACTGGTGCTGACTTTACCTTCTACAAAAAACTCCAGCGGCTTGTTTTCTTTCGGAGGAAAATCAGGTATAGGCTCATGGCCTTCTCCATAATAAGTATAAAGTCCTGCACAGGCACCAACAAAAGCAGCATTATAATCAATAGCAACTTCATTATATATAAAGTCGGATGTAATATCTTTATGGAAGTCCTCAGCATCCGGTCCTCCAACTAAAGCACCCCATAAAGTGTGAACCTGGTCTTTGGGATCATCCATATTAAGTGTTTTTGACCCATGTGATGCACGGTGATGCGGATGTGATGCTCCATCAGGTGCATATCCGACAATATATGCTCTCTTCATTGGGTTGTTGCCCATTATGTACTCCATTTGACCCTTTGCCCAATCGGTAAAAGCAGTGTTTCCTGTATACTTCCTGTATACCATTGCACAAAGCTGTGCTGCCGTATTGTATCTTGCAGAACCGTATGGATTTAACATACTGAAACCTGCCGGTGTCTTGGCAAGGGTATTTGTATCCTTCGGATCTTCACGTGGAACTCCCGACCAATATTCCAGATTCCATCTGAAAATATACCAATCTCTATCGGTATTGGTAATAGGTGCAAGTTTTGCAAAAACTCCGCCCCATACTGTATCCCAACAATGTACCCATATATTCTGCCATTCATTTCCTGTGTCAACAATTATTCTCTGCATATAGCCGGTATATTTACCGCTTGCATCGGTAGATACAATGTGGTCTATATATTCCTCTTCTCCTGTTGCTATATTGAGCCATACTGCAGCCCATGACAACTCGTCATAATCATAGGATGATTCATAAAACGGCTTACCGTATCCGAGTCCTCTGTATTTTCTTGCAAATTCATACAATGCTATGGCCGTATCAAGACACTTTTCGGCATATTCCGGATCTTCATCCTTGAAATTCAAATAATTGATGGCCAGTGAAGCTGCTGCACCTGCACATTGGTCACTTGCAGGTGTTTCAGAAGTTGCAAAATATGCAGGCCTTTCAAAATCCTTTAACATTTGTGAATTTTGAAGCTCAGGCGGATTCCACCAGTTATGATCTATATCTCCTTCTCCAACCTCATAGCAAAATGCTACAACATTACCGTCCTTGTCCCTGAATGTACATCTTAAGAAATAGTCGTTAAACCATCTTAAAATGTCTTCTATATGTTCTTTTTCACCAATTTTTATGTAAGCATCGCGGAACTCATAGTATCCCCAACCTACAGTAGATGCTGCATAAGATTGAGGAAGACCGAATTTAACATGATCTCCTGCATCATGCATCCCTCCGCTTACATCCACTGTACCGTTTCCGTCCGGATCAAGAACGGACCTGTATTTGTCGATAAAGCTTTGGGACATGTTTGTACCTCTAAAGCTTTTCGTCATAGGAATCAAAGGTACCTCCATATCCTCCACATGACAATCTCCGCGCCATTCAAGACGTCCGCCCGTTATGCCCGGTCCGCATTTATTGGCATCATAGAAATACATGGAAAGCTGAAGTGCTTTTGCAAAATTGTACTCAGGCTCGGCATTAACAGTAAACGGAACGCAAAAAACCGTACTAATAAAAAAACTGACGCAAAGAAGTGCAATTAAGCTTTTCTTTATAAAAACTTTCTTGGTCATATCGCTCCTCCTATAATAATTAATATTTGGTATAAAACCGCATAAATCAAGATTTTATAATTAAAACCTCACTCCTTCCAGAATATGGCACATCTATAGCATAATATTGCATACTTAATTAAATCATATGTTTATTATTCTTTATAGTCAATTGCTGTGATTGGCTTTAATTTATTATAATTGTCCTCTATTAAATACTCTGTATATATAATTTCTGGGAAACAAAAAGAACTGACAGCATATTTGCCTCAGTTCATTATATTTTGCCAATCATTATATTTCATCCAATCATAACACTAACCGTCATGCATTATTTAAACCTGTTCCTTCTTAAGAAAGTAGGAATATCAAGCTCATCATTCTGGTTTGAGTTATTAAAACTGCTAGCCGCAGGCTGCTGCCTTTCATTAGCTGCCTGATTGGAAGTATTCCTATCCTGAGGTTTTTCATTTCCTCTGTCAAAAGAAGGCTTATCCATCTTTTTAACAATAGGACCTTTCTCAAAACCTGTAGCAATGACAGTTATGAGGATTTCATCTTTAAGGTTTTCATCAATAACCGCACCGAATATGATGTTAGCATCTGGATCTGCCGACTGCTGAACCAACTCTGCTGCAGTATTTACTTCAAAAAGTCCAAGGTCGGGGCCTCCGGTAATATTGAGAAGAACACCCCTTGCTCCATCTATGGATGTTTCCAACAGAGGACTGTGTATTGCTTGTCTGGCAGCTTCCTCTGCCCTGTTTTCACCGGCTGCTCTGCCTATACCCATATGGGCTATTCCAGTATTGAACATTATTGTCTTAACATCGGCAAAGTCAAGGTTTACAAGACCCGGTACCGCAATAAGGTCGGATATACCCTGCACACCTTGTCTTAAAACATCATCGGCAATTCTGAATGCATCTACTATGGAAGTCTTTTTCTCAGCTACCTGTAAAAGTCTGTCATTTGGTATAGTTACCAATGTATCCACAGTAGCTTTGAGATTTTCAATACCTCTCTCCGCATGCTGCATTCTCTTTCTTCCTTCAAACATAAAAGGCTTGGTAACAACGCCGACAGTAAGAATACCCATTTCTTTGGCAATCTGAGCTACAACGGGAGCCGCACCCGTACCGGTTCCTCCGCCCATTCCTGCCGTAACAAATACCATATCTGCACCTTTTATTGCTTGAGCTATTTCATCTTTGCTTTCGTTTGCAGCTTTTTCACCGATTTCAGGATTCGCACCTGCACCTAATCCCTTTGTGAGCTTATCTCCTATTTGAATCTTTGTATTCGATTTTGATAAAAACAATGCTTGCTTGTCTGTGTTAATTGAGTAAAACTCAACTCCACGGAGTCCGGCAGTTATCATCCTGTTAACGGCATTATTTCCTCCTCCGCCTACTCCAATAACCTTTATCTGAGCAAATTGTTCGAGATCGATATCAAACTCCAGCAATTTTCAGTCCCCCTTCTTTTTTCATTGGTTAATAAATAAGAACTCGCATACAAGTAATCCACTTACAAACAATCAATACTGCCAAATATCTTGCATAACTTTGTATTACATAGTAAAAAATTGCGAAGTGCTTTTATACTTTCAACCTAATTAACATTACTGAATGCATAAAACAACAGGCCCTTATCTATATCGTATAATTGTAATTTCAACCAATTAAGTATAAACTTGTTATCGTTAATTTAATTTTATTATTTTAATTCAAAAATCACACAGAATAATAATACCTTATAATTGTGCATAACGCAATATAAGCATTTTTATTTTTATATTATATAACAATTTTTCTATTATGTATATCGAAAATAAGAACTCATTTGTAAAAAAATTCATCTGCAATAAAAATCATGCAAAAAACTTTATAATTCTTTTTAATAGATTTTTTTCCTGCTTATGAGATTTCTGTTTTTGGTTCTTAACATCACTGCCATATGCGTTTCCTTTGCTGTGAGACCCAACATACTTTACAATCCCCGCCGATGTAATCTCTTCAAGCTTTAAGGAACCATCAGGCTTTTGAAGAGCAACCCTTGCAGGCAAATCAAAAACTTCCGTTGCCAGCTCTTTGCCTCCGTCTACATAAGATATTCCTCCACCTGTAAGCACAATACCGGCCGGAAACTCTCCCTTAATCTGGCTCTTTTCCAACGATTCCTTGCACAATGAGAATATTTCAAAAACTCTCGCTTCTATAATTTCTACGATCTCGGATACTTTAACGGTCTTCTTTTTATTTTCATTAATATCCATAACTGTAACTTCCTGGTCGTTTTTAATAAGAGAGCTTAGGGCAAGCTCAAATTCTTTTTTTATTTTCTCAGCTTCAGAAAACGGAATCTTAAGACCGATAGCCACATCATTGGTGATATGATCTCCACCTACAGTTATACAGTCGTTGAAAATCAAATTCTTATTTTTAAATATGGAAATATCGGTTGTACCGCCACCAACATCGATGAGAATAACTCCCATTTCTTTTTCGTCCTGCGTAAGGACTATTTGACTTGTGGCAAGAGCTTCCATTATAAGCCCGTCCGTTTTTAAATCGGCTCTTTCCATACTTTTCACAATATTTTGAACGGAAGTTATTTTTCCTGTAATGATATCCGCATCAACTTCTAAAGTCAATCCGGCCATTCCTACAGGATCAATAATTTCATCATAACCATCCACAATAAACTGCTGCGGTACAATGTCTATAATCTCTCTATCATCTGAAATTTTAATATTTCTTGCTGCCAGAAGAACCTTATCAACATCCTTACTGGTAATTTCTCGATTTTCATTTGAAATTGCATGCCTTCCCCTGCTTTTAATAATTGAAGTATGAATTCCATTTATACTTACATATGCGGAACTTATTTTTAGACCTGCAGCTGCCTCTGCTTTTCGGACTGCCGATTTGATGCTGGAACATGTGCTTTCTATATCAACAATAATACCTTTTTTTATACCATTACACTGCTCCATTCCGTGGCCTAAAACTTCCAGTTCACCTGTTTTGCTAACGCGGCCAATAACAGTACTCACTTTCGAGGTTCCTATATCCATGCCAACAATAATGTTTCCCACTAACGAAAACCTCCTAATTATTATAAAAAGAACAGTTTATTTTTAAATACTTTCTCTCTTTTCATCTTATAACTTAATGGAAATGTCGAAGAATATAAGTTAATTCATTTTATATATTATCTTTTTTTGTGTATTTATTCAATAGAATTCTACGAATAATTGCAAAATTTAAAAACAGCCTGTTACCGAAAGCAAATATTGCCGCTAGATAAATCTGTATTCCAAGCTGATCCCCAATATAAGCCAACGCAGCTGCAAGTAATGCATTCATAATGAAACCCGAAAGGAATACCTTCATATCAAATTTGTCTTGCATCGAAGCAGCTATTCCTCCAAAAACAGAATCAAGTGCCGCTAATATTGCTACTGCAACATAAGTAGAATACTGATACGGTATTTGATAAGGCAGAATAACTCCTATAATTATTCCTACTAATATACCAATAAGTGGCAGCATATTTATCCTCCTTGTTTATCGTCATTTAATCAGTCCATTTTAAAATTATACTTCTGATCCTCAGTATATTCCAAATATCCTTTATCTGTTTTCTTAAGCTTATTGAAATATATATCCTTTATAAAATCCAATCTGTACCCAATCTCGCTTAAATCCCCCAGGTCAGCCATTATCCTTCCTTCAAGCTCAATTTTTATCCTGAAGGGATCTCCTACGTCAATTTTCGTAATAAGAGGATTTATCTTTACATTGTTATTTTCGTCATATTTAGGTATTTCACTTAAAAGCTTCTTAATATATTGAATATAATCCGGATCATCCGCTTCTAGAGCCTGTCCTTTTTCATAGCTCTCAAATGATACACCTTCTACAAAAATAACATTTTTATATGGCTTATCGGACTCCTCAAGCACATAGCCTTCCTCATCAATAAGAATATAAACATCATTATACTTTATAAAAAACATGGGTATTCTTTCTTCAACAGTAATCCTAACAGTATTTGGAAGACAAAACATAACCTTTGCCTTCTTAGCGTACGGGAAGCTATTTAAAATACTGTTTTCTTCATTTCCATATCTAAAGAAAAAATAATTTTTTAAGCTTTTTCCAACCTTTTTAAATCCGTTACTTCCTATTTCAATTTTTGTAACTGAAATCAATGCATCGGTATCGATTTTATTGTTTCCATAAACTTCAATTGCAGTTATATTAAATAAAGAAGACAGGGCAAGCATTATCAATGATACTATAAAGAGAATAAACAGAATAGTTCTTCTAATGAGCCTTATCCTTTTTTTATTTCTCTTTTTAAGTTTACTTTGCCTCTTCAGTTTCTTATATTTAAACTTTTTGTCCTTCTTAATCCTTCGTAGTTTCAAGGCCCATACCCCTTACTGCATAATTGTATACTAACCTTAGATATAATATTCATTATCAATTCAATCTTCGTCGATTCTGACAATTGAAGCTCCGACTCCTCTGAGCTTTCCTTCTATGTCTTCATATCCCCTATCTATGTATACGGCTCCGTTTATAATAGATTCACCTTTTGCAATAATTGCGGCAACAAGATATGAAAATCCTGCGCGTAAATCGGGAATATTAATCTCTGCTCCATGCA
>ERZ795060.1249-NODE-1249-length-30535-cov-17.224081_pt1 | contig 30535 bp, 30 predicted proteins | sample MGYA00375144_ERZ795060 | MGnify/ENA primary metagenome ERZ795060 (study PRJEB30189, sample SAMN05720157) | activated sludge metagenome | isolation source: anaerobic digester from wastewater treatment plant | place: Japan | collected 2015-05-15 ...
TGAGATCAGGCATAAAAGCACCTCTTTTGCTGCCGGCGAAGATATTATAGCAGCTAGGGCGAAAACCTTGATATGCGAATTTAGCAAGCAGCCGACTTAGTTGGCTTGAGAGAATCATATAGCATCCTCCGGTATTTTGAAATCGATTTAACCTGTACCTTTCTTTTTGATCGTCGATAAACTACAATAAACCCAGTGTGTAACCAAATTGGTCTTCTTCACAAGCACAACAATCGTAAGTCCTAAGTTAAGCATGGATAAGGAGGATGTTTCATGAAGTCTGTACGCACCAAGATGTTGGTTTATGTGCTTTCCGTTGTAGTAGCATCATTTGTGGCTATCGGGATAATTTCATATTATGAAGTATCAAAAAACGTGAGAGGTATAACTCTTGACCTGACAGGCCAGATTAGCAAGGCTGTGGCAGGGCAGCTTGACGAAAACATTCACGCGTTAATGAACAGGATAGAATCTATAGCAAAGACAATTCGAGTAAGATCCATGGATTGGCAAGAAGCTAAAGGCGCCTTGCAGGATCTGTCCGATTCAGAGCCTGCTTTTGAGGGTGGTTTTCTGTCTTGGCCGGACGGCAGGACTGAGACCACCACGAATAAGACCGTAGATATTTCAAATAGGGACTATTACAAGGCCATATTTGAACAGGGTGCTCCTTACGCAATTAGCGAGGCGGTAATTTCGTTAGGCACACAAAAGCCCGCGTTCGTTATCGCCTTTCCCGTTATTGCGGACGGACAACGTATCGGATTGGTGGGCTTCAATGTCTCTTTGGAAAGGTTTGCAGAGCTAGTCAACTCCTTTAAACCCCTGGGTCAGGGCTATGTTGTCTTGGTAGATAACACCGGAACCGTAGTCAGCCACCCAAATACCAACTACATCATGAAGCTAAAACTGTCCGAGGCAGATTCGCAGGGTTTTAAAGGGCTGTCTGCTGTTGGTTCGGAGGTGCTCTCCGGCAAGGAAGGCGTTGCAGACGTTTATGACCCAAACGGCAACAAGCTTAAGGTGTTCTACGCTCCCCTGAAGTATGCCCAGGGCTGGAGTGCCATGGTCGTGATACCTGCAAGCGTGGTAAACGGCATGGTTTCAAAGAGCGTGATCCCCGTAGTGATAACCATAATCATCGCACTTGTAGTCGTAAGCTTAATGATCTTTTACGTGACCTCCAGGATGACCAAGCCTATTGTCGCCATCACAAGCTCTGTGGAAAAGTTTGGTCAGGGCAACTTAGACGTGAGCTTTGAGGTCAAATCTCAAGACGAGATCGGGCGGATAGCTTCAGCATGCAGAGATGCCATAGATAAACTCAGGCAGGTCATCGCCGAGGCTTTCAATATAAGCGTCAAAAACAAGGATGCCTCCGCTAATATGGCCTCCGCGACGCAGGAGATCACGGCGTCACTTGAAAGCATCAATAGTTCCATGCAGGAGATCTATTCTCTGGCCGAGAACAACTCTGCAGCAATCGAAGAAACAAGCGCAGGCATAGAGGAAGTGGCAAGCGGCGCTCAATCCGCAGCAAAAAGCGCGGTTGAAGCTGCCGAAGCTGCAAGAAATGCCATCGATGCAGTAAAGTTAGCAAACGAACAGATGACCGGCTGCACCAAGCAGCTTGAAGTGGTAAGGGACATGTCAAGCGATAGCGTTACAAAGACGGACCATCTCGTCTCTTCCTTGCATTCCATCACCGACTTCGTCAAAGTCATAACGGGCATTGCCGACCAGACCAACCTGCTTGCCTTAAATGCTGCCATAGAGGCTGCACGTGCAGGAGAACACGGCAGGGGCTTTGCGGTTGTCGCCGAGGAGGTGCGAAAATTGGCGGAGCAGTCTTCGAAGGCAGCCCAGGAAATCCAGGGGCTAATGTCAGACTTGGACGTCAACGCCTCCGCTACTGCGTCTACCATAAAAGAAACAGTGGACACCACCATGAAGGTCATAAATGCAGTGGAGGAAACGCAAAAGACCTTACAAAATGCCACGACACAGGTTGCTAAGATCAGCGAATCCATCCAGTCCCTGGCTTCCATAGCAGAGGAACAGTCCGCCTCCACGCAGGAGATGGCTTCCGCGACAAACCAGATAGCCAAGGACGCGACCAGGATGGCCGAGTTGGTGGAAGACATGCGGACAGCTCTCGAAGAGATCGGCAAGACTGCTGAGACAATTGCCCGTGATGCAGTAGGGTTGGACAAGGGGGCCAGAAAGCTAGAAGAGGTACTGTCCTACTTCAGGGCCGCCAATGCGCAGGGTGCGCAGAGGGCAGCCCTGAAGCCTCTGGACTAAATCAGTTTATCTGCAGACAGAGAGGGCGCATCGATTCGGCGTAAATTTCGCGGATGACCTCTCTGTCTGCAGGGATAGGTGCCATGGCAAGCAAGCCGTCTAAAGACGGCGTGGTCATGGCAAGGTCGGTAAGGCGATCGATGTCGCTTTCCTTAAACCCTTCGTCAGCAAGCTTTTGCGTAACGCCCATGGCATAAAGCCACCTTTCGACCCCGCGGGCTGCCCTTTCGGCTTCCGCGGGGATTCCTTTTAGACCGTCGACGATGGGTGCCAAAAGCTCGGCTAAGACCTCGGCACAGGCCGGATAGATCTTCTTTACTACGGCCGGCAGCAATATCGCAAGACCAAGCCCGTGGGCAAGCTCAGGCTTTACTCCCGAAAGCGGGTGCTCCAAGGCATGAGTAAAATGAAGCAGGCCGTTATCGAAGCTAATGCCAGCTATGATGGACGCGTAAAGCAGGTAGTAGCGTGCAGTGAGGTCTGCTGGATGAGCCAGAGCCTGAGGCAAGTAGGTTGCCACAAGCCTTACGGTCTCCTTCGCCATCATTATAGAGTAGGGACTTGCTGTCTTGGTAGTAGCTGCCTCTATGACATGGTTTATGGCGTCGATCGATACATAGCGCGTCTGATCTGCCGACAGGCCCGTCATCAAAGCGGGATCATCGATGGCGTACATAGGATAAATGCAGTCGTAAGCGATTGCCGGTTTGTAGTTGAGCTCGGGGATACTTACGACAGCAAAGCGGTCCACCTCGGTGCCTGTGCCATGCGTTAAGTTAATGGCTACGATGGGCGCAGCCTTGGTCGGGTTGAACTTAAACTGATAAAGCGAGCGGGCATCTTGATCCTTGTAGACCATGAGTATCGCCACGCTCTTGCCGGCATCGATGGGGCTTCCACCTCCTATGGCTACGACTGCTTGAGCCCCAAAATCGCGGGCCATTTTAGCAGCTTCGTCTACGGAATCTGCCGTGGGGTTTGACGTGACTTTATCGTAAATTACATGAGAAATTCCGTGCTTTTTAAATGCCTCTGCCACGTAATCCCAAGCGCCCGATTTCTTATAGGACCCGCGCCCTGTAACGCAGATGACCTTTTTAACGCCCTGCTCCGACAGGTCTTTCATTATCTCGTCAATTTTTTTGACGGCCCCGACTCCAAAGTAATCCAATACGCGTGAACGAATTTCCCTAACTTCATTGATTGCAATTTTATGCTCCCACATTAGCACAACACCCCTTTCGTGATAGTTATCTTTATCGCTTACTGTAAGAGAGCAACAAAAATTTTACTTCCGACCGGCAAAATTTGTCAACGAAAGGTTGGCCCTGCTCTTTTTAAGGCATCATAATTACTTATAAGTCTTTAGGGAAGTTAAGGAAGGGCGCGCCTGAACATCGGACACGCCCTTAAAGTTGTTAAGAAGAGGAACAGACGAGGCGAAACCGAGCATTATATTAGCTATTACCGCCAATATCAATCCTAAGGGTAGAAAATATCTCGGGTTGCATCTATCGGAAACATTTCCCATGATGAATTTGCTTATTCCATAAGCCAAACCCAGCGCTGATCCGACAAAGCCTATTTGAGCTTTTGAATACCCGTATGTCTCGATCAAATAAGGAGCGGCCATGTTAAAGTTCTTTCTGATGAAATAATAAGCTGCATATCCAATAAAAATACTGACAAAGACCTGAAAATGATATTTCTTGTAGCTGCTTGGAATTTTATCGTCAGAAATGCGTTCTATCGGAGCAGCCGGCTTGTACGAGCACTACCAAGACGAGATCAAATGACTTTATAGCTCCACGCCGTGGCTGCGCCTGAAATCGTCTATGAGCTTACGTGCTATGCTGACTCCCGGCGGAAGATCGGGCATTGCGTCGGCAGAAAACCAACCCGCATCCAGGATCTCGCGGCCGTCCGGCTTCAGTTCACCCGAGGACCATTTAGCGGTAAAACCAACCATGATAGAGTGAGGAAACGGCCAGGGCTGGCTTCCGAAATATTTGATGTCCTTTACCTCGATGGAGACTTCTTCCTTTACTTCCCTCCTGACGGCGTCCTCAAAGCTCTCGCCCGGTTCCACGAAACCGGCGATGATGCTGTATCGTGTTGGCGGGAAGTTGGCATTCCTTGCAAGAAGCAGCTTGCCATCTTTTTCGATTGCGACGATCACGGCAGGCGTCACGGGAGGATAAAAGACAGCCCCACAGGAAGGACAAATTTTCCCGTTATCAATTGATGAAGGTCTTAGCTTATCGCCACAGGACATGCAAAAGATGTATCTTTCGCTCCAATTCATCAACTGATACGCCCTTGCTACCCTATAAAATACTTGCTCGCCAAGCAATGAGCCGACTTCGCGCAATCCAACCGTAATCATGCCGCTGGGAAGGTCGATATCAGGTGGTATCTCGGCCCAAAATTCGTTGCTCTTTTCATCGGCCATGCGATCTCCGATGAAGAAGGCGCCCTTCTTTAAAAATTTATCGGATATGACCTCAATGTCCGGTGCTGTTGGCAGCCTTGCCTCCGATGAATGGCACACCAGCAATTCGTTTCCTTTAAATACGTACCAAATTTGTTCCACTGCACTTCCTCCTGCTTATTCGCATTTGCCGTGATCTTAAAGGCTTGCCAGCACCTTTTCGTGAACCGTCAGATCTCTGTCGCTGTGAAGTACAAACCGAATTTTCTTTACGTGTTTGAGCGTGGGGATGACTTCCTTGATCGTCTTTAAGGCCACCTTGGCAGCTTCCTCCACGGGATATCCGAAGATGCCCGTGGATATGGCAGGAAAGGCTATGGAGTCTATTTTGTGTTCATCGGCAAGCTTGAGCGCATTTCGATAGCAATCTGCCAGCAGTTTATCCTCGGGTTTATCTATGCCCCACCGCGGGCCCAGACAGTGGATGACGTATCTATTCGGCAAGTTGTGTCCTCCTGTGATGACCGCCTGACCCGGTTTTATGGGTGCAAGAGGGCGACATTCCTCCTCAAGGCCTGGGCCGGCAGCCCGATGTATCGCTCCCGCAACTCCCCCGCCGGGCTTAAGCCATGCATTGGCGGCGTTGACGACGGCGGTCATGTCATGTTGACTTGCTATGTCTCCCTTTACGCATTCGATCGTCACGCCCGATATGGTCCTTTCCATGGCCATAACCCTCCTTTGTAATGTGCATTCGACAACTATCAAGATCAATTATAAAGTTAGCCGGCTTGAAGGACAACCTCCAAGCCGGCAACGGGCGAAACGCTACTTTCTTAATACGATCTTAAATCCTCCCTCGGGCAATTCCTCGTAGCTGACCTTCCAACCTTGGTTTTTGGCGAACCTGCTCACGTTCATGACCGATGTCATCGTGTCGACCAATACGTGAATTTCGCCGCTGCTTGTCTTTTCTATGGCCTTTTTCGTCTCGATGACCGGCTGCGGGCAGGAAAGCCCTCTGGCATCGACCTCTACCGTTTCAGCCATTTCATTCACCTCTTCTGCGTTTTAAATTTTCTCTTTCATCAAAAAGCCCACAAAAAGGCAGAACACGATGCCGACGATGGTCGCTGCCGGTCCGTACATGCCGGGGCCTGCTGGCGAGCTGGCAAGGCTGAAGTTGTGCGCCGTAGCAGCACCAAAAAGCATTCCAAGGATAAATGTAGCCGCGTCGCCGTCTCCTTCTCCGCTCATTATGAACTGCCTCCCGGGACAGCCCCCCGCAAGGGTAAAGGCAAGGCCCGAAAGCACCATTCCCATGGCATTCCACAGGGTGTTCGTGTGGGCTATGGGCTGTCCTTCAAAGCCGAGCTTGAACTGGCCGAGAAGCACGTTGGTGATGAAAGCAGCGACGATGAAGGCTATAATCCCGTTAAAGAGGTGAAAATCCTTGAACATTATGAGGTCGCGCAGGGCCCCTACCGTACAAAATCTGCTCCGCTGGGCCAAAAACCCGATAAACAGGCCTACCGCAAGCGAGAGCGCCACGGGAGCTGCCATGGAGCCTGGACCTTCCTTGGAAAAAAAGATGGCGGACGTCCCTTCCGGGCCAAAGCTTGGCCGAAGCAGCACGAAGACGAGGAGCGTCACGGCAACGACAGGCATTATGTAGCCTAACGCCTTTTTAGCCGGGTAATTACGCCCCAGGCTGAAGCCATGCCACAGAAACGCTATGCCAATGACGATCCCTATGGCCAGCCCCACGATGCCCGGTATGGCATTTAAATCTCCCGCGCTCAGGCGAATGTATGCCCTCCACGGGCATCCCAAAAACACCAATGCCCCGATCATGGCAAAAAATCCCAGGAAGAAGCGAACGATCGGCGAAGACCCTGTCCGAGGCTTGTACTCCCCGTATATCAAGGAAGAAATAAAGGAGCCCAATATGAACCCGGCAAGTTCGGGTCGTATGTACTGCACCGTTGCTGCCCGATGAAGTCCTAAGGCCCCTGCGATGTCGCGGGTAAAGCAGGCTACGCAGATTCCCATGTTGCCGGGATTGCCCCAAAAGGTCAAAAGCGGCGCAAGTATACCCACTGCAACGCCCGTCAGGATCGGACCGCTACGCGACGTAAGCGCGCGACTTAAAGCTTTAAACACATCAATCCCACCTTTCTTGAAGTTAAAGGTAATTTTTTGTCAGCATCGATGCATCCGCTTGGGCGCAGCGTTTAAGTGCTTCGTCGCTTCGGGAAAGGGGGGATTTTTTACGCTGAATTTTAGGCATGGGCAGTTACGAGAGGCAAGGAGTTCCCGCCCAGTGTGCCTTTTGGCAGCCCGAAGGACGAACGCAAGGATCAAAGGGCTTTCGGATGCACGAATGCGGGACCCGCATCCTCAGCGGGCCTCATTGGCGACCAAACGCAGCCATCATGGGCGAGACCTCCCTTCTTGCACGAATTATCAAGTGGATGATAGCACGAAATCAGTGGATTTCGTCAATTGCAGGTATTATCAGAAATTGTCTGAAAAACCTTAGAAATCTAAAAACAAGCAATCTTTACAAGAAACTTTAATATCCATTCCCTACGTTGCAGCACAACTGTGCTGCGATCATTTCCATGCATTGCAGGAAGCTCCAAAAGTATTTTGTGCCATAAAATTCTATGTGTGCCCTTCTATATTTTGCAAGCGCAACAAGAGTTTCGGTGATCTTGTATGGACAGCGCTTTTTAATGACATCAACCTGCTGTTTTCCTTTCGAGGGCTTCCCCTGCAGCTTCGCGATCCATTATTATCGTGGCATCAGGATGAAGGTACAAAAAGGAGGCAGGCAGTTTCGTAGTGACATGCCTATCTTTTAAGAGGCTTGCCATTATGGTGGCCTTCTTTCTTCCGTTTGCAAGAAGAAGAATCTTTTTTGCCTTCATTATCGCCCCAAGCCCCATGGTTATGGCCCTTTTCGGCATATCCAGGGGATCATCGAAAAAGCTGCCATTGTCGCGAATCGTTTCTTCGGCAAGCGTTACGACATGAGTGTCGACCTTTAGCCTGTCGGCAGGTTCGTTGAAGCCTATGTGTCCGTTTCTGCCTATGCCCAAGATTTGCAGGTCTATGGGGCCAAGTTCCTCTATCTTTCTGTCGTATTCCCTGCAAAATTCTTCTATATCTTCTGCCTTTCCGTCGGGTATGTAAATGTTTTCGGGCTTTACGTTTACGTGGTTAAAAAAATTCTGGCACATGTAATAGCGGTAGCTGTGCTTGTTGTCGGGTGATATCCCGCAAAACTCGTCCAAATTAAAGGTTGTAACCTGAGAGAAATCCAGACCTTCCTCTGTGTGCATCCTTATTAGCTCTTTATACATCCCAAGGGGTGTGCCTCCGGTGGCCAGCCCTAAAACCAAGTTTGGCCTTGCTCTTATGGCATCAGCCACCATCTTTGCTGCCATTTTGCTCATATCCCTGTAATCATATGCTACCGACGTCTTCACTGAGCCTGCCCCCCTGCAATTTCATCTACGTCCTTAAGATTATGATGAAATCGCATTTGGGTCAAGCAAAGATACGTATACAATATCTTTTCACTCTCGCTGAACTGTGATATTGTTGAAGGATTAAAAGAGCTATAGGTTTTCTTGGGTTTCGTCGAACTCTGCGATGCGGGCGGGGTGGGTGTAGACGTTCATCCTTCCCTCGCGGATGAAGCCAATTAAGGTCATACCGCAACCTTCAGCTAAGGCTGCAGCTTCACACGTCGTTGCCGATACGCTTCCAAAGATCGGGATGCCTGCCAGCGTCACCTTGCTTACAAGCTCGCACATGAGCCTTCCGGAGATCAAAAGGATACATTCGCCCATGTCGACGTCCTGCATCAACGCCCTGCCGATGACCTTTTCGACGACGTTGTGCCTACCGATGTCTTCAATCAAAAAATACTTTAGGCCGTCGCGGCGCAAGAGCAAGCCGGCATGAAAGGCGCCCGTCTTTCGATAAAGAAAAGCTTCCTGGAGATGTTTAACGCCTTCAAATATGATATCTGCGCTCGTCTTCCAACTCGGAGCCATATATGAAGCTTTAAGGGTATCAGGCCCGGGCGCGGCCTTTAAAATCACGTTTACCGCGTTGCCGTAAACGTCCATGCTTGCCACGTCGCCGTAACGCGTTATAAGGCCACGGGAAAACATATGCCCAACGGCCAGCTCTTTCATGTCGCCTTCTGAGGCCCTTAACGTGGCAAAAAGACGGCCACATACGTTTATAAAGACATCTTTTTCGTGGGCGACGATGTCCGCATCAAATGACCATGATCTGTCTTTTGCGTAATACTTAAAGATGTTTTTTTCGCTAAAACCAACCGACATGACGAAACCTCCCATGAGACCGACGTCACCATCTCTTGATCAGCGAAGGCAAGGCGCCTTTATGGATGCAGTCAAGCAGGTACAAAAAAAGCCCCGAAACGGTGAGGTCTGCCGTCGTGCCGGGGTTTCTCTTGTTGCCGATGCGTCTGAGGTAAAGGTCAAATTTGCGCACAGCTGCCTTGCCGGTTGCGCTGTAAAGTCCCCCCGTTTTTAGGACTTCAGCTGCCCTTTTTGAGACCTTTGCCGCCTCCGTGATGCCAAGCTTCCTTGCGATCAAGGTGTCGGCCACCTCAGACAGTATCGTCAAAAAGGCCTGCACTATGGCGTCGCGCAAGGGCAAGCCTTTATTTAGCGCTTCCCATATGGCAGGTAGGGATATCTCAAAGGTTACGGAAAAGTTCGTCACGTACTCCCTGGCGATCGAATCGCGATGTGCCGCTTCTGCCATGGCTTGCTTTAAGGGGATGCCGGCGTGAGCCTGCGAGACGTCGTACCGCTCTACCTTGCCCATGCCTCCTGCGCCTGACAGCCTGATGGCCTCGTACACGCAGTCAGCGTCCCCTTCCGTCAAGTTGTCTAAGACGTCTTCAAGCGAGCTTCTAATGGCATCGAAACTTCCGTCAGCCTCACAGCTTCGGGCAGCCTTGCAAAGCGGCGCCAAAAGAAGCAAAATGCCCAAGTTTACGTTCGTTGAGGTAAGCTTCGACTTGTCTTTAATACAACAAAGGACGAGCTCGCCCACGGAAAGCTCGTCTAGTCGCTGAAACGAAGTGCCCATGGCTACCGCCCCGGCAAAAAAATCAAAGGGATTTGAGTCGCTAAAAGCCCCTTCTACGTGGACGTTGCCGGGCTTTTTGGCGCACACCTCAAATATGCAAGCCAGTTGAGCTGCCCAGGTGATCTCTTTGGTATCGTACATCATGGATTTAACCCAAGCAGTGCCTCTACGATCGTCGAAGCGATATCCGGCTTTGCCACCTGCTGCAATCCCCTCCAGCCGGGGATGCCGTTTACCTCAAGCAGGTAAAGCTCTCCTTCCTCTGACGGCAGTATGTCGACTCCCGCGTAGAAGGCCCCAACGGCGTCGGCAGCCTTCAAGCTCAAGTCGATCAGATTTTCGTCAGGGACTAGCAAGCTAGCTTGAGCACCTAAGGCCACGTTGCACCTCCAGTCGTAGGATAGCCTTTCCATGGCGGCTATGACGCTGCCGTTTACCACAAAGGTCCTTATGTCCCTGTTTCCGTGAGGTATGAACCTCTGAAGGTAATATACGTATCTATATTGATTCAGCGCCATGAACACCCTATGTGCCGTTTCGGGGTCGCTAACCCTGGTCATGCCGCGTCCTTCCGAGCCAAACACCGGCTTTACCACGACGTCTCCGCCAAGCTCCGCGAAGGCTGCCATGGCGTCGTCGTACCTTTCGGTGACGCATGTTTCAGGAACCCTTAAGCCGGCCTTTGAAAGCAAAGCGGTGGCGTACATCTTATCCACCGTCTTTTCCAAGGCGTCAGGCGAGTTGATCACCCTGGCTCCCTTGACCTCCTCGAGCACGTGAAGCAGGTCGACGCGAAAAATCACCTGCTCAAGCGACCCGCCGGGTAGGGAGCGGACTAAAATAACATCTCCAAGGTCTGCTTCGTTGACGGAAATGAGATCGTCGTTTATTAAAGCCTTGAGGTCCCTCGTGCGCAGCACGTTTACGCTGACGTTTCGTTCCACGAAGGCTTTGATTAAGACCTCGACGTGCCAGGCGTTTGCGGCTCCAAGGATGGTCGCTTTCATCTAAACCATTCTCGCCTAAGAAGCTCCGCGTTTTCCCTTCCCACAGAAGAAAGGTGGCCGGTCGCCAGGTTGTTAATCGTCACGACGGCGGGGCTAAAAAGCATCGGGTCTACCTGATAGAAGTCGTAGTTGTATCTTTTAAAGAGGTCCAAAAAGGGCAGGCCGTAATCGCTCGACGACGAGGAGGGAAGCTTTTCGACAAGCGAGTCGACGGCAACCTCGTCACGCAGGGTGATCCATACCTTTCCCCCGTATAAGACCGCGTCGTTGGTCCAGCCCATGGCCGTCATGAAATCCTCCGGCAAGGGAGGAATGGGGCATGTGCCAAACCCGTGCAAGACCTTAGAGACGTCGTAGCCCAACTCAAAGAGCTTGTGCAGAGCGGTTTCAACGACCCTTGATACTATCTGAATGCTACCTGCCAGAGAGTTGGTGGACGCTATCAGCACGTAAAGGTTGCTAATATCCACCTTGCAGCTGGCTGCTACCGTCTCAAGCAGGCTGTCTGGGGGAAATTTGGAAGATTCAATGGCAAGCACCGCCACGGACGACGTTTCCCTGTAGCCAAGCGTTGCATAAAGAGGTTCATTGCCGTAAAGCGACCTTGCAGGGCCGGAGCCCAAGGCATAAAAGCCCTCGCCCTTGAGCGCCCAGCCGGCGTACTGCGAAGCCAGGCAGGCAACGGAAGGATTGGCGACCTTTACGACGACGGATGGGACGGAAAGCTCAAGGTCAACGGCAAAGCTCACGCTTCCCAATCCCCCCAGGCAGGCCTCGGCAAAAAGCCTGCCCGCCTCATAGGAACCCCTTGAATTTATGCCTGCGTCCACGATGGTGGCCCCACAGCCTGCCTTAAATGCGGATACGCCCACTTCGTCAGACCTGTCGATCATTTCTTTGACGCGCTTAAAGGCCGATTCGTTAAGGTTTATCAAGGATCAATATCTCCCCTTTCCCAAGTGCAGACATGTCGCCTGCATACCTCCTGTAAGGCCCGTTTAACATTTCCTTTGTGACGGCAAAGCCCAGATCGCTCAAAAATTTAAGATAAAGCTTTAAATAAACGGGCGTGTAAAGGCAGCTATAAAGAAACGTTGGAAGGACCCTTTCGGTGCCGCCCAAGGATACGATGCTTCCCCTCTTCATGCCTCCGCCGGCGTTAAGCCCCATCTTGCCGAACACGACCATGGTCCCCGCTATCATGTTTGCGCCTGCAAAGTCTCCGGCGTCGCCGGAAACGGCTATAAGGCCCCTTCTCATGCCCTCCCCCGCCCTGCTTCCCACCGAGCCGAACACGGCGATAAGCCCTCCCCTCATTCCCTTGTTGTTTCCGGGAAGAGGAGAGCCGAGCATCGCCTTGGCGTTGCCGTTTACGATCACTGTGCCGCCCGACATCTCACAGCAGCAGCGCGGCTCAAGGTTGCCGTTTACGACCAGCGTGCCGCCCTTCATGTGCTGGGCCAGATGCATGCCCGCGTCTCCGTTGACTACCACAAGCCCCCAGGTCATGTTTTCGCCTATGTGTTTTACGTGCCTTAGGTCGCCTTCAAAGATGAGCGCCTCGTTGCCGTCCACGGTGACGTCAAAGACCTCGCCAAGCTCCACGACGTCTTTTCCCGCATGTATCTTTAAAGCGCAAATTTCATTGACGCTTAGGCCCAACACCGTCTCGGGCAGTATCCCGTCAACTTCTACGGGAATCGTTCCGCTTGCCTTTAATCTCAAGGTAATCCCTTTGCTGCCCGAAACGGTCCTTGCCAAGGTACATAAGGCACAACTTTGCATGAGCTTCACCCCGATGTTTTGTGCTATACGTTTTGCAATTTATCCCCCTGCCACAGCTTGAACCTGCCCACTAAGTTCTTAAGGGACAATGCCAGTTCCTCCATATTTCTTGCCCTGTCGCTTAAATCCGATGCCGAGTCGGCAAGTTGCGACATGGCCTTTTCTGCTTCGATTACGAAGCCCTTTATCCTCTCCACCTCGGTCGAAATGCTTTGCAGGGTGGCCGATATCTCCTCCGATGACGCGGCCTGTTCCTCGGAAACTGCTGATAAATCGTTTGCAGCCGAGGAAATATTTTTTAGGCTTTGCAGGATGGCGCTTATCGTCTCCATCGTCGCCTTAGCCCTTTGGTTTGCGTCGGCGGAGGTGCTTGAGCCGGCCTTTACCGAATTTATCACGCTTTGAAGCTTCAGAGACATATCTCCCATTTGGCGGGATACGTTGCTTGCAACGTCGCTTGATTCGTAGGCCAATTTCCTTATCTCCTCGGCCACCACGGCAAATCCCTTGCCGCCGGCTCCGGCCCTGGCTGCCTCGATGCCGGCGTTCAAGGCCAGCATGTTCGTCCTCGTGGCTATTCTCGAGATGTTCTCCAAAAGCTGATTGATGTCCTCGATCTTTTGCGCCAGCTCGTTTACGGTAGCGATGCTTTGAAGGGATTCCTCGGCTGCCCTGTTTATCCTCTCGCTCATCTGGCCTATGACCGCTAAGCCCTCTTCGGCGGACTTGGACGCATCCGCTATCTCCTTGGCGATGTCCATGGTCCTTGTCGCTGCGATCTGATTTCCCGAAGCCACCTCCTGAACGCCCGCGTTAAGGGAGCTCATGTCGGAGGCAAACCTTTCCATCATCTTCGACAGCTCGGTGATCTCGTCAAGCAACCGGCCGGCCACGCTGTCGTCCTTGTTGGCCATGGAAAGCACGGTCTTTGAGAGGCCTTCCACCTCGGCCGATGATTTTGATATGAAGCCGATCAGCTCCTGTACGTGATCCAAAAATTGGTAGGTGACCTTTCCGACCTCGGCCATCTCGTCGTCGGACCATACATCGTATTCAAGCGTAAAGTCCAACGTCTCCTTTAGCTTTTTCATGAAAGCCCGAAATTCGTTTATGGGAGCGGTGATGGATGCCGTCACGGCAAGCCCCCCGATAAGCGTGACGAGAACGCACAGGGCCAAAAGCATCATCGGGACGTCAAATGACTTTACTATATTATAGTGCATGAACCCGACTGCGCACTCAAGGGCCAGCATTGTCGCCAAAAACAGGCACATGCGGACCCTTATAGATACTTTCCTCAAAAACCTTAAGCTTTTCATGATCGACCACCCATCACATGTTCTTTAAAATTTCAAGCAAATAAAACTTGTACTGTCCCAGGTTTCCGCCGTAGTTTCCCGCCGTCACCGACAAAATATCGCAGGAACAAGCAGCCAAAAGCCCGCGTCCCATGGCGTCCCTGACGGAGCGCTCGTCTAAGCCGTCGATGACTATCTCGTACACGGCGTTGGCCTCCTCGGGTAGCGACGTCTTAACTAGCCTTTTCAGCGTGGGACAATAGGGGGTGTTGGTAGAGGCGCTGAGAAAGCGGTAGGTTGAGCCGACCTTGCTTCCGCTTCGAACGACCCCGCCGGGAAATGGCATTATGGCGCCAGGGACCTTTTTCATTGCGCCTACCGCCCTTTGGGCAGCCTCGAGGCCGCTTTTGACGTCCTTTGAAATGATCAGCAAGTTTCCCCCGCCGACGCCCTTTTTTATGCAAAACTTCTGCTCCACCAGAAATTCCCCGTCCATGACGGGTATCCTCCAAAATCGCCTATTGCCGAGCATCTTGCTTGCCTGATATGAATCCCCGAAGAACTTAAGCTTTCCGCCGACGTCTACCTGCTCTCCGTCATCTAAGCCGTTATAGCAGGCCGTGGTAGGACACGTCATTATGGACTGCCCAATCCTTGAGATGAGCTGAGATTCCAGGCCAGACCTTGAAACGCCGAAGATGAGGATGCTTGCCCCGGGCCTGCCGTCGGGGGTTTGAGACTCGTCGAGCTCGGATTCTACGCCGGCCTCGCATCCGCAGCCTATCACGGAAGTGGCAAACCCCGTGGCGGAGGCAGCTGCAGTCATGACCCACTCCCGTGTATCCGCCGTGACGACGATTCGGCTTCCCCACATGGAAAAGGCCTCAGCGTAAGTGTCTTCTATTTCAACGCCGTTATAGATCAAATAAAATCAGTCCTCTCTAACGCAGACGTTTGCCCCGCCCTGGGCACAGGATGCCGTAAAGATCAGCGTTTCTTCGCCAAATCTGTCCTTTAACCTGCAGCAGACGGCTTGCGCTTTCTCCGGGTCGGCCGTGATGCCGTAGACGGCAGGCCCCCACGAGCTTTGTCCTATGCCTAAGGCGCCTTCGCCCTTCATCAGGCAGGCGATCCTTTGAGACAGGGCCGAGTGAAACTTGCCTCCCTGAAGGGAAGAAAAACAGCTTCCCACCAAATCCTGAATCTCCGTTATGGCCTCTCCAAAGGCGGCTACATCCCGCTCGACGATGGAGGGCAGCAACTTCATCAAGGTCAACCTGCACACCTTTGACGAAAGCTCCTCGTGTATGCTCAAGGCCTTAAATTTTTCCTCCTCCTCCGCTCCGCTTGCCCCTTTAAGCGACATCGGTACGGCAACAACGAAGGTCCACTCCGTCGGAAGCAGGGCGTGAAAGAGCAAGGGCGGAAAGTCGCCTTTCGGTCCCTTTTTGTGACCCCCGTCCAGGACGAAGCCGCCTCTTTCAAAGGTCACCGCACCGACGCTTGACCGCCTGCTTCTGCCCATGACAACGGCAAGCTCCTTTATCGACAGGTCAATGTCAAAAAGGACGGCCAGGGCCTTGCCCACGGCCAATGCCATGCGGGTGCCCGAGCCGAGCCCCACGTGTGAAGGCACGGCAGAGGCGATATTTATGAAAGCTCTATCCTTGATGTCGAAGTGGTCCAAAAACCTTTGAGCATACTCAAGCGCCCTCTCAAAGTCAGGCCCTTTAGCCTGCAGGGTGTCGCTCCTGCAGACGTCAAGGGAAACCTTGGGTTCGTCTATACCCATACCGATCCCGCCAAACATCCTTCCAAGGCTTCCGTTTAAGTCAAGAAAGCCAAAGTGCAGCCTGGCGCCGGCCTCAACGTGAACGACCTTCATCGAATACCTCCTCAAGATAGCCTTCCACAAATGCGAGGGCTTGCGCTTCCCTCTCTCCGCCCGTCCTTTCGACTAAAGCCTTGGCGTTCGATATAAGCCCGTTAAAAAATTGGCGGTCGTAAAGCCGATATCGCGTCGCCGCTATCAAAAGCTCCATGATCGACCCTTTAGCCCTATTATAGCCCCTATACGAACGCCTTACGTCGCTGTAAAGGAGGCGGCAGCTAAATCGCCCGGCAAGATCGTCTTCTTCAGTTGCGACGGCCTCAAACTCCATCCACGAGCAGGCCTCGACGTATACAAAGCCTGACACCCTTAGGGCAGGAACGCAGTTAAATACGGGTTCGCCCAATGCACTTAGGCAAAAGGCCAAGATGTCGTCCGTTGCGTTTGCCACAAATTCTCCCCGTGACATTAGGTTCTCGTAGGTATGGCTGCCCTTAAAGACGTGCAAAAAGTAACTGCCCTGCTGCTCGATCAAGCCCATGGGAGCCCAGTTTGGCAAGCCCTCGGAGTTTAATGTTGAAACTATGACCTCATATATCATCGCCCGACAGATAGCCCCAGTTTAAGGGGCGCTCCTGCACGTATTTTTTCCCCAGCTTGGCGGCCAGCGAAGCCCTTTCGAGCTCGCGGCCCAGGTAGAAGGCATGCCCGGGGTCCGTGACGTTCAGCTCACCGAAAAGCTCGCCTGCATCTTTGCCCCTTAAAAATACCGAATTGTTAAATATGTATATGCAGTCGCCTATCACGAAGATCCTAAAGTTTTTGTCCGTCACATGTCTGTGTATGTTTGCTATCTCCTCTTCGCTGTAGCTTTCAAAGGGCATGTCCCTTACCGTAACCAGGCCAAATCCGAAGCCCTTGGGTAACATTCCCGACTGCTTGGCGCTTTCGTTCAGCGCGCTTGCTATGTAAGCTTCGCGAACCGCCCCCCGCGCCCAGCTTACCACTTCCGTCGTGAGCACGTAATTGACGTTTAGCTCGCTGCATATCCCCAAAAGCAGGGCGTTTATGCCCGTTGAGTCGGCCTCGGTAAGCTCGGTCAAGTTTCCCGTGCCCATTAGCATCTCGTCTTCCGGAAAACGGCTCCTGTACTCAACGAAGCGGTGTATGGACCTTGAAAGGCCAAAGGGCAGCGGGTCAAGGACAGGATCTGCGATGTAGCGCTTACCCATCTCCTTTAGCCTTGTCACGTTTCTTACCAGCGAATCGATGCTTTTGTCCTCAAAGTCGGGTATTACGACGACGGGACATGACATCTTGTCCGCAAGGTCCATGTTTGAGCCGTTGATGCTCAAGTAAAGGTCGATACCCGCTTCGTTGGCCTTCAAGGCCGTTTCCTCGTCAAAGGTATCGAGGCTCACCCTGTATCCAAGGCCCTTTAGCATCGTAACGATCTCGCTGACATTTGGGATCGCGCCCCTGACGGGGCCACCCAGGTCGATGATCGATGCCCCCTTTGCCTTGTAGCCTGCAGCCTTCTCTGCGATCTCCTCCAAGCTCAACCTGTGTGCGTCTACGATCTCCGCCAGTATCTGAACGCTCGGGCCGACCCTGGTCTGGTGTGCTGCAAGGCCGAAAAATCCCGGCAGGTCCTTTAGGTCCTTGGGCCCCTTTATTACCTTGACGCCTAAAGCCTTGGACAGAAGCTCTTCGTCTCCCTGGCATAAGCCGGGCAGGATCACCGTGTCTGCTCCCTTTAAATCCGTCAACTTGGACGCCACCCACGTTACGTTCATGAGCGCCGCCACAGAAATGGGGAGCACTGCCACATCATACGAAAATGGCAGCTCAATCTTTTTTAATATGTTCTGCAAGGCCTCGCGGGCGAGCTTGCCCGTCACAAACAAGGTCTTAGACATCTACAGGCTCAGCCATTCTTCCATGGTGATGTTTGGCCGATGGCTTTCGGCCTGCCCGCGAATTTCCGCCCTGATGTCGCCAAGCAGTCCGCTTCTTTCGGCGAAGGCGTTGTGACGGTGTATGCTTTCAAGGCTTTCTTCCCTGGCAAGCACGAAGGACTCATTCGGAAGGTCCGGATAAACCTCGACCAAGTTAAAGAGCATCTGCCTTACCACGTCCTCGGCGAACCTCGCGTTTTGATGCGCCTTGTTGACCACGAAGAACTCGTCGGGCCTCTTCAGCAGCTCGTAGGTCTCCGAGCTCATGGAAGCCTCTATTATATGCACCAGGTGTTCCGCCCTAACCGACATATCGGATCCCACCAAAAGCGTGCCCCTTGCCCGCTGGTTGTGGGTGGGCATGGGAATCAAGCTCACGATCTTGGCAGCCTCGTCTGGGTCGTAGCCCGCCTCCTGAAGGAGCATCCTTGCATGAGAGCTCATCATGTCCTGTGCGCAGGGACAGGCCGTCATGCCCTCCGCTTCCACCCCGATGATGCGTCGAGACCTTTGTCCGTCGGTTGAGGCGATTCCCACGAAGGTATAGAGCTCCTCTGTCTTTTTCGCCGATATGGGTGTGACCCTTTCCATGGGGTAGCGCGCCTTTATCCACACCTCGGCCTTCTTTGCCCTCTGGGATCGCACGACCTGCAGGGCCAGCCTTTCGGCAAGGCTTTCTATGTCGGGGGAAGGCTCGAGCGAAATTTCTTCTATCATGCCCTCAAGCACGTCAGTGAACCTCGACATGTGAACGCCCGCCTTGAAGGGATCAAGGTAGGCAAAGAAATCAAGCGTCGCGTAAAAAAGCGCAGCCTTTCCCTTGACCCCTAGCCTGATCACGCGCTTTAAGTCGGTGATGCCTACCCGAGACAGGCTCACGTTTATGGAGGGACGCCCTCCCTGTATGTCGCTTTCAAGCTTAAATTTCAGGCTCCTTTCGACCTTTTTTACCGAGGAGGAATCAAGCTGTCCCGCCAGCTCGCCAAGGGCCTTTTTCGCGGTCGGATGTATGTAGTCTGGGGCTATCTCTGCCAGCGGAATGAGCGTAAAGGCCCTCTCAAGCATCCCGGGATGGGGAAGGCGCAAATCGCTTTCATCCGCGATCATGTCGTCGTACATTAGCAAATCTATGTCAATGGGCCTCGGGGCGTTTTTTTCAAGGGAGGTGCGGCCCATTCGCCTTTCGACCCATTTCAGGAACTCAAGCAGCTCCCTTGGACCGTCGGTCGTCCTTATCCGGCAGGCCATGTTGAGGTACTCGGGCTGGTCTGAGTCGTCCAAGGGCTTCGTTTCATAAAACGAAGAGACCTTTTCGATATTTGCCCTGGCCTGGATGTACTGCAGCGCCTGCAGGATGTTGCTCTGCCTGTCTCCCAGGTTAGCGCCAAGCAATATGTAGGCGATGTGATCTTCATTGCTCATGAGCAGGCCACCTCCTTTGAGCCTTTCAGGTACTCTTCCTGGACGGGATAGTTTTCGAAAGAAAGGGTGTAATATTTTTCGAAATCTTCCCTTATCTTTTCCTCTATGGAGCTGTCAAAATCGGGGACGACCCTGTATACCTGGCCCGGAAACTCCTTCAAAAGTGTTCCGTCTTTTACGACGACATCTCCGCCCTTTATGACCCAGGCCGGAAAGTCGAGGGCGCGGCGGCACTCCCTGAAGTTGCAGATGCATCCCCTGTGGCCGTAGTTTCGAGGATCGTATATGGCCACGTCTCCGTCGGCGCCAACTCCCAAATGTCCCTTTTCCTTCAAGCCCAATATTTTGGCAGGAGCAGCCCTCGTAATTATGGCGATCTCATATAAGCTGTATTCCCTGTCTAAGTCCTTTATCACCGATCTCTTGAGGGCCTTTGGAGGAAGCAGGCCGATGAAATGATTCCTGTAGTCCTTGTCCATCAAAAGCCTTATGACCTGCGGGTAGCAAAAAAATGGCCCTGCGTTGGGATGGTCGGTCGTCAGCGCAACCCTCCAGGGGTCCTTGGCGAGCAAAAAAAGCTCCATCCCCGTTATCCACTGCACTGCCGAGGCGACGGACTTAATCTTATACTCCATGGGGACAATGCCTCCGCCCGTCTCGCATTCCACGTCGTCGTTGCACCACTTATGTCCCGTCATCTTCTGAATCCTGTACTCAAGCGGGCCGTCCGAGGTCATCGTGACGGCGTTGCCGAATACGATCTGGCCTACATCCATGGTGACGTTTGAATGTTCGTTGAAGGCCTCCATGACGGCGCTTGCGCCGCTGTACATGCGCCCCTTTTTGTCCTTGCCGTAGCTTAAAAACTGCAGGTGGCACAGATGAAGCCTGCCTTGGACGTCTTTTATAACCTCTACCGTCGTCTCGACGTTTCCCGGCACCCCAAGGTTTAATCCGTGAAGGTGAACGGAGTGAGGAAGCTTTAAGCTGTCTGCCGACTGGACCAAGGCGTCAAGCAGCTTTCTTGAGGTTAAGCCGAAATACTTGACCTCGTCGTCCCAGCTTTGGACGTTTCCGCCCCACTTCCAGTTTTCCACTCCGCCGGGGTTTACGACCTTGACGCCGTAGCCTCCTGTGGAGTTAAGGAGCCATGCCATGACGTCTTTTGCCTCGTCAAACTTGTCTTGAGAGATCATGTCCATGAGGATTTCGTTGTTGCCCATGGTGATCAGTATGGCCTTGTCAAGCAGGGGCATGTCCATAAGCTCTTCGTGGGTATGTCGCGTCACGAGAGGAGCTGACGCAGCCTCCACGACCGTGGTGTAGCCCATCTCCACGTACCTGTAGGCCGTCAAAAACGTCGTAGGAACTCTAGAGCCTGCGCCGGACCGCAATCCCTTCTCGGCGATCCTAAAGTGTTCGTAGTGATCCTCAGGGCAGAGCTTGCGGCCCGTATTTACCTTGGAACCGGCGATGTGGGCGTGCATGTCTACGCCGCCGGGCATGACGATCATGCCCCGGGCATCTATGACGGTTGCGTCATCGGGGATGCGCTCGGGAGGGTTTACCACTTTACCGCCTTCTATGTAAATGTCCTTTACGTCGCCGTTTACGCCGTTGGTCGGGTCGTAAACTTGGCCGCCTTTTATGATCAACATGACTTCACACCTTCAATCAAGGCTTGCAAGACTTCCTCGTCGCTCGGCCTCTTTCTCTTTAAGGGGGCCTTCAGGCGCAGGGCTACGCCGTCCATCCTGTAGGCCGTGCCCTCGCAGTCGATGCCGTACATGGCCGTCGGAAAATAAACGGACGCCCCGGCTGCCGTCAGGCTTTCTGCGGGATCTATGGCTATGACGGGGATAGTTTCCATGTGCTTTACCGCCGGGGCGGGAAAGTGAGCCGCAGGGTCTGAGGCTATCACGAGCATGCAGTCGGCCTCGCCGCTGCAGAGCAAGTCGACGGCCGTATACTCGCCCGGGCCGTATCTGGGGTAGCCCCTTGAGTAGTTGACGGCAAATGGATACCCGCAAAGCCAGGACATGACCTGGTCTGCTCCCGTCACGTTTCCGTGGCCCCTCATGGGCAGGGCAGAAAACCTGGTGTGGTCGTTTAACTCCCTCACCAGCGACAAAACGCCACGCACGTTTAAGTCCCTGCCATTTGTCATGGTAAGCCCCATGCCGAAAAATATCACTCCGTACCGGCAGGACTTCATTTCAACTGCAAGCTGCTGCAGCACCTCTGCGGGTATCCCGCCCACCTCGACGGCGTCCAGGGTGCGTCCCATTATTAAGGCCTTTAGGGCAAGGAGCACCTCAAAGTCGCATCCCTGCTTGATCTGCAAGTACATATCGGCCGACTTGGCCGTCTCGCTGCGGCGCACGTCCACGACGACGACCTTGCGGTCGCGCCTGCCCTCGGGGATGAAACGCCCCTTTGGCATGGCCGAATACCTGGCGAAATGACGGCTGTGGGTCACAAGGGGGTTGCATCCCCAAAAGACCAGGAGGTCGGCCCTGTTTTTTATCTCGCCCAAGGTACAGGTAGGTTCCCCTACCGCCTGCATCGCAAGGCCCGTGGGGCCGTGGCAGACCGACGAGGTCGAATCGATGGACGCCCCGATCAGTTCGGCCAGCTGCACGGTCATGCGCTGTGCCTCGGACGACGTGGAAGACAGGCCGTAGATCAAGGGATACCTGGCGGACCTTAAGATCCTTGAAGCTTCCTTCACCGCCTCCTGAAACGTCGTATCCCTTCCCATAACCTTTGGCATTATAGGATCGGGGTTGTAGCCTTCAAACAAGCCCCTGCCGTTGCCGCAGGCTTTTTCCACCTTGACGATGCGATCGTCCTCTATGGTTAAATTTATATCGTCGCACAAACACCCGCAGAAGGTGCATACGACGTTTCTTTCGACCGTCATGATCTAACGACCTCCACCTGCAGGCCCTTGAATGAAGGCATCCCGCTTCCTTCGGTGTCAGAGCCTACGAGCGCATTCGCCGTCGGCCCCATGGGAACGAAGACCACATCCTCGGGCAACCCCGCATCTGCATATACCCTGACTCGCACCTTGCCGCAGCGCGTCTTAAGCATTACTTCGTCGCCTTCATTTAAGGACAGCTTGCTTAAAACCTCAGGCGACAGAAAGGCCTTGTCAACTGCTTTCCTGTATTCCTCCTCCGTCTTGCCGATGTGCATCCCCTTGGCCTGCTCAAGGGTGCGCCCCGTTACCAGCGTACAAACCGCGCTAAAAGATTCATCGCTCATGGTATGCCTCTTCCTTTAACTCTCGATATACCTCGTTTGCCTTCCTATAAAGGTCGGCAATGCAGTCATCCTGCGTTTGGCCCCTTCCAAATACGGTGCAAATTGGAAAGCCCTTGGCTACGTGCTCGTTCGGAAAGGGAACATCGCTGTGCAGCCCCAGCCACTTCGACGTATCGGGCGTGACTACGTCATCTTTGGCGTAAACTATGCCCTTGGCCGTGAAGCCCTGCGTGCTTTGGACGGCAAACTTTGCCATTTTACCCAGACAGGCCGACACGTGAAGGGACGTGAAAGACACGTTTAAGTCGTGCTCGATCAGCTCCATGGAGGCGCTGTAGCGCGGGTTTATCTCCACCAGAAAGGGCCTGCCTCCTTCGTCTATCACAAAATCTATGCCAAAAAGGCCCTTAAGGCCAAAATGGCCGGTCAAAGCACTTCCCCAGCCCGATATTTTGTTCATTATATCAACAAAATTGGCATTAGTCGAAAAAAGGGGATAGACGTTGCCGCACCACTTAAAGCCGCTTCCTCCAAGGGTTTCGTCTCCTATGAGCTGTCTTGTCATGCCAAGCAGCTGACATGTCCTGCCATCCGACAAAAAGGACGCCGATGCGGGAAGGCCGCTGACGAACTGCTGCACGTAAAAATCCTCGCCCACTTCGCCGCCTTCGTAAAAGCCTATTCCAAACCCGCTTCCGCCGTAAATGGGCTTTACGAGCCACTTGCTTTCTTTGTCTAAAGCTTTAGCCTCACTTGAAACAAGCGTCACGGGAAATTCAATTTCACCCAGCCTGCAGGCCTCGCGCAACAATATGGGGTCTCTCACGTCACGCAAGACCTTCGAGTCGTTGCCGAAAAGCACCTTGTCCTTTGAGATTATATCGATTAGCGCAGGCTTTATATCGGCTCCTCCCGTGTAGATGACACCGTCGTAGTCAAGAAGCGAGCAGACCTTGCATATGGAAGCTTCGTCGAAGGGAAGGCCGAAGTCCCGCCCTACGGCCAAAGAAGGTATCAGGCGACTTTGGTCAAGATCACCGAAGTAGTCGACAGCGACCGCATCAAAGCCTGCCCTCAAGGCGGACTCGGCCAAGGCCCTGGTGCTTACGCCTACGAGAAGTATCCTCAAAATCAGGATAGCTCCTTGGCTATCTCAAGTATGCTTTGAGCGTCAAATAGGGCGTCGTTTCTTTCAAAGAGCCGCTCGATGCAGGTTCTGTGCACCCTCATCTTTAGGCCGCCGATGCCCATGGAGCCGAACATGACCTTTCCCTCTATGACCTCGCCGTTGTAAGACGACTTCATGCCCTCCACGCCCATGGGCGGCACGGCGTTCACGTCCCCGAGCACTTTAAGGGAAGGATTGGCCTTCCAGAGGGGCTCGCGAATGAGCGTTACCCCGGGCGCTCCGGTACAAAGGGCGGCCACCGCTCCTTTTAGGGCCTCGGTCGTGCTTTCGTCATCAAAGGCAGCGAAGGGCTGAACTTCCAGGCCGAACGTGGCCTTTATCTCCTCGGCTGCCGCTTGGGCCTTCTCGAGTTTCCTTGAGGTGACCACCACCTTTGCCCCTTCCATGGCAAACATGGCAGCCGCGCGCTGCCCGACGGGACCCGTGCCCGCCAGGACGACCACCTTTTGGCCCTTCACGTCGCAGGCCTTCGTCATCTTGGCCACCGCAGCTGCTGCAGTGGTGTTGCAGCCGCTTGGGTCGAACATGACCGAATTTCTCACGTTTCCAAAAAACGTCTTTTTTACGACGTCAAGGATCTCCGATGCCCTGCTGACGTTTGAGCCGCCTATGAAGATGGCGCTGTATTTTAATTTATCACCGCCTCGGGTGAACATCACGCCGTACACCAGATCTACGACATTTTCGGTCGTCACGTTGCCGTACTGCAGGACGACGTCCGCTCCGGCGTCATAGGCGGTAACGGCATCAAATACGCTTGCCAAGGGATCGCAGTCAAGTTGAAGCAGGATCTTTTTCAAGTCACTTACCCCCTTTATACAATGAAGGGGGATCGGATATGCTCCAACCCCCCTCTTTTGCGACTAAAGTTTAATTATACAGCTCTATACCATTCGCAATATCCGCAGGGACCCGCGCCCTCTCCCTTGACGTAGGGAACGTTGCGTTTGATGAGCTTCGTCACGGCGCAGCCCTTGCAGGCCCTGACGGGAGCTCCGGGCATGCCGGGGTTCTTTGCGATGATGTTGGTCATCAAGGTGGCGGTGGTGCACTCAGGCGTCAGGTAGCACGGAAAATCTGCCAGCGCCATGAGGGCGGCAAACCTCTGGGTGATGGCGCACGCGGGATAGGTGTAGCGCTGCGGGTTGCTCACTATCTCGTGCTTGTCGATGGGCGAAAGGTCTATCTCTATCCCCTTGATCTTTCCGCCGGCTCCCAGAGGGCTGATGTCCAAGATCTCCTCTCCGCGGGCTATGACGTCCATGAAGTCTACGTTGTGAAGCTCGTCGGCCTCTCCCCTCTTGGGGTTCATGGCGCAGTAGTTGTAGAAGCGCTTGGTGAGCAGGTCTATGACCATGGGGACGGTGAAGCTGTCAAGCCAGAGGATATAAGCCACGGCGCAGGCGGGAGCGCCCGTCGCGACGGTCAGGACATCCCACTCGCTCTTGAAGGCGCCTTCCTTCAGGGCCTTTCTCATGGTGTTCTCGAACACCTGCATCACTGCGTCGTAAATGCCGAAGACCATGTCGCTCTTGAACATATTGTAGGCAGACTGCGAGATGTGGTGTCCGATGTCGCCCACGCAGTAGGCGGGAACGGCGGTGATGTTTGCCGGATGCACGCCGGCCTTTAGCGCAGCCACCACATAAGGACGCATCCATTCCTTGTATTGGGCCATGTATTTTCTGACGTCAAAGGAGCTGTAGGGACCGTGTCCGCCGAGGTTGTGGGTCTCCATGAGCCTTGCCTGCGCCTCTACGGGCTCTTTATATATGAACTGGAACTGCTTTACCTCGGCCTCTTCGGCCTCGGCGGCAGACTTGCCGGACTCTATGGCAGCCCTAAAGGCGGCGCCAAAGCCGTAGGAGGTGTTCATGCCCCAGGACTTGCAGGCGAGTATCGTCTTTTTGTGCTTCTCGGGAATGTCGAGATCGACTAAGATCTTGTTGACGACGTTCGGGACCGAGCCGACGGACATGGCAAAGTCGACAACGCAGGTCGGGCCGTACATCCCGCCGTATCTGCGGGCCGCCTCACGGCCGATCAGGGCCCTATTTTTGGCGATGGCGTCGATGAACTTCTCCATCGATTTCTTGAAATCGGGATCTTCCTCATACAGTATTTCGAGAATGGGCGGGGTCTGGAAATGCTCTACGAAGGGATCGTCCTCCGGCCGGATGTAGTCCGTCATGCCCTTTAAAATCTCGTAATGGGCGTTGACCGACTGAACGTGAAGGTCGATGACGGTCTTGCACTGGCCCTCTCCAACGGTCATCTTGTTGACGGCGTCAACGTAGGGTTTGCAGTCCTCCAGCTTGAACTGACCACCGCGTTTTTCCTTTATCACGAGAAACACAGACTTCGTAGCCTCAATTGCCTCATTAACCATCTTTTCAATCATATTAGCCATGGAACCCTTCACCCTCCTCGTTTATGATTTTATCAACTAAACATCCAAAGCAACTTAATTCAGTTGCCCCTTTCACCCCCTCATTGTTTTGCGCTCACATTTACCTACCTTATATATTATATTATCGCCATGTTCTGTCAAGCAAGATTTAATCCAAGACCGCATCAAGCCTTTGCCGGATTTATGAGATGTATACCTGCCAGTACCCCCTGCCGTTTATGGCAGGCGCAAGGATGTACGTCTGCCAACGCCCCTCAGGTTTTAGGCAAAATCCAAGGGGATATTGCAAGACGACAACATGGCGCGCTGATTTAAGGCTTTTTTGCGCAGACGCCTCACCGTGAGACCTGCCGTTGCAGTCTTTTGGCCATAATTTGTAAGCTTTCTGCCTTTTGTAGATCTTCTGCTGTATTTATGTTAAAAAACGACAATTTATAGTTCTTTAATAAGCTCATTTCGATTTCCTCGATGGCACATAGATCGATGAGCGGATAAAAGTCCTTGATCTTTCTTTTTCCCTGCCTGAAGGCGCTTTCTGCGGCAGGCAGGCAAGAGCGGTGATAAAAGGCATGAAGCGGCTCAAGAAAGCCATGCAGTCGAGGGACGATCGCCTGGGAGGTATTTGTCCTTTTTTGGTAAATCAGTCTCACCAGGGATCCGTTAACAAATGGCATGTCACAGCCTAAAAGAAAGGTCCATTCGTTGTCGGACCTAGTCAAGCCCTGGATGAGGCCAAGAAGAGGGCCCTGGTTGGAGATGGGGTCGACGATGACGTCCGTACAGTAACAGGACAAAAAAGAAAAGTGCCGGGACATGAGGTAATCGTAGTCAATCGAAGAGACGACAAGCAGTACGTCGTCAAAGATTGCCCTGATATTTTTTAGGACTATCTCAAGCAGATAGACGTCGCCTATCTTTAGCAATGCCTTGTTTTGGCCGACCCTTTTTCCCCTGCCCCCGGCAAGGACTACGGCGGTAACGCCGCTTGTTTCGTCATTCATGTTTGACGCTCCGGTCTTAATTTTGTAATTATTATAAACTTTATGACGACACAGGGCATCGGTAAAAAGGGCCCGGTTTAGGCGGTGCTATAATACTTTTGTCACGTTCAATCATGAATGGGAGGTACATAAAATGAAAGTCATCGCCATAAACGGAAGCCCAAGAAAAAAGTGGAACACCGCAACTTTGCTCGAACACGCCCTAAAAGGTGCAGAATCGGCAGGAGCCGAGACAAAGCTGGTGCACCTTTACGACCTAGATTACAAGGGCTGCATAAGCTGCTTTGCCTGCAAGCTTAAAGGCGGGAAAAGCTTTGGAAAGTGTGCCGTAAATGACGATTTAGCTCCCCTTTTAGAGGAGATACGAACCGTTGATGCCCTGATCTTGGGATCTCCCATTTACTTTGGAGACGTCACGGGAGAGATGAGGTCCTTCATGGAAAGGCTCTTTTTCCAATTTCCCATCTACGAGCCCGACGCCGCGGTCCGGCAGCCCAAAAAGGTCCGCACTGCATGGGTCTACACGATGAACGTGACGGAGGAACTCGCAAGACAGATGGGCTACGACCGAATGTTTCGTGACAACGCAGGGCTTCTTGAGAGGTTTTTTGGGTCTTGTGAGTCGCTTATGTGTTACGACACGCTGCAGTTCGACGACTACTCCAAGTACGCTGCCAGGCGCTTTGACCCCGTTGCCAAAAGGAAGCGCCACGAAGAGGCATTCCCCGAAGACTGCAAGCGTGCTTATGAGCTGGGCGCGAGGCTGGTGAGGTAATTTTTAAAGGTCTATCCAGAGCCGACTTTAGGGTCGGGTCTTTAGTTTTGAATTTTACGATCAAGCGGATATCTGGCCTGCAGTGTATTGACGTTAAGCATCTATATTTTGCATAAATTGGGGGCTTCAACTGCAGGAAGGTGCTAGATTGTGAGAACAATAAATTACGACGAACATGTCGAGAAAATTAAAGAAAAATCCATGCGTCTGCGCACGACAGGCAAATCTCGCCTCGACATGCCGTTGCGTTCAAACAAAATGCGTGACCCGCGAGAGGAGATAGCCCTGTTTTTATTGGATTATTACCGCTGGAGGAAGGCGCTGGCCAGCGGGGAAATAGAAAAATTGGATCCGCGGAGATATCGCATGAAATGGGTTCACGGATAGCGGATATTCCACAAAGGACATAGTTTTGGTGGAAACCTAAGGGACATGTAGGAAACCTCAGGGTCTACCACTACAAAACCTCTAAATGAATGGTAGACCCCAAAGCTTGACTACAGCTTATCTGTTATTCATTATTATGACCTATCATATAAATGACTCTCTGTATTGACAACATGATTTCACAACGTTATAATTTGTGACACGCATAACATTTTCAGAAGTCGCCGCCCCCAAATACTAAAGAGGGGGTAAATTAAAGTGAAAAAAATACTGTTAATACTTTTCGCATTATGCATAACGGGCATTCCTTTCATCGCTTTTGCCGCATTGACTAAGAACGATTTTATCGGTTGTTCCTCATACGGTTGCACCTATAATATAGTTTGGGATGGATGGAAGGGATATCTGACGTTAGGGCCTGACGGAAAGACAGGGGAGCTATCTCAATCGTTGCCAAGCGGCGGACCTAAGTACTTTGCCGTCCGTTATAAGATAGCCCTTAACCCACAGGATTCCATCGAAGGCATGCAAGGCCCCGGCAATCAAAAACCAAGCTCCCTTGGGCACAGGATAGTATTTTGGGTTGACTTCAATAACACTCCCAAGAACCTAAAGGATGACCAGCGATTTGATGGGTACATGATGACACAGACAAAGGATGCCATCGCTGGGGTAACCTGGTGGAATGGCATTCCCTTTGGATTTTACGCCTATAATAAGACTGCTCCATTAATATAATCATGTCTGATATGCAAGCTGCACAGCAATGTTATCAGTAATAAAAGCTGGGGGCGGCGATTTTTTCTTTGCTTAGAATATTATGAGAATTTGAAAAATGATTAGTGAAAAACATTAGGTTCGTAAAAAACTTTGGGGTCGGGTCTTTAGTTTTGAATCTTATGTTTACGGCATGTCATTTTAACGATATACTATGATGCAATACAATAACATACTTTTCTGCTATATTAATATAAAGAATGTGTTTCCTTGGTTTCGAGTTATAATAAAATAAAAGAAGCAACCAGCTTAAATTTCATATGGGATTTGACACGTGCAACTAAAATAAACAGAGGGATTACACTTCGTAGAAAAATTAAGGCTGGACATCCGTCAAAAGCAAATAAGGAAGCATTAACTTTTGGGGAGGGCGTTAAAAATAACGAGGAAATTAAACTATGATGAGTATATAGAAAAAATGCGAAAGCAGTCCCTGCAGTTGCATGTAGCAAGCGATGCCCACAGAGGCAAGCCGCTACGCTTAGGCAAGGCACGTGATCCGGAAGAAAACGTCGTTTTATTTTTGCTGGACTATAACCGTTGGCAGAAGGCTTTGGCCAGCGGGGAGATCGAAAAGCTTGGCCCGCGGAGGTATCGCATGAAATGGACGAAGGAATAAAGGATATTCTTAATGCTTTAAAGAAAGAAAATGATCCACTTCGCAAAGCTCTGGGAGTGATTGCCGTGCTGACGGAAGCTCTTGAGCCCGAAGGCATAAGGCCAATTTTGGTCGGCGGAGTCGCCCTGGAATTTTACACCTTAGGCGGTTATGCTACAAAGGATATCGACTTGGTGGTAAGCGACAGAGAAAAGGTAAAGACGGTGCTTGAAAACTTGGGATTTATGCATAGGATGGGCGAAAGGCATTGGTATTCCACAGAACTTGATGTCGCTATCGAGATCCCTGATGAGGTCTTGGCCGGTTCGCCGGAAAAATTGACCGTTCTAGAGATTGACGGCAAAAATGTCTACATCATAGGCATAGAAGACCTAATAATTGACCGCCTGTCTGCAGCCAAGTTTTGGCAAAGTCCAAGCGACTTTGAATGGGCCGTCAAAATCATAGCGCTGCATACAGAAGACATAGATTTCGACTATTTAAAAAAGGCAGCTAAGGAACGCGACGTAGAAGACATTTTAAAGGAAGCCTTAAAAGAAAGCGAAGGTCTTAGACCGCTCAAAGGGGTACAGGAACCGGATATACAGATATGACTTCATTTAGCGCAACATTCATGTTAAGCTGAGTCCCAGTTTTTATTAATAATTTGCATTATAAACTTCTATAGCAATCAACAACAATTGAGACGTTTCAGAGGCTTTCGCCGTTGATGGCTCGCCTCAAAAGCAATTCCAAAGAACAGCGATAACTGCTAGGCTTTACGCCCATGTCGCTGTAAATCTTACTCCAGCTGGCTATCCCGGGATGCCTTGACAGCGTGGATCCCAGGATATGCTTTGAGATCTCTGGTGCAATCGTGATTTTCACGACATTCGCTTGTTTTATCAGGCAAACCCCCAATAGCGTAAAAGTGCCGAATAAAAATCCTC
>ERZ795060.1255-NODE-1255-length-30476-cov-6.483843_pt1 | contig 30476 bp, 26 predicted proteins | sample MGYA00375144_ERZ795060 | MGnify/ENA primary metagenome ERZ795060 (study PRJEB30189, sample SAMN05720157) | activated sludge metagenome | isolation source: anaerobic digester from wastewater treatment plant | place: Japan | collected 2015-05-15 ...
CCACGCGGACAAGCACCCCCACCAGAACGCAGACCAGCACCCCGACGATGACCTTTACCCCGACGCGCGACCCAACCCGCACCCCATCGCCGACGCGCACGGTCTCGCCCACGCCTTCCAACACGCGCACGCCCACCAACACGCGCACGCCCACCAACACGCGCACGCCCACCAGAACGCGTCCGCCCACCAACACGCGTCCGCCTACCAACACGCGCACGGCCACCCGGACGCCCACCATCACCTATACTCCGAGCATGACGCTCACGCCGACCATTACATACACGCCGTCGCGTACGCCCACTCGGACCATGACATACACCCCTTCGCGCACACCGACGCCTTCAAAGACGTTCACGCCGTCGAACACGCCCACCCGAACGCCGACGCGCACGAGCACTCCCACGCGCACCAACACGTCCACGCGCACGCCGTCGCCTACCAGGACGCTGACCTTCACGCCAACGAAGACCTTCACGCCGTCGCAGACCTTCACGCCCAGCCGGACGCCCTCGAAGACGCCCACGTACACGCCCACCCGAACGCGTACGCCCACGTACACGCCGTCGAAAACGCCCACGCGCACGCCGACGCCGCCTCCACAGCCGACCTCCACGCCCACCGTCTGCGGCAGCGGCGACTGCTGACGCAGCGACCCGACCTATCCATGAAACGCCCGGCAGGACCTCGGTTCTGCCGGGTTGCTTTTACGGTATAATCCCGGGCGCTTCTCACATCGGAGGTAAAAGCGGTCTATTTCAACGGGAAAGACAGCGCATGGACTTTGGCGATTTGACGGCTAACCAGCCAGGCGCCAAAGTTGACGAGGTTGAGGGTTGCGCGGCGCGAGCCGCGGCCAATCGGCGGCAAACAGCGCCGTCGAAAAAATCGAGAGATCAGCGGATGCCCTCCGGGCCGGCCAGGCCCGATTCCTTTCCCTCCAGTACACAATCTTCGCGAAGAACGCCGCGCGGGCGACCATGCGGATCAAACCGCGGAGAATGGCGGAAAGCAGAAAAGAGAACGGAGAGCAGGGAATGGAGAGCGGTCGCGCTCCCCGCCCTGTTCCCTGCGCTCCAATCAACGATCACCAACCTGGAGGAACCCAACCATGTGCGGCATTGTAGGATACCTCGGCGGCCGCGACGCGACCCCGATCATTTATAACGGTTTGAAACGGCTCGAATATCGCGGCTACGACTCGGCGGGCATCGCCGTATTGCAGGACGGGCAGATCGAAGTCCGCCGCGAGGCCGGGAAGTTATCCGTCCTCGGCGACCTGCTTCAGGCCTCGCCCATCGGGGGGCATCTCGGAATCGGTCATACCCGCTGGGCCACGCACGGCGCGCCCAGCGCGCGCAACGCCCATCCGCACGTCGGGCAATCGGGACGCGTGGTCGTCGTCCAAAACGGCATCGTGGAAAACTACCTCGAACTGCGCGACGAACTTTCAGCCGAGGGCGTGGAATTCAAATCGGAAACGGACACCGAGACCATCGTCCACCTCGTGGAACATTACCTCGCCTCCGGGCTGGACCTGGCGGAGGCCGCGCGCAAGACCTTCCAGCACATCCAGGGCGCGAACGTAGTCGTGTTGATGTCCGCGGACGAGCCCGACAAGATCGTGGCGGCGCGCATCGGGAACGCGGGCGGAGTCGTCATCGGATTCGGCGAGGACGAGATGTTCGTCGCCTCGGACGTGCCGGCCATCCTCGAGCACACGCGCCGCGTCGTATTTTTGGAGTCGCGTCAGATGGCGGTGGTGCGGCGCGGCGGCGCGAGCGTGGAAACGCTCGACGGGACGCGCGTCCAGCCCCAGGTCCAGAACGTGGCGTGGGATCCCGTCGCGGCGGAGAAGGGCGAGTACCGTCACTTCATGCAGAAGGAGATCCACGAGCAAGTCCGCGCGCTGACCGACACGCTGGCGGGACGCGTCCACCTCGAGCGCGGCGAAGTCCGCCTGCCCGAATTGAACCTGACTCCCGCGCTGGCGAAGCGCGTCAAAAAGATCTACATCACCGCCTGCGGCACGGCGGCCTACGCGGGCATGGTCGGCAAGACGCTCATCGAGAAGATCGCCCGCGTGCCGGTGGAGGCGGCGATCGGCTCCGAGTTCCGTTACAGCGACCCGATCATTGACGAGGATACGGTTGTGCTGGCGATCTCGCAATCGGGCGAGACGGCCGACACGCTGGCCGCCATGGAAGAGGGACGGCGCAAGGGCGCGACCGTGTGGAGCATCGTGAACGCCATCGGCTCGCAGGCCATGCGCATCGCGGACGGCTACATCTCGATGCAGACCGGCCCCGAGATCGGCGTGGCCTCGACGAAGGCCTTCACCGCCCCGCTGGTAGACCAGTACATGCTGGCGATTCTGCTTGCGGACCTGCGCGGGACTTTGGACGAGAAGACGCGCCGCGCCCTCGTCAACGACCTGCGCCTCGTCCCCGACCTGGTCGGGCGAACGCTGGAGCGCGAAGCCGAGACGGAGAAACTGGCGCACGCGTTGAAGGATATTCACGGGTGTTTGTATCTCGGACGCGGCATCAACATGCCCATCGCCTACGAAGGCGCGCTGAAGTTGAAGGAGATTTCCTACATCCACGCGGAGGGCTACCCTGCGGGCGAGATGAAGCACGGTCCCATCGCGTTGATTGACGAACAGATGCCCGTCATCTGCATCGCGCCGAAGGACCCCTGGCGCGAAAAGATGATCTCGCAGATCCAGCAGGCCAAAGCGCGCGGCGGGACGGTGGCCGCGGTCGCGACCGACGGCGATGAACTGGTGGCCTCGATGGCCGACCACGTCCTGTGGATTCCCGAAGCGCCGTGGATGCTCTCGCCGATCGTCACCGTGCTGCCGCTGCAATTGCTGGCCTATCACATCGCCTGCATCCGCGGCCTGGACGTGGACCAGCCGCGCAACCTCGCCAAGTCCGTGACGGTGGAGTAAACGAGTCCCATCTCCAGCGGGGAGACGGTTAAGACAATTTGGCTCTCCTGCAATTAACGGGAAAGAGTCAAACACAAAAGAGCGCAAAGGCGCTCAAAGGACGAAAGACGCCCTCATTTCACCAGGCCTTCCTTCGTTGCCTTCGTGCCCTTCGTGTTAAACGGAAGAGCCGACAATTTTTGATTTGGGGGCGGCAGCCGCGCGCAGACAGAACGCGCCCGATTGTCTGATACAATGGGAAAATTACAGCCATTGGACATCCACCCACACAGGAGATGACCGAAATGACCAACGCTTCCGGCCCCGATATCAGTTTCTATCAGGACAACCCGACTACGCCCCAGCGCGTGGATTTCGTCAAAATGAAGACGCTGGCGGATTTCGTCATCATCCGCGCCGGGCAAAACCTCTGGAGCGACCGCGACTTCGCCCACAACTGGGCGGAAGCCAAAAAAGCGGGCCTGCCGCGCGGCTCATACTGGTTCTACGACAGCCGCGCCGACCCCAAACAACAGGCGGAAAAATGGGCGCAGACTCTCGGCAGCGACGCGGGCGAACTGCCCCTCTTTGCGGATTTCGAAGAGAACTATAACGGTCCGCACAAAGGCTGGCAAAAGTGGTACGATTTTCTGGAACGTCTCAAAACGCTGATGGGCAAAAAAGAGATCGGCATTTACACCGCCGATTATTACTGGACGCCCAACGCGCCCAACCCCGTCACCAACCCGGCCAACTCCGAGTACTTCCATCAATATCCGCTCTGGGTGGCGCATTACAAAGTCTCCAGGCCGCGCATCCCCAAACCGTGGAAGGACAACGAATGGCTGTTCTGGCAATACACCGAATCGGGAGACGGCGCGGCCTACGGCGTAGAATCCCTTGAAATTGACCTGAACTACTTCAACGGCGACCAGGCCGCGTTCCAGGCGCGCTTCAACGTGCAGCCTCCGACCGCCCAGAAATACACCGTCGAATTAAACCTGCGCGCCGAAGCCAACGCGGCCTCCGGCGTTGTGGGCGCGCTCAAACAGGACGACCTCATCCAGAAGCTCGAAACCTCCGGCGACTGGACGAAGATCCTGCGCGAGGACGACGACCTGACGGGCTGGATGCTGACCACGCACCTGGTCCCGGTCGCCGCGCCGCCTCCCCCGCCGCCTCCGCCTCCGCTCTCGAAATGGTACCGCGTCACGACCGCCGTCCTGAACGTACGCGCAGGCCCCGGGACGAACTTCAACGTTGTCGGCAAACTGAACCTCAACGACGTCGTGGAAGGCCTGGCGCTCAGCCCCGACAGGCTCTGGCTTCAACTCCGTCGCGCCGATGGGCTGGAGGGCTGGTCGAGTCTCGACTACCTCACGCCTGCCAGCGCGCCGCCGCCGCCCGCCTCCACAGCCTGGTACAGGGCGAACGCCAACGTCAACGTGCGCGAAGGCCCCGGCACGAACTTCAACGTCCTCAATTCGCTCAAACAAAACGACGTTGTGGAAAGCGACGAGGTCAGCGCCGACGGAGAGTGGGTCCACATCCGCCGCTTCGACGGACTGATCGGCTGGTGCGCGGCCGCCTACCTTGCCAGCCTGGGGAACGCCGCGCCCGCCCAGTTATCCTACGCCCTGTTCAGCGGCGTCACATATCACCGCAAATGGACTGCCGCGCCGCGCGACCTCGTGGCGCACATCCTCGTCATTGACGCGGCCCAGGCGGGACTGCAATTCCTCGTCACCCCGCCCAGCGCCAGCGACGGCGTCCTCTGCGCGCGCAAGACCTCCCAATTCATCAAGGATTTCGGGATGAAGATTGCCATCAACGGAGACGGATTCAGCTATCTCGACCCGGCGAAATACAACTGCCCGGCCGGCGGCGACCCCGTGAAGACGTTCAGTTACGCCGTCTCGCGCGGCGCGGCCTACTCCGCCAAACTCCCCGACCGACCGGTCCTGTACATCAGCCAGACGAACGCGATCCAGTTCGACACGCCGCCCGCGAAAGTGTACAACGCCATTTCGGGAGACCGCTACCTGGTATACAAGGGAAACGTCCCAGTCAACCTGGAAAACCAGACCATCGAACCGCGCACCGCCATCGGCCTGAACCAGAACGGACGCTCCCTCATCCTTGCGGTGGTGGACGGGCGCCAGCCCGGTTACAGCGAGGGCGCGACCCTGCCGGAAATGGGCAACCTGCTCAAGGCGCACGGAGCCTACACGGGAATCAACATGGACGGCGGCGGCTCCTCCACGATGGCGATCATGGGCATATTGGGCGCGCCGTACGTTTTAAACTCGCCGGTCGAAGGCGGCATCCGCGGGAACGAAGCCGCGGTCGCGAATCACCTGGGCATCCGCCCGAAATAAGCGTCCCCTGCCTCCGCAGGACTGGAGGCGCCAGGCGCGCTTCAAATTAGCGTTGGATTAGAGGTTGAATCGCCCACTTGACTTTGCCCGCCAAATTTTGTATAGTAATCTGGATGACACCCCACATCTGGAAACGGCACACCGGAACAGCCACGGTCGTGCCGTTTGTTTGCTGATTTTACGGGGCAAGGAGATTCCATGATCCGTGTCAATGAACTGAGCAAAGATTATGGCTCGCGGCGGGCGCTCGACGGTCTGACCTTCGAGGCGCGCCAGGGCGAGGTGGTCGGGTTTCTCGGCCCGAACGGCGCGGGGAAGACCACCACCATGCGCATCCTCACCGCCTACATGCCTCCCACCGCGGGCGAGGCCATCGTAGCCGGTTACGATGTTGTGACCGAATCTCTCGAGGTCCGCAAACGCATCGGCTACCTGCCGGAGACCGTCCCCCTGTATCAGGACATGGTCGTGTCCGATTATTTAAAATTCATGGCGGACCTGCGCCGCCTCCCGAACGCGGACGAACGCGTCGGCGAGGCGCTCGAACAGGTGGGGATGGGCGACCGCGCCCACGGCTACATCGGCAACCTGTCTAAGGGGATGCGCCAGCGCATCGGCCTGGCGCAGGCGCTCATCCACCGTCCCGAGGTGCTGATCCTTGACGAGCCGACCATCGGCCTCGACCCGAGCCAGGTGGTAGAGATCCGCAACCTGATCCGCGAGATTGGCAGGGAGCGCACCGTCCTGCTGTCCACACACATCCTCTCCGAGGCGCAGCAGGTCTGCGACCGCGTCATCATCATCAACAAAGGCCGGATCATCGCCGAGGATACGCCCGAGAGTCTGCAATCGCGGCTTGTCGGCGCGGAACGCGTGGCGTTGCGCGTCGGCGGCGACGCGGACGGGCTGGCCGCGAAGGTTGAAAAAGTGAGGGGCGTGCAGCAGGTCCAGTCCAGGCCCGACGGTTCGCTGGAATTCCAATTCCTGCCCGCGCAGGACGCGCGCCCGTTGGTCGCGAAGACGGTCGTCGAGGCGGGCTACGACCTGCTCGAAATGCGTCCGATTGGATTGAGCCTCGAGGAGATCTTCCTCCAACTGACCAGGGAAAACCAGCCGGACATCGGCGAAAGCAAGAAGCAGAAAGCGCGCTCGTGAGGTATCCCATGCGAAACATTTGGACAATCGCCAAACGCGAATACAATCATTATTTCATCAGTCCCGTCGCCTATGTGGTGGCGTTCGCCATCCTGCTGGTGATCGGACTGATCTTTGCGCTCGTCGTCTATTCCTCGGCGGATAACGCGCTCTACGGCGGCGTGCCAGACATCGGCCCGGTGACGGGCTCGTTTGCGTTCATGCTGGTCCTTTCGGTCCCCGCCCTGACCATGCGCCTGCTGGCGGACGAAAACCGCATGGGCACCATGGAGCTTCTGCTCACCGCGCCCCTGCGCGACTCGGAACTGATCGTCGGCAAGTGGCTGGGGAGCCTGCTGTTCGCGCTGACCATCATTGCCGTTTCCTTCGTCTACCCGGTCGTCCTGAATAGTCTCATCGAGCCCGGCATAGACCAGGGCGCGATGATCACCGCGTATCTTGGGCTGATCCTGGTGGCGGCCGCGTTCCTCGCCGTCGGCGTGGGCATCTCTTCGCTGTTCAGCAACCAGGTGGCGGCCTTCTTCGCCACCATGGTCGCGCTGGTCATCCTGTGGTGGCTGCTGGGCTTCCCGGCCAATTACGTGCAAAAGGGAGCGGAGGTCTTTCGCTACCTGGACATGCAATCCCACTTTTACAATTCGCTCGGCTCAGGCATGATTAACGTGACCGACCTCGTCTACTTCTTCAGCCTGATCGCGATCGGGCTGTTCACCGGCACGTTGGCTGTCGAAACCCGGAGATGGCGCTGATGAAAAAGAACTATCCCATCATTTCCCTGTACGTCTCGCTAGCCGCATTCATCGCGCTCGCGCTGACGCTGTTGACGCGCGGCGCGATGGCGCTTGGCATATTCACCCCCGCCAAACCCGAAACGATTGACCTGGCGCTGCTCATCAGCGGGGCGCTGGTCATCCTTGGGCTGGCCGTCTACGCCATCCTCGCGCCCGATTCAGTGCGGATTTTTCTGGGCGGCCGCCAGGCCCGCTATGGAAGCAACGCCCTCGTCATGGTCCTGGCCTTCACCGGCATCGTTCTGGTAACGAACTATCTGGCCTTCAAAAACCCCAAAACCCTGGTTGACATGACCGAGGACAAGAGCAACACCCTGGCCCCCGAAATGGCGAAGACGCTCCAGGAACTGCCCTCCAAAATGACGGCCGTCGGCTATTTCTCGCCGGAGATCCAGCGCGATCAAGCCGAGCAGTTACTATCCAACATGAAGAATAAGAGTCAGGGCAACTTCGATTACCGCTTTGCGGACCCGGTCGCCAACCCCGTTCAGGCCAAAAGCGACGGCGTGACCGGCGACGGCAAGATCGTGCTGGAAATGAGCGGCCGCAAAGAGATCGCGGATTACGCCGACCAGACGGAACTCCTGCGCGCCATGAACCGCCTGCTCAACCCGGAAGCGCGCGCAGTCTACTTCCTCGCCGGCCACGGCGAACTCAACATCGAAGAATCCGGCCAAACCGGTTTGAGCCGCGCCAGCGAAACCCTGACCAGCAAGAACTATACCGTCAAAACCCTGAATCTTCTGGCAGATAACGCCATCCCGCAGGATGCCAGGGCGGTCATTGTGGCTGGCCCGCAGCAACCGCTGACCGCCAACGAAGTCAAGCTGCTGATGGATTACACCCTGCGCGGCGGCGCGCTGATCGTCATGGAAGGCCCCGTCCCGCTGACCGACTTTGGCGACAAGCCCGATCCCCTCGCCGATTCGCTCGACCGCGTTTGGGGCATCCGCCTGAGAAACGACTTCGTGGTGGACCAAGCCGGCACAAATCCGCTGCAGGCCATCGGCGCGAAATACAGTTCCGCCAGCCCGGCCACGAACGCCATGGCGCTCCTCACTATCTTCCCAATGGCGCGAAGCATCGAACTCACCCAGAAGACCGACCAGGGCCCCATCACGCTGACCTCGCTCGTGGAAACCAGCCCGAGTTCGCAAGCCTGGGGCGAAACGGACTTTTCTTCGCTGGAGCAGAGCAACGCCACCGTCTCATTGGACCCGGAAGACACCCCCGGCCCGTTGACGCTCGCCGCCTCCGCCGAATCGATAAAAGATAAAGGCCGCGTGATCGTGTTCGGCAACGCCATTTTCGCCAGCGACGAAGGGTTCGACGCCTACGGAAACGGCGACCTCTTCATCAACGCGGTGGACTGGTGCGCCGGCGCCGACGCCCCAGTGGACATCACCGTCACCCCGCCCACCCAGCGCGTCTTCATGCCCCCGAGCCAGCTGCAAATGATCGCCATCATATTCGGCTCCATCTGCGTCCTGCCCGGATTGGCCCTGGGCGCGGGCGCGTTCGCCTGGCTCTCACGCCGACGGCGAGGTTAGGCATGATCAAAAAACAGACCTGGCTCCTGCTGGCGGTCTTCCTGGCCCTGGCGGGAGCGGCCATCTACTTCAAGTACAACCCGAAGGAGGCCGCGCCCGCCAGCAGGGATGCGACCCCGCTTCCGACCCGCGCGCCGACTGAATACCTCTTCCCGACGGAGAGCGCGGTCGCCAGCCTGACCGTCTCCAGCCGCGACGGAAAAATCGTCGGGCTGGAATTGCAGGACGGAAAATGGGCAGGCGTCAAACCCGCCAAAACAGAGGCCGACCAGGCGTCGGTGGGAGCGGCGATCAGCCAGATTTCCGCGATCGTCGTCCTGGCCCGCCTCGACCTCCGCCCGGCCGACGCGGGACTCGCCTCGCCTGCCAACGTCATTACCGTAGGATTCAGCGACGGCGCGTACGTGAAAGTGCAGATCGGCGACGAAACCCCGACCGGCACAGGCTATTACGCCCGTAAGGAAAACGGAAACATCCTCGTCGTAGATAAGTACGGCATTGACGCCCTGCTCACCCTGCTGACCTCCATGCCCTTCCCCGCGCCCCCCACGCCCTCCCCCCTGCCGCCCACAGATACGCCCGCCCCGAATGGTTCCGAAACGCCCGTTCCAACCGCAACGAAATCGCCATAAAAGGGTATTGTATTTCAGAAAAAAAGATTGTATGCTGTTAACGCCGCGCCCCGCGTAAAGGACGTTCCCAACGCGATTGACCGATTCAAGAAGCCAACAACTCCCTTATGGAAAAGCGTAATGAATATGGAGAAAATCCTGATCGTTGACGAAGAAGAAGAATTCCCCGCCATTGCCCGTTTGATCGAACTCGGTCGTCAAAAGTCCTACGTGACGATTGACGACATTTTGCATTTCTTTCCCGAGGCCGAGCAGGATGTGGAGCAACTGGAGGAGGCATTCTCGGCCCTGCTGAGCGCCGGCATCCCCTTCATGGAGGATGCCGCCGCCGCCGAACCCACCGAAGACGAACTGGTGGCGGTGGAGGAAACCGAGGCCGAGGTGGAGATCGACACCTCGCTCGACGACTACCTCGCCAACATCGACACCGACGACACCATCGGCCTCTACCTCAAGGAAGTCAGCCGCGTGCCGCTGCTGACCGCCACCGAGGAGGTGGAACTGGCCCAGCGCATCGAACGCGGACGGCTGGCGCGCGAGGAACTTGCGAAGGGCAAAGCCGCCCCCCGCCGCCGCGCCGAACTCCACCGCCTCATCGAGGACGGGTGGAGCGCGCGCGAACACCTCATTACCGCCAACTCGCGCCTCGTCATCTCCGTCGCCAAAAAATACATGGGACGCGGCGTCCCGTTCCTCGACCTGATCCAGGAAGGCAACATCGGCCTGATCCGCGCCACCAAGAAATTCGACTACCGCCGCGGCCACAAATTCTCCACCTACGCCACCTGGTGGATCCGCCAGGCCGTGACGCGCGCCATCGCCGACCAGGGACGCACCATCCGCGTCCCCGTCCACATGGGCGACCAGATCAACAAACTACTGCGCGTCCAGCACCAACTGACGCAGCGCCTCGGGCGCGAACCCTCGGTGGAGGAACTCGCCAACGCCCTCGAAGTGCCGCCCAAAAAAGTGGAAAACATGATCCAGGTGGCACGCCGCCCGCTCTCGCTCGAGACGCCCACCGACGACGAGGAAGATTCCGTACTGGGCGATTTCATCGAAGACGACGAAGCCCCTCCGCCCGACGACACCGCCACCTACAACCTGCTCAAGGAACACCTCGGCGAAGTGCTGAACGGATTGCCGCCGCGCGAAGTCCGCATCCTCCAACTCCGCTACGGGCTGCTGGACGGACAGGCCTACACCCTCGAAGAAGTGGGACGCAAGATGGGCGTGACGCGCGAACGCGTCCGCCAGATCGAGGCGCAGGCCTTGAGCCGTTTGCGCCATCCCACCATACGCCGAAAACTGCGCGATTACCTCGGCGAGTAACTTGCGATACAATGAGACAGTCGCTTACAAGTGACTGTCTCTTTTTATGCCCAGATTTCTCCTCCCCCGCCTGCGCGATATCCTCTTCATTGCCATTTTCCTCGGCGCGCTGTTGCTGGGACCGCGCATGTTGTCCCTGGACAGCGACCTCGGCCGCCACCTGGCGCTGGGCGGATACATCCTCAAGACGCGCTCCATCCCGACTGTTGACATCCTCTCGTTCACGCGGGACGGGGAACCGCGTCCGCCCTACGAATGGCTGACGCAGGTACTCTTCGCCTTGGCCAACTCCCTGCTCGGGCTGGACGGAACGATCCTCCTCTGCGCGGGAATCATCGCGGCGGGATTCGCCGTCCTGTACAGCGACGCGGCGCGGCGGAGTCGGCTGCCGCTCGCGGCGGCGGCGATCGTCGCCCTGGCCGCGGCCGCGTCGAGCCTGCACTGGCTGCCGCGTCCGCATGTGACGACGTTCCTCTTCCTCGCGCTCTGGCTCGAACGCCTGGACCGAATCCAGCGCGGCGAACGCGTCGCCCTGTGGCAATTCCCTGGGCTGATGTTGGTCTGGGCCAACGCGCACGGCGGGTTCATCTTCGGGATGTTGGCGTGGCTGGCGTACACGGCAGGCTGGGGTTGGGAAAAATTGTCCGGCAGATCCAATTGGCAGGCAGGCAAACGATGGATCGCCATCGGCGCGCTGGCGCTAAGCGCCTCTTTCATCACCCCCAGCGGATGGGGAAACTGGCTGGCCGTGCTGAACAATAACAGCCGCTATATCTTGAATCGAACGGTGGAAACCATGCCAGCCGATTTTTCAAACGCGGGGACGCGGCCGTTCGTCTTGCTGCTCGGATTGAGCGTATTCACCATCCTGGCTACGCGCAAGGCTCAATCTGCCAGTCATGTTTTTCTGCTGGGCGGTTTTGCCCTGCTGGGACTATTAATGGCGCGCAACATTCCCCTGTTCGCCATCGCGTCCGCGCCGATTCTTGCGGAGGGCCTCGGCGCCTTGCTGGGACGCGTCCCGCGCTGGAAGCGGATCGAATCGAATATCGCCGCGTTGGAGAGCCTCTTGCGCGGCGCGCTCTGGCCGATCCTGGTCGGAGCAGGGATCGCCGTCTTTCTCGGAATCCGTTATCAGGTTCAGAAAGAATCGTTGACCCATTTCGAGGCGCGCGTCTTTCCCGTCGCGGCCACGAATTGGCTGGCCGAAAACCCGCAGCCGGGAAAGATGTTCAACGAGTTCAATTGGGGCGGGTATCTGCTTTACCGTCTCTGGCCCGGGCAGAAAGTTTTTCTGGACAGCCAGACGGATTTCTACGGCGAGGCGCTAACGCGGGAGTACGAAACTGCGTGGACAGCGAGCGGAGGCTGGGAAGACATTCTCGCCAGATATGAGATCGCATGGGTCGTCCTGCCGCGGGAAGCGCCGCTGGCGCGGCGACTCTCGCAAAGCGCGGAGTGGACGACTTTGTACTCCGACCCGACAACCGTCATTCTACGCATGAGATGAGGCGCATGTATCGTTCGATCCCCCGCCGACTGCGCGTCCCGTTGATCCTGGCGCTTGCCGTGTTGACGCGCGCGCTTGGGATTCTTTCGCGCCCGATTTGGTATGACGAGGCCTTCTCGATCCTGTTTTCGGCAAAGGGTCCTGCCGCGATGCTTTACGGCACGCTCGCGCCGACCGCCGGGGGAACGGCGGATATTCATCCGCTGGGCTATTACACCCTGCTCTGGCTGTGGATGAAAATCTTCGGCTCCTCCCTGCCCGCGGCGAGAACGTTGTCCATTTTGGCTGGCGTAGCGACAGTTGGATTGGCATACCTGCTGGCGCGCGGACTGTTCAACGAAAGGCTCGCGTTCACTGCATCCATCTTCGTCGCGCTGGCGCCGTTCCCTGTGCATTACTCGCAGGAGATTCGCATGTATTCCTTCCTGGCGTTGTGGCTCATGCTCGCCACGTACGCCTACACGCGCGGCGCGAAGGACGGCGGACTAAAATGGTGGGTTCTTTTTTCCGTCTCCGCAGCGCTGGCGCAATACACACATAACCTGGCCGCCTTCTATCTCCTGCCGCTAGCCGCTACCCCCCTGCTCCGCCGCGATTGGAAATCCCTGCGCGCCGTGACCATCGCCGGGCTCGGCGCGTTGACGCTCTACCTCCCGTGGCTGATTCAACTGCCCGGTCAACTCGCCAAAGTCTCCACGGCGTATTGGGTGGACCGTCCCGGCGTGGGGAAATTTTTTACGCTTCTGCTCGTCTATGCGACCAACCTGCCGCTCCCGAATGGATGGCTGTTCCCCGCGCTCTTCATCGCGCTGGCGGCGTTGACAATCGCCGCGCTTCAAACCTTCCGCCGCTCCAACCGCGACCCAAACGCCCTGTGGCTGTTTTATCTCGCTTTTGCACCGCCGCTCCTGCTCTTCCTCGTCTCGCAATGGACGCCGGTCTATATCGAGCGCGCCTTGCTTCCAAGCGGAATCATCTTCTGCATCTGGCTGGCGTGGGCGCTCTTTGAAACGTCCCTGCCGCCCATACTTCGCAACAGCGTGACCGTCATGCTGGCGCTCGGCGCGGCGATCGGACTATACCAGCACGTCGCGTATCGCGGCTTTCCCTACGCGCCGTTCCGCGGCTTGGACGCGTCGCTGCGTGAACGAATCCGACCGGGCGACGCGGTCGTCCACGCCAGCAAATTATCCCTGCTCCCGGCCGCCTACTTCGATCCGTCCCTGCCGCAGATTTTTGTAGTGGACGCGCCGGGGAGCAACACCGACACGCTGGCGGTCAGCACGCGCGATGTTCTCCGCGTGACCGCCGCCTCGGACGTGGAGGCCGCTGTCGGCGGCGCGCGCCGCGTCTGGTTCGTCGTCTTCCAGCATCACATCGAGGCCTACGTCAGAAAAGGCTCGGTCAATCATCCGCAGCTTGAATGGCTTGAAACGGACTTCAAACTCGACCATGTGGAAGAATGGGGAAACATCCGTTTGTATCAATTTATCAGAAAGTAGGCGCCAGTGAAAAAGAAAATTATTTTCTACCCCTTCCTCTTTGCCCTCTACCCCATTCTGGGATTGTATTCCCGCAACTTGACGGAGATCCCGCCGATGGAGACGGTCAGACCGATCTTCTTTTCGCTTCTGTTCACAGCCCTTTTCTTTGGGCTGTTTAAGCTGCTTTTAAAAGACCGCGAGCGGGCTGCCTTTCTGGCCTGCTTCATCGTCTTCTTTTATTCCGCCTCCGAGCTGGCTTATCGCGTCATTGAGGGCTATTTATTCAAGGGTTTGAGCGAGTCGTCGCATCGCGTGATTCTCATTGCCGCCACGTTGATGCTGCTTTTCCTGTCCAGCCGCGCCGTGTGGGACAAATATATGACGGCCGCGCGCCGCGCGGTTTTTCTCAATTACCTCAACCTGGTATCCGTCATCGTCGTGCTGTTTCCGCTGTTCAACATCGCCTCTTTCTGGATCAAAGCCGCGGACGACGCCCCGCAGCCGTGGTCGAGTTATATCGGCAGAGACGATCCCGCCGCGAAACTCTCCGCAACCGCGCGTCCCGACATCTATTACGTCATTCTCGATGGCTACGGCCGGGCAGACGTCCTCGACGCGCTGTACGCGTACGATAATTCCCCGTTCCTGAACGCGCTCGCGGAGCGCGGTTTCTTCATCGGAGAGCGGAGTCGGGCCAACTACCTGAGGACTTCGCTTTCCATAACCTCGGCGCTGAACATGGACTACGTCAACTTTACGGCGGACCTGGCAGGCGCGGATTCTGTCAACCGCATTCCGATGTTCGAGCTGGCGGGCAATAACCGCGCCCGCAGACTGTTGGAAGAGGCTGGTTACGCGTTCGTTCTTGTGGACAGCGGCAGCGCGTTCACGCGATTTTACGACGCGGATGTATTTTTGACCCCCTTCCGAACCCGCCCGACCCTTTTCGAGATGTGGTTCTACAGCACGACCGCGCTAAACGCGCTGTATGAGCCTGAACTCCAGATCACCCCTGCCTTGCTGGAAATTTTTCCGCTGGCCGGTTACTCTGCCCACCGCGAGTTCATTCTCAGCGCGTTCGATCAACTTGCCGCTGCGCCCAAGCTCCCAGGTCCGAAATTTGTCTTCGCGCACATCATCGCGCCCCACCCGCCCTTCGTCCTCGGCGCGGAAGGAAATCCGCTGCGTCCCAATTATCCGTACGTGACCGGCGACGGCGCGTCGTTCGTTGCCAACGTGGAAGCGTACAAACAAGGCTACATCGGACAGGTGGAATATCTTAATCGGCGCGTATTGGACTTTGTGGACGCCATCTTGAAAAACTCAGAGACCCCGCCTGTCATCATCATTCAAGGCGACCACGGTCCGGGGCTTCTCTTCATGCTGAACGGGGATAATCTTAACACCTGCCTGTGGGAGCGCGCCTCCATCTTAAACGCCTATTACTTCCCGGAGGGAGGAACCGGCCTCCTGTACCCGTCCATTTCCCCGGTCAACTCATTTCGAGCGGCGTTCAACGCTTATTTCGGAACAGACTTCGCCATGCTGGACGACCGGACCTGGTTCTCGCTTTTCGACGTACCATACGACTTTACGGAAATCACCGACCAGGCGCGCGATCCATGCGCGCCGCCGCAGTAACAGGCGAACGGAAGACAGCCAATGCCGAACAAACCAGACCAGACCTGGACGATCGTCGTTTCGCTCCTCATCCTGATTTTCAGTTCCATCCCCAACTGGGTCGGATTCGCCTCTGAAACCAAAGAACTTGCCTACCGGGGCGTCTTCTTCGACCCGCAGGATTATGCCGTCCACCGTTCGATGATCCGCTCTGGAATGCAGGGCGATTGGGCGTATCAGTTCCGCTTTACGACCGAGTCCCACCAGCCCGCATACACGCGCTTATTTTATATCGCGCTGGGCGAGATCAATCGGATTCCCCGTCTCGACCCTGCGCGTTTGTTCGAGATCGCCCGCTGGACGTTCGGACTCGCCGCCCTTCTTGCCTTGTACGCCCTGATGGGCCGCGTCTTCAAAGATGCCTTGTGGCGACGCTCCGCATTTCTGCTTGCCGTCTTCGGCTCCGGGCTGGGATGGCTGCAACTTATCTTCGGCTGGGCGCCCGGCCCCATAACGCCAATTGACTTCTGGTTAATCGATGCCTATGTATTTTTTGGAATTGCGCTCTTTCCCCACTTCGCGTTTGTCACGGCGGCGCTTTGTCTCATGTTGGCGCTTTATCTCGACTATCTTGAGAAAGGCGGATGGCTTCGCGTTGCGGGGATCGCCGTCATCGCGGGCCTGGCTCAATTTGTCAATCCCATCGTCCTGGTCCTCGTGGACGCCGCCTTCGCAGCTGCAACGCTGACGAAATGGATTCAAAATCGGAAAATCGGAATCGGGCAAGCCGCCGCGTTGGGAGCGCTGGTCGCGGCCCAACTGCCCCTGGCGCTTTACAACTTCAACCTGTTGACAAACGACCCGGTCTGGAGTCTCTTTACCGGCCAGAACGAGACTCTCTCGCCGCCCCCGCTCTATTACGCCTGGGGCTTTGGCCTGCTGTGGTTGTTTTCACCGATTGGGTTGACGTCCGCGCTGCGAAAGAGAAACGCCGCCCTGCTCGGCGCAGCCGCGTGGACCCTCGCGGGATTCGCGCTGGCCTATGCTCCCTTTGCCATCCAAAGACGCTTTCTGCACGGCGTGACGATTCCCCTCGCGCTGTTGTCTGCGGAAGGTTTAAGAGTGACAGCCGCCTTCTTCGCGCAGCGGTTTCGTTTTTTTGCCCAAAGAAGGGCCGTCTTCGTTATCCTCTTCATATTCCTTGCGTCGGTCTCCAGCGTCTACTTCGTTCTCGGACGCAGCCTCTTCCTGCGCGGCCGCCCCGCCGAATTCTTCTATCCAGCCTCGCTCGATGCCGCGTTCGCCTGGCTCGATGACCGCGCCGCCCCAAATGACTTCGTCCTGTCTTCCGCCCCAAGCGGGTTGCTGGCCGCGCAAGAGACCGGTCTTCGCGTCTATCTCGGCCATCCCATGGAAACGCTTCATTATCCAGCCAAACTCGAACAAGTCAAATCCTTCTACGGCGGGCAAGCGGACCTCGACTGGCTGAGAGACTCGAACGTACAATGGGTCCTGGCCGGGCCCTACGAGCGTCGTCTATCCCAAAACGACTTCCTTCCATTTGATGGACTTGAAACAGCCTATCAAGCCGACGGCGTAACCATATACCGGGTAATAAAATGAAGGTCTTCCCCGTTTTACCGGAGAACAAAAAGAAATTCCTTTCAATATCAGGCTTCCTTTATGCGTTTGCCCTGTGGTTAATTGCCACAATTGTATTCGGATACTATATCTGGTTGGCTTCGCAGAATCATTTCTCGCAGTTGGATCCCATGCTTGAAGGAACGGCTCCGCGTCCATATGTTTATCGAATCCTGGCTCCAGGTATTATTCGGATTCTATCTGTCGTATTGGGAATTACACGATACAACAGCGCGCTGCTGGTAATGTACGTTTCCCTGCTTGGATTTACATGGACCATTCCAGCAATTGGAAAAGTTCTCATTTCCTCAAAAAACATTCGCATCTTTAGCCTTCTCTCGCCATTGGGTCTTATTCCTTTTTTGATCGAACAACGCCATGTCTATGATTTTCCCACTCTATTCTTGTTTGTCCTCGCGCTTTACTTTCTTGCGAAGAACGATTGCATCAAATACTTATTCGTCTTCACTCTGGCTACATGTTCAAAAGAGACGTCGCTCTTCCTTGTCCTTTTCTTTGTCCTGCAATACAGGACCATAGAGCGAAAAAAATTCATCTATTTGACTGCGAGTCAAGTTGGAATTTACGCGGTCATACGATGGTTCACAATCGAATTATTCAGGAACAATCCCGGCAGCCTGGCGGAATTTCACTTGAGCGAACATTTTCACGCCTACTTGCAATCTCCCTTATCAGCGTGTCTTCTTTTCGGCGCAATTGTCGGAATCATCTGGATCGGAATCATTCGAATTCCTCCAGAGCACAAATTTCTTCGAAATGCGCTAATTTCAAGCGGCGGACCGACTTTGTTGTTATATTTTTTATTCGGCGTCCCTTTCGAGATCAGAATCTTTCTAGAAACCTATCCAGCGATTTTCCTCATATTTTCTTTACAGGTAATTCGTTCGATCGACGCGGCGGCGAGGCAATAGAGTTTCAATCTCGCCGGAATATCCCTCTCTACGCCATCCGATCCACCATAAACGCGAGGAACAGGAACAGCAGGTACATGCTGGTCCAGCGGTACATCGTCCACGCCACCTTGTTGCCCTCTTTCTTCCACACCCTCCACGCGCCGTAGATCATCCACAAGCCGAGCAAAACGGCGGAGACGAGGTAGATCGTCCCCGCGAGGCGGAAGAGCGGAAGGAGCAAAGTCGCCGCGACCAGCGCCCAGGTGTAGAGCCAGATCTGTTTGCGCGTCTCCGCCTCGCCCGCGACCACGGGCAGCATCGGGACACCCGCGCGGGCGTAGTCCCGCCTGCGGACAATGGCCAGCGCCCAGAAATGCGGAGGCGTCCAGAAGAAGACGACGGCGAAGAGCAGGATCGAGACGAGGTCAACCCGTCCCGTCGCGGCCGCCCATCCCACCATCGGAGGGATCGCCCCCGCGCCGCCCCCGATGACGATGTTTTGCACCGTCGCCTTCTTCAGCCAGATGCTGTAAATGAAAACGTAATAGACGATCCCCGCCAGCGAGAGGATGGCGGCCGTGAAGTTGACGAACGCCGCGAGCAGGTAATAACTGAGCAGACACAACGCCAGCGAAAAGGCCAACCCCTCCGCGGGATACATCCGTCCCGCCGCGAGCGGACGCTTCTCCGTCCGCTGCATGTTCTTGTCGAGGTCGCGGTCAATGAACTGGTTCAGCGCGCCCGATCCGCCCGCGGCCAGCGCGCCGCCGAACAACGTCCAAAACGTCAGGCCGAACGGGGGCCAGCCTCCCCAGCCCGCGGCCAGCGCGGTGACGGTCGTCGCCAAAAGGAGCAGGACGACGACCGGCTTGGTCAGGATCAGGAAATCCATGAAGCGTTGACGGAACGCGACGCGCGGATAGTCCGCCGGGAGCGGGTCGCGCGCCGCCGAGACCAGCGCGAGGGCCGCCAGCCCAATCCACAGCGAGACGGACGTCAGCCCGTGCAGGACGACGAGATGCAAGACCGGCCCGCCCGAAGACTGCGCTGCGCCGATGAGCGCCTCGCCGAAATACAGTGTCGCCACAACGGTGACAAGCGGGAGCAGGACGCGCTCCTCGCGATAATGCCGCCAGGCATGAAGGAACAGCCACAACATCAACCCGCTCGCGACGCCCACCGTCAGCCGGTGCGCCAGCGCGATCCAACCGGCGGGCTGCGTGGGCATGCACAGCGGCCAGCCCGCGCAAAACGCCAGCGCGCCGGTCAAAGTCGTCAGCCGTCCGCCGACCGTCACCAGCAGGGTCGCGGCGATCACAGCCAGCGTCAGCCGCGTGAACGGCGAAGCCAGCGAAAACTTCCGCGTTGTCGAAACATTCATCGAGAAACATCCTTTAAGAGAGCGTTTTGAAATTCCATTTTAGACACGGCTCGCGCGGGGTTCATGGAAAAGATCTGAAGAAGAAAATCCGCGCGTCAACCCCGCTTCTCGTCCGCCATCTGCTTGCGGACAAAAAACGGATACCCGATCAGCAAGATCGCGGCGAACGCGAACCACTGCAACGCGTAGCCCATGTGCGGCCCCTCCGTCAACTCGATCTCGGGCTGGTACGGGATAGGCGGCTCGGCGGCGCCCGCGTCGGGGTTCGGCTGGATATAAACGGGCAGGATCGGATACGGGACCTGCGCGGCCAGCCGTTCGAGGTTGACGAAATTCCAGAAGTCGAGACGCGCCTGGCCGGGCACGAGCGCGGGGTCGGAATTCGCGCCCAGCGGAATCTTCGTCTCGCCCAGGCGGATCATCCCCTGAACCTGCGCGGGCGCGGCTCCATCGTAGCGCGTCCACGCCGACGGCGCGTCGTTCCCCTCCGCGGGGATCCAGCCGCGGTCCACGAGGACGGCGCGGCCGTCGTCGAGACGGAGAGGCGTGAGCAGGTGATAGCCATAGCGCTCGTTGTAATACTGGTTCCGCAACGCGACCTGGTTGGCAAAATCATACGTCCCGCGGACGACGACGGCGCGGTATTCCAGCGCGGCGAGGTCGGCGTCGGCTTCCGCGTTCAAGTCCAGCGGAGGCATGGCGCGCACGGCAAGATAATGCGAGTTGAAGGCGCGCCGCTGCTCGAGCCGGTCCAACTGCCAGACGCCGAGACGCGCGCACGCCGCCGCGCCGACGAGGGCGAGGAGCGTGGCGAAAATCCATTTGCGGGAAAAGAGAACAGCCAGGGTCATTGCTTTTCGATGCGCCGGGACGCGTCCTCTTCTTTCTTCACGGGCATCACGAGGCTGTAGACCGCGATCAGGATTCCCAGCGGGAGGCCCGCGTAGAAAATACCGTACGCGCGCGTCCAAATCGTGACCGGCTCCCGCACGTCGAGGCCGATGTACCTGGTCGGCTGGAAACTGCACTCGTAGGCCAAACTCTCCTCGGCAGATAGTTGCAAGCGCGCCGAGGCTCCGGCGGGAATCCACAAAGGTCCCATCTGGTGCGACACCGCGTCCTCGTTTTTAACCACGAGCATATCGCCAAGCACGAAGATCATGTTCTGTGGGATGGTGGGAGGCTGTTCGCCGCGCGCCACCATGTCCGCTGTCCCCGCGGGGATGGCGAGGACGATGGTCTCGGGCGGGCGGGCCGTCTCGCGGAGGAAGATGAACGTGACCTCGCTGACGGCGACGCCGCCCAGCAGGCCGATGAGGAGGGAGATCAGGATACGTTTAAGAATGGGATTTGACATGGGACGATCCGCAGACCGTGATGAAATTCCGCGCCGCGTCATTTCAACAAAATCTTGATGTCATGCACAATATCCGCGACGGGCGTCTGAAAACCATACGAGAGGCGCAGGTCGCCGTCCGCGTCGATGAGCGTGATGCGGGCGGTATGGTTCACGATGTAGCCCATGGCCGAAGTGGATTGCTCGACCGTGCGGAAGACGCCGTACGCGTCCCAGATGGGCTGCAACTGGTCCATTGTACCCGTCAAGCCGATGAAGTCCGAGCGGAAGCGGGAGACGTATTCCTGGACCCGCTCGGGCGTGTCGCGGTCGGGGTCAACGGAGACGAAGACCACGCGAACCGCGTCCGCCGAACTGCCGAGGCGGTCCATCGCCTGTTTCATCTCCGCCATCGTGGTAGGACAAACGTCGGGACAGGAGGTGTAGCCGAAGAACAACAGGACGATCCTGCCGCGCTGGTCGCTGAGACGGAAGACGCTGCCATCGGCGCGCGTCAACTCGATGGGCGGCGCGGCCGGGAACGGTTCCGCGTACGAGGCGCCGCGGAAGGCGGGAGATTTTCCAAACCAGTAAATGACCGCCGCGGCGAGGAGGATGGCGAGGATGGAAAAAACGCCGACGGAGAGAAGCTTTTTGTCCATAATGTCGAAAAAACAGGGCGACCCTTTGGCCGCCCCGTTCTATCGCAACTATACCAGAAACCTTCCTATTTGACGGCCGTGCCGATGAGGTACAGGGCCGGGTAGAAAAAGATCCATACCACGTCCACGAAGTGCCAGTAGACGGCGGCCGCTTCCACGCCCCAGTGTTTCTCGGCGGTGAAGTAGCCCCTCCGTCCGTTGCGCCAGACGAGGAAGATGAAGATCAGGCCGGTCGTCACGTGGAAGGCGTGCATACCCGTCATCATGTAGAAGATGCCGCCGACCACGTCCCGGCTGGCGATCACGCCCTCCAGTTTGGCGAGCTGCCACTCGCCGCCCACCACGCCGACCACGAATCCGAGGCCGAGGACGAAGGTGACGCCCAGCCAGAACAGGAAGTTCTTCTTGTCGCCATGTTCGATGCTGGTCTCGGCGCGGTTCATGGAGAACGAGGAGATCAGCAGGACGGCGGTCACAAACAGGCCGAGGTACTGGTTCAGCGCGGGGCGCTCCAGTCCCAGCAGGTTGATGCGGCTGATGAGCAATCCGCCGAACACGAACGAGTCGGACAACAGGAACAGCCAGAGGCCGAGACGGTTGGTGGCAAGCCGGTACGCGTAACTATCGCGGTCTTCGCCCGCGTCCTCCCGCGCCAGCCTGTAGATGTGCATGTAGTAGTACGCTACCAGCCCGGCTTTGATGACCGCGACCAGGAGCAACAGGACGACGTTCGGAAGCGCGATCGCGATGCCGAACTCCAACGCGGTCAAAATGGCGAGGTAGATGAAAATGATGACGCCCTGCGAGAGCGCGGATTTTTTGTCGGTTGTGTGTTCCATGATCATTTCCTACTTCTTCACAAATTCCACGTATTTGGAGCCGGGCAGGCCGTAATCGTACGGTTCGCCCACCACTTCAAAGGGCGTCTCATAATTGTGCGCGGGCATCGGAGAGGGAACCTGCCACTCGGGCGAGCGCGAATTCCACAGGTTGCCGGTCGCGGATTCGCCGCGCTTCACGCTTTGGACGAGGTTGATGATGAAGATCAGCACTGAAATGGCGATGAGGAAGGCCGCCACGGTCAGGACGATGTGCCAGGTCTGGAAACCCAGCGCGGGGTCGTAGTCGAAGATGCGGCGGCGCATTCCCAGCAGGCCGATGCGCATCATGCCGAGCGTGAGGATGACGAACGAGGGGAAGATCAGCCAGAAGTGCCAGCGGCCCAGCTTCTCGTCCAGGCGGCGGCCCGTGGCCTTCGGGAACCAGTAATAGAGAGCGGCGAAGAACGGGAAGACGAATCCGCCGAAGAGCGTGTCGTGGAAGTGGCCGACGATCCAGTACGTGTCGTGCAGGTGCAGGTTGGTCGAGACGGTGGCGTTCGGGGGGCCGGTCAATCCGCCCATCAAAAAGACGACGATCGAGCCAACCACAAAGAGGAAGGCTGTTGACATCGGATGGTCGACCTTGCCCTTCCAAAGCGTCGCGACCCACGAGAAGAACTTCACGCCGGTCGGGACGGCCACCAGCAGGGTGCTGTACATGAAGGGGACGCGCAGGTATTCGTTCATACCCGACGTGAACATGTGGTGCGCCCAGACGAGAAAGCCCACCAGCGCGATGCCGAGCGAGGACATGGCGACCCACTTATAGCCAAAGAGCGGCTTGCGGACGAAGACCGGGAGCAGTTCCGAAATGACGCCGAGGCCGGGCAGGATGAAGAGGTAGACCGCGGGGTGCGAGTAGAACCAGAACAGGTGCTGGAACAGGATGGGGTTGCCGCCCTTGGCCGGGTCGAAGAAGCCCATGCCGAAGAGACGCTGGAACATGACCATCTGGAAGGAGAGGCCGATCAACTGGGTGGCGGTCAACGAAATGAGAGAGGTGGCGATGGCTGCCCAGACGAAGATCGGCACGCGGAAGGTGGTCATGCCTTTAGAGCGCATTCGGACGACGGTGGCGATCAGGTTGAGCGCGCCGAGAATGGAGGACCAGCCGGCCACGAACACGCCGAGGAAGAACATTTGAGGGCCGACAATGGAGGGATTGGCCGAAAGAGGCGGGTAGCCCGTCCAGCCGGCTTCCACGCCGCCGAGCGGCATGGACAACAGCAGCCAGACCGAGGCCGGGACGACCAGCCAGAACGAGAAAGCGTTCAGGCGCGGGAAGGCCATATCGGGCGCGCCGATGAGGAGCGGGACGAGGTAGTTCATCATTCCCGCGATACCCAGCAGGATCGAGACGATCATGATCATCCCGTGCAGGGACATCAGCGTGTTGTATTGGCCGGGCTGGAGGAATTGCTGGCCTTCGAACGAAAGTTCCGTGCGAAAGATCAACGCAAAGGTCCCGCCGGTGACCAGCAGGATCAGGGCGGCGACGGTGTATTGAATGCCGATGACTTTGTGGTCGAGCGAGGGGCCGAGATATTTCAGCCAGCCCGCGGGGTCATCGTGATGGTCGGAGGTCTCCTGTCCGCGCCACCATTTGAACCAGTCGCTCATCACGCCGTGCGAGGCGAGGAAGGCCAGCGTGCCGACGACTCCGCCAAAAACCCAGGCGTGCTCGGTAAAGAGGTAATTGCTCGCGGCGGGAAGTCCCAGCGCGAGGCGGATGCCCGCTACGAAGGCGATGCCGGCCGCCAGGCCAATCGTCAGCCAGACCAGCCCGCGCGCCAGGGGAACAGAGTAGAATTTCTTCATATTGATATTCTCCGCGCGTTATTTCAACGTCTCGATATACGCGATAATATTGGCGAGATCTTCGTCGCTGAAGACGTAAGCCGGCATCTTCACGCTCGTGAAGCCGGCCGCGATCTTGGCCTGCGGATCCAAGATGGATTCCTTGATGTAGGCCTCGTCCGCGGCGACGCTGGAGCCGCCCTCGAGGCTGGCCTGGGAACCAAAGAGTCCCTGCCAGGTGGGGCCGACCAGCGCCGAGCCGTTGACGGTGTGGCAGCCCAAACAGCCGTTATTTTTCACGAGCAATTCGCCTTTGGCGGCGGGCGTCTGCGCGGAGGCCATGGAGGACTGCTGCGCGGCCGCCCACTGCTGAAACGCGGCGGCCTCTGTGACCACCACCTGCGATTCCATCTGGTAGTGCGCGGAGCCGCACAGCTCGGCGCAGCGGACTTTGTAGGAACCGTTCAGGGTCGGGGTGATCCGCAACTGCGTCACGCGGCCCGGCACAACGTCCTGTTTGACGCGGAATTCGGGGACCCAGAAGGAGTGGATCACGTCTTCGGCTTCCATTTCAAGCAGGATCTGCCGCCCGTTGGGCAGGTGTAGTTCGTCGCTGATAAACCCGCCGTATTCGGGATATTCGAAACTCCACGCGAACTGCCGGGCGTGGACTTTGACGATCATGGCCTGCGGGTCCACGCGGCGGGTTTCGCCAAGGGTGTAGGCGCCCAAATAAGCGAAGACCAGCACCAAAACCAGCGGGATGACGGTCCAGGTGATCTCCAATTTGGTGTTGCCCGTAATGTATTCCGCGTCGCTGGTATCGCCCGCTTTGCGGCGGAACACAAACAGGCCGTACATCAGCGGGACGACGATCAGCGCGAACAGGAAGGAAATCGTGACCACTTCCAGGTTCCACAGCCAGTCAATGGGGGCCGCCTGAACGCTGGCCTCCACCGGCATCAGGTGGGCGGCGTCCAGCCCCGCATAGGTCAGGATTGCCACGAGGATGACCAGGACGCCGACGATAAGGTAGTGTCGCATACGCTTCTCCTAAAAAAAGTGATGAGTCAGTCCCAGGGATTGGTGAGCCAGGCTTCCGCTTGCGCGGCGGTCAGGCGCTTGCGTTGATACAGCACCACAGGTTCGGTGGAGCCGAGCGAAACCAGCACCACCTGCATGGGCGATTCGCCCTCCATAAACCGCTCGAGGAACTCGTCGCGGTTGATGGTGGCGTCGTCGTAATCCACGATCACCAGGTCGGGGCGGAGCGATTCCAACAGGGTCAGCGTTTCCCCGGTTGTGCAGGGCATTCCCACAATTTCGGCCCGTCCCTCCCAACGCGAGGCATACGCCTTCCGCAAACCTTCGCGAAACAAAGGATTGGCAGAGGCGATGAGGACGCGCTGGGGATGCGAGAGGAGCCGTTGACTCACAAAAACGAATTCCTGGCAGTAATGTACCAAAATTCGTCTTATTTGTCATTAATTCAAATTTGAAAAAGAGGGGGATTTCAAGCGCGCCGCGAGGGTGATTATCCATCACCCGTTGTCATCATCCTTTACGGCCGTTGGATCAACCCCGCCCGCGTTGCCCTGTCTACCGCGTCGGCGCGGCTGTTCACTTCCATTTTTTTGAGAATATGGCGGATGTGCGTCTTGACTGTGTTCTCGGAGATATACAGCGTCGAAGCGACCTGACCCGTCGTCTGGCCGCGCGCAAGACAGCGCAAGACTTCCAATTCGCGTTCGCTCAGCAACTCATTCGGACGCCCGGAGGGAGAACGGCGCATCATCTTGAACGCCAGCGCGGTCATCTCCGGCGAAAGCGCCGACTTCCCCTGCGAAACGTCCAGCAGGGTGCGGCGCAAAGTCTCCGGTTCCATGTTCTTCAGTAGATAGCCGCTGGCCCCCGCCAGGATCGCCCCCACCAGGTCTTCCTCGGCCTGTGAAACGGTCAGCATCAGGGCATCCGCCTCCTGCCCCGCGGCGCGCAGCGCGCGCAGGGTCTCCACGCCGCTCATGCCGGGCATGTTGACGTCCAACAGAATGATGTCGGCCCCGCTCGCGGGGATCGCTTGAAGCGCTTCTTCGCCGCTTCCCGCCTCGCCGGCCACTTCGAACTCGGCCATATCCGAAAGCAGGCCGATCAACCCGCGGCGGAACAGGATGTGATCATCCACAACGAAGATGCGGATGCGCTTCACGGTTCGACCGTCGCTTTCAGCGGGATGCTCAATCGGATGACGGTTCCGCCGTTCGGGCGGGCGACGACCTGGAATTCCGCGCCGACCGACTCGGCCCGTTCCCGCATCCCCCGCAGCCCGAAGCGGGCCGCGGCCAGCGGGTCGGCGGGACGGAAGCCGCAGCCGTCGTCCTGCACCTCGATCCGCGCCTCGCCGTCCTCCTCCCAGGCCGCGATCCTGACGCAGCGCGCCCGCGCGTGTTTGCGGACGTTGGTCAGCGCCTCCTGCACGATGCGGATCAACTGCACCTGCACATGGGCGGGGAAATCATGCGAAAGTTGCAAATGAGTTTCCACAGTCAGGCCGCTCAGCGCGGCAAAATTCTCGGCCGCCTGCGCCAGCCAGCCTTCGAGACGGTCGTCGGGGGCGCGGCGCAAATTTTCGATGGCCTGGCGCGCGTCGAGATAGGCGTCGCCGAGGGTGCGCGAGGAATTTTTAAGGATGCGCGCGGCCTGTCCCGAATCGCCTTCGGCGAGGAAGTTTTCCGCGCGGCCGATCTCGATCTTGAGGAAGGCCAGCGTCTGCGCCAATCCATCGTGGATCTCGCGCGCCAGCCGCGCCCGCTCCTGAAGAATGACGCGCGTCTCGGCCTGCGGGAGCGCGCCCGGTTGGAACCGTCCCGTGTCGGGAATCGAATGCGGCGGCTGGCTGCGCTCCGCCTCCAGCGCGAGGGCGGTCAGAATCGCCGCGTCCGCCAGGAAGCGCTCGACGGGCGCGTCCAGGTTTGGCTCGGCGGAGAAGACGAAGCTGAACAGTCCCGCTTCGCGGCCGCGGGAGCGCAGGGGCAGGCAGCGGACAAAGCCCGGTTCGGGCGAGCGCTCGAGCAGGGGACAATCCCCGCCGGAGCGACGCGTTTCGCACACTTTACACGCCTGCCGCCAGGCCGGGCGGGACAGGGCGTCGGCGTCAAAAGCCGGGACGCGGCCAAACGTCAGCGGAGGCAGCGCGGCCGAGAATTCATCGAAAGGCAGGAACACGCATCCTTCCGCGCCAAGCGTCTCAGAGCAGACGCGCATGAACGCCCGCAGGCTGGATTCCGCGTCCACGGCTTCGAGCAGGGACGCGGCCAGGGAGAGGCTGGCTTGCAACAACGGTCGGGCGGAGTCGGATTCGGTCACGGCGAGCCGCTTGGGGGGTTCTACGGAAGCGAGCGGAGGGCTTCGAGGACCTCCGCGCTGTGTTCGGCCGGTCGGACGTTCGCGAAGACGCGGGCGATCGTCCCCTGCGCGTCGATCAGGAACGTCGTGCGGAGGACGCCTTCGTATTCGCGTCCCATGAATTTCTTCTTCCCCAAAACTTCGTACAGTTGGCAGACGCGGCGCTCTTCGTCCGCGAGCAGGGAAAACGGGAGTTGGTATTTGGCTTTGAATTTCGCGTGCGAGCGCGGGCTGTCGGCGCTGACGCCGAGGATGACGACGCCGGCTTTTTCGTAGGCTGAATAGTCGTCGCGGAAGTTGCAGGCTTCGCGGGTACAGCCGGGCGTATCGTCTTTGGGATAAAAATATAACAGGACCGGCCTGCCCCGATAGGCGGAAAGTTTTTGGGGCGCGCCGGTTTCGTCGGGCAATTCGAAATCGGGAGCGGGGATTCCGTCTTTCAATGGCATGTGATTCTCCAGCAAGTCCCGCGCGGCTGCGCGTTTCGGAAATTTCCCGTCCATTTTAACATGAGCAGGACGGCGGGACAATAAATCAAGGCGCCGGGCAAGGGAAGCCCCGGCCCGGCGCATTCGAGAGCGTTCGTTATTTGAGCGTGCGGATGTAGGCGATCACGTCCCAGATCTGTTCGTCTGTGAGAATCCCCTTCCATCCCACCATGGCGGTGCCTGGCACGCCGGTGTTCACGCGCCAGAACAAATAGTCGTCGCCCACTTCCGGCGCGAACGCGGACAGGTCGCGGGGTTTGGGATCCAACGCGGCCCCGGCCGGGCCGTCTCCATGCCCCTCGGCGCCGTGACAGGCCGCGCAGTTTGTAGTGAACGCTTCCTTACCGGCGGCCGCGTCGGCGCCGGCCGGCAGGCTCTTGCCGGCAAAATCCGCAGGGACGGTGGGGTTGGCGGAAACAGGCTGGGGGGTGGGGCTTCCGCCGCAGGCCGCCAGGATGACCGCGCCCGCGACGAAGACCGCAAGAATGATCAATTTTCTCATGTTCATACCTCGATAAAGATTTTCTTTCCGGGCGGCATTATATCACTATGCCGCCGGGGTTGGCGTCCCGCCTTCGACGCGGATCTCTCAATTCGCCGCCGCATCGTCCCGTCTTCGGCGGCGGCCTAAATGATCCTATCCGCAAGAATCCGTGAACTCCGCGTAATCTGTATCCTCAGATCACGAAAACTACGCGTAATCTGCGTTCTCTAACGCAAACTTGACGGTACGCCTGCTGGCGGGCGGCGCCAGGGAGAGACCGCCTATGGCGCTTTCGTGAAGCGTCGATACTTCAGAAACGGTCTCTCAGGAAAAAGCCCAATGCCCCACTCAAAGAAATTACACAATCCCGACTTTCTTCATCGCGGCTTCCAACGTATCGAAAGCGGCGGGCTTGATAACGACCGCGTTCGCGCCGCCCTGCATCACGCGCTGACGCGTCTCGGGCTGGTCGTCGGAAGTGATGATGATGACCGGCACCGGCACCAGCCGCGGCTCACGCCGCAGGAAGGCCAGAATCTCGGTGCCGTCCACGCCGGGCATATTGATATCCAGCAGCACTACGCGCGGCGTCATACTGCTCAGGGAGGAAATGGCCGGGCTGGCCCCATAGGCTACTCGCGACGGAACGCCCATGATGTCGAGCATCATCTTCAGGGCGTCGGCGGTCTCGCGGTTATCGTCAATGATGAGGGCTTCAGACATTTCAGTTCTCCAGAATCAATTTGCCCATCTCGGTCACGGTATATCCGGGCAGGGCGGAAACGGCCTGGCGGAATTTTCCATCCGCCAACACCTCGAACAGCGGCGAGAGAAGTTCGCTTTGCGCGTATGTCGTCGGGATGACCAGATCGTAACGCTCATAGAACAGCGGCACGAAATCCAGGTCCAGGGCTTGCGCCGCGGCGGGGATTCCCAAACCGCAGTCCGCGCGCCCCGAAGCGACCGCCGCCGCTACGCCCAAATGGGTATATTCTTCCTGATTGTAGCCGCGAATGGCGTCTGGCGGTATCCCCATTAAGTTCAGTTGATAATCCAGCAGGACGCGCGTCCCCGCGCCGCGCTGACGGTTCGCGAATCGGACCTCGGGGCGGGCGAGGCTCGCCAGGCCTTTGATTCCCAGCGGGTTTCCGCGCCTCACCATCAGTCCCTGCTCGCGGTGGACGAGACAGACGAGCCGCACGGGGAGGCCGGGAAGATATTGATGCAACGCGGCCAGGTTGTACTCTCCCGTCGCGGGATCGAGCAGGTGCGAGCCCGCCAGGTGCGCTTCGCCGCGCTTCAACGCGATCAGCCCGCCCTGCGAGCCGACGTTCGAGGAGACGAACCGACGGTCGCGCTCCGCGAGGAACTGCGCGAGCAGGTCGAGGATGACGTCGTGCGAGCCGATGCAGAAGATGGTCCTGTCGAGGTCGGAGCGGTCGCGGGTAAGCCGCACGCGCACTTTTTGACCAGCCTCCGCGCCCTGTTCGCCGCGCGGGATGACCAGCAGCCCGTCCGCGCGGACGAGCGAGGTGATGACGCCCGCCCCGCGCGCCAGCGGCGCGGCGAGCAGTCTCTCGCCGACGCGTCCCACCGCGACGCGGATGAAGTCGTCGTCGCCGAGCGGAGACGTGATCTTGCGCGTGAGCGAGGCTTCCACTTCGGGCGCTTCGAACGGAGGCCGTCCCAGCCAGAGGGCGAGAAGCGGTTCGACGAAGATGTCCACCGTCAACGCGGCGGAGACGGGGTAGCCGGGGACGCCGATGATGGGTAATTGGTAATTGGTAATTGGAGATTGGGATTCAGATCTACGATCTGCGTTTTGCGATTTACGATTGATCATTCCCAGAATCACCGGATGGCCGGGGCGGACCGCGACGCCGTGGACGAGGAGCATCCCGAGTTTTTCGATCACCTTCGCGGAGAAGTCCTCCGCTCCGGCGGAGGAGCCCGCGTTGAGCAGGATCAGGTCGTGGTCGCGGGCGGCTTCCTCCACGCGGGCGCAGATGGCGTCGAAGTCGTCGCGGGTGATGGGGAAACGCGTCGGGAGGCCGCCCATGGATTTGACCTGCGCGGCGAGGACGAGCGAGTTGTATTCGAGGATGT